>Ga0256844_10000811_pt1 | contig 11785 bp, 5 predicted proteins | sample MusselsmetaG_FD_189100 | JGI IMG/M metagenome (GOLD analysis project Ga0256844, IMG submission 189100) | Mussel associated microbial communities from hydrothermal vent at the East Pacific Rise, Pacific Ocean - Mussels | ecosystem: Host-associated > Mollusca > Shell > Unclassified ... | reverse complement strand
TCATTTGGGTTTACTCCTTTTTAGGTTTAATTTTTCTATTAGAGAAAACGATTAATTAAAATCCTCACTATAAATAAGTTTGCCATCTCCATTATATAATTTAACCCAATCCATTGAACCTGAGCCTTTAAAAGTTTGTACTATTCCATATATTTTATCAACACTACCCGTATAAGTTTTGGTATAAAGTTTTTTACTCTCATAATATGCTGAAACTTTTTGATTTTTAACTTCCAATTTAATAGTTTTCCAATCAGAAAAATCTTGTCCTAAAATAGATAAATCAGAAGTAGGTACAGAACTACTAGCTCCACCACTATCATAAGAATCTACAGCACCTATAGATGAATAATATGTACAATCTGCACTCATAAATGTTACCCAAGCTTGTTTTCCATTTTTCCCAATAACTCTAAAACTTGGGTCGTAACAGCTTATTCCACCTTCGCTTGATGGATTTTTAATTCTTGCTTCCAATACAAAATTATCTCCACTTACTGAACTTAAAATACTTGGTTTTATATATCTATAATTTGTCCAATAATAACTTTCATTAGATAATGATGGAGCTAGATATAGTCTTCCATTCTTTATAATATTATCTGTTTTTTCATTATTCTCCATATATGAGTTTAAAGAGCCTACAAATCCTATCCAATTATTATCAGAATTAGCAATAGTCACAGAAACTGTATCTATTATTTCATTATCACTTTTCAATTCTACTTCATAAACCCACTCTTTTTTAAAGGAATGAGTAATCTTTCCTGTACATGAATCCAAAGAAATTCTAGTCCCATCTCTAAAGTCTAAACTACAATTAGTACCATCATAATTATATGTAAAAGTAAGCTCTTTATTTTTTAATGGTGGTGTTAATAGTTTTAAATATTTTCCTTCTATTTTTTGTGGATTCCCCATCGCATAAAGCTTTTTTATCTCTGATTCGTTTAAGGCTCGGTTGTAGATTCGGAGGTCGTCGATTAATCCTTTATATGAATAATTATCTTTAACATGATAGTTTTGATTATTTCCAATAGCAGTACCAATGAACCAATTATGTTGCATGTTCAATATCTCATCTTTAACATTGTTATTAACATAATTTAAATTTATTTTTTTCCCATTTATATAGGTAAGAAGTTCACTACTTTTTCTTATAAAGGATACTTGTAGCCATTTATGGCTTAAATCAAATACTCCTTTTTGCCCATTATATATAGTACCACTACCTATATTAATATGATTATATATCTCTTCTATATTATTATTTGCATCATACATTATAGCAAACCCATCTCGAAATATATCATTATCTGGGGCATCTTTTGACCATGTATGACCATCAAACACATAATGTCTAATTCCACTATTATCTGTTCTATAATCAAAATATGTCCATACTGTGATAGTAAAGTCACTTATCGCAGAAACATCACTTTGGGGAGTTATCTGAATATAATCATCCACCCCATCAAAACTACCTGCCTGACCAATAACCCCATCAGCAGAACCAAGACCACCATGTGCTGTACCATGATTCCCTTTTCCTGAACTATCTTTTCCTAAATTACTTGGGTCGTCGAATTTGTAGTGGGCTACTAAGCCGTTGGATAAACTATTTAGAGTATTATCATCCTCACAAATAAGTCCCATAGAGTCATATACTTGATTAGGAATGTCATTCCATTTTATTTGACCATTACGAGTTAAAAGATGAAGATAATCTTCACCAACTGAACCACCATTATTAGGTTCTCCAGAATACCAATTATCATAATTCCATTCTTCACCAGTTATCCATTTCCATTCTCCTTCACTATCTTTATCAGTTCCTCCTAACCAATAATATGTTTGGGTCAAGTCACCAATAAAAGTATCTATAAAAGTACTTTCATCAGCAGACGTAATGGTAGCTAAATGAAGGTTTCTAGTTTCACAGAAAGTCTTAGAGTCAGTCCAATTTAATTGTTCATGATAGATGTAGTACCTATGGTTATTATTAGATGAATATTTAGCAATTAAACCATCTTCAAGATTTATAGTATCTGTATTTTCATCTGTTATTATAATAACAACCTCATCACTACTACTAGCTTCCTCACTATCTGTAACAGTCAAAGTAATAGTATGCGTTCCAATAGATAAATCATTAAGTGTTATAATTGTATCTGTTCCTAACTCATCATCTCCTTCCTTCCATACAAAACTAAGAGAATCAATATCATCTTCTGTATCACTACTTACACTTGCATCTAAAGTTACTGTTACACCTTGTTTTATGGTTTGGTCATCTCCTGCGTTGGCTGTTGGTGCATGATTTTTTGGGTCTGACCCTGCTATAAACTCATCTAGGTTGGTTATGTTGTTTTTGTTTAAATCTGTAGCATTATCATCAGGATTATTTTTATCCAAAGAATATTTATCTTCCCATTTATCAGGCATTCCATCTTGGTCACTATCTGATTGGTATTCAGAATTATCAGGGAACATATCTAATCCATCCACGATACCATCATAATCACTATCTAAAAAATCTTTTTCTCTTGAACTTAATACAATATACAGCTTTTCATCAAATAGTTCATATTTACATTCTTTAAAACACTCTATAATATTATCTTTTCCTTCAACTACATCCAATATAATTTTAACACCATCAGGGTCTTGTATATACTCTCCAATACGAAATTCAATTTTTTTATCTGACAATGTATTACTATCTGTAAAGGTTACACCTGAAATTCTATCAAACTCATCTAGTACAATATCTAGTTTATAATTTAATAAGTCATTAACTTTATATTTACCAGCAAGAAGTCCTAAACCACCATATATATCATTAGGAATATAAGTTGTAATCACATTACTATTTTTAAGAATATTAAAATTTATAGTTGCATCATCATTATATAAACTAACCCCATATTGTGTTAAAGGATATAAATTAGTAAACTTGTCTTTTCTATCAGTTATGGTTGTATAATAAAGTACCGATTTAAGATTATCATCTTTTAATAAAGCCAATAAATCATCTGTATTTACAAGATTAATCTCTTCATTAGGTGTAGTATCTATAAATGATTCTTCTTTTATTTCAATAACAAAACTATAAGCTTGTGAATTCAATGCTTTTGTTGCATCTACAACATATTTTGTATAAAAATCATTTTTAATTGTCTTCAAATAATCAAAAACACTCTCCATAGAAAATAATCCTTTTTGTTTTCCATACTCTTTAACAATAGCATCTGTCACATAGATATTAACAAACTGATACATACTTTTATATACTCTTATAGGAAATAATTTAGTTTCGCCATTAGCTAAATAGTATTCACTTGTTGGTATATAAAAGTCTTTATTTCCATAATCATAATCTTGATTATTCTGTCTAAATGAAATGATAATAGCATGACCCGTATTATTTGTAATAGCATTATTTTTATTATCATATCTATAAAGCTTTATACCCTTTCTTAAGTCTTTAGCATTGGCTATCTTAAAAATATTTCTTTCAAAACTTTGAATCTTTGTTACTTTTCCTACTAAAGGGCTATCTTTTGGTTCATAAATTTTATAGTTAAAGGATTCATTAAAAATACCTCTTGAAAAATTTGAAACCGTTGTACTTCGAGTAGAACCCCATAAATTTTGGAAAAATCCTTCATCTTGTTTATTTAAAATAGAAATCAAATCAATTTCACTACCACCTTGATTAGATTCAACTTTACTTGAAGCCTCTTCAGGTTTTATGAACCAAGTGGCATTATTCTTTCTACCACTTTTAAGGAGAAGTGTACCCTTTAAGGTATCATCACTATACTCTTGTATTTTCATATCAGCATAAATTGCTAAAGAACCATCCCAATTTGAATTAGAAGCAAATAAACCTTCTAAATTATCTGCTGAATTTTCAAAAAGAATCTTATAAGATAAATCATACTTTGATGGACTGTTTACATTACTACTTGTGATAATAAGAGGAGAAGTATCATTATCATGTTTTGATAAAATCATGAAATTTTCACTACCATCCTTTGGTATTAAATTATTAATTGCTCCTTTAACTCTCATTGATGGATGTTTATAAGTTAATACTCCCTTTTTATCTACTTCTATTGCAAAAGGAACAACACTTGGAGTTGCAAACATTCCATATCCAATACCTCCTAACTCATTTGCCATATCTACAAATTGAGCTCCTTTTATTAATCCTGCTGAACCTCCTGATGCTATTATAAGTGTTGCTTGTTTTACAGCTGATTGAATCACACCTTTGAGTACTGCTTTGCCACTATTTTTTATCTCTTTTATAATAATATCTTTAGAAAAAGCAAAAGCATCATTGACAGATAAGCGTTTCCAAGATGCTAGTTTTTTCCCAATATTTGCAGGACTTAATAATTTACTAAGTTTATCAAGCAGTAGCTTTTTAATATGTCCTGTAACAATTCCACTAACCAAAAACTCTCTATATTCTAACTCAGCTTCTCTCCAATGTTTATAATCATTGCTACTTTGAATTAATCTTGTACTTACTTTGTTAAATAATTTAGTCGAAGCCTTTTTACTTTTTGTTTTTAGATAATAAAGTTCTAATATTGCAAAGTCTTGTATTGAAATTTTCCATTTATCTTTAAAGGCTTTAGCTTTTTTCTTTAAAGTTGATATGTCTTTAGAATCAGCATCAAATATACTATTTGCATCAAAATTTCCAATAGTATTGCCTAATATTTTACCTCCAACTATAATATAAATTGATTGATTAGGAGTTAACTTTCCATTTTTTATATCATTTTCAGATAAGTTTCCTTTTTTAACTAGATTAAAAATATTTAAGCTTATATTATTTTTTACTGTTTTAACACTATCTTTTCCTTCTATTTTAGTTAAAAAGAAACCTGTTTTTTTATCTTTTGTTATTAAACTCGCCGAATCAGGAATTAAAGAAGAAATTAAAGATATTGTTTCTTTTTCTCTTTGTACAGTATTATACATCTTTTTAAAAAATACACTTTTACCTACTAATGATTTAACTTGCATATTTGTTAAATTTAAATCATCTTTATTTTTAATTGCTTCATCTGTAATCAAATACAAAACTTGAAAAAATCCATCAGCAATATCTACTCCTGATTGAGCATATCCTAAAACTTTTTTAGTTGTATCTAGTCCCTTAGAGATATTTTGAATAGCTTTATTAAAAGTTTTAGAAACACCACTACCTGAAAGGAACTTAACAACAGAAGTAACACCTAGTCCAACATTTCTAATAGTAGGCATATCTAATCCATTTTTAAATATTTCAAACTCTTGATAACCCTCTACCGTTTCAGACGCAGAAGGAAATAGCTTAGGAGATAATAATTCACCATAAAATGTTGTTTTAGCAATTAATTTTGCTCCTGTTGTCCAATCAACTAGAGTTACTAAATCTTTATATTCAGAAAGCTTAATACCCAATGCACCACCCTGTGCAGGTTGGATTAATGGAACTGTAAAATTTTCATACCATTCATAATCACTTTTACTCTCTCTAATTCCAAAGAAAATAGGCAATCTATTTTTAACAGAAAAAGAGTGGTTTTGGTCATCATAATCTATATTAAGATAAGGAGATAATGTTTTTTTCACATGCTTATCGGTAGCATACATTCTATTTGTTTTTCTATAATTAGAATAGAGTAAAACATCTTTTCTAAAAGAAGTCTGTTTAGCTTGTATCTTATTTAAGGCTGTACTTTTTTTAGCTGTTTTAGTTACAAGAACTTGGGCTTTTCCAACCAATAAATCAAACTTTTCATCAAATAAAGGCTCATAAAAAGTTCCCTCTTTTACAATAAACTTATATAGATTTATTGTTTGATTATAGAGTTCACTATTTTCTGCTTTCAGTTGTTTTACAAGTGACCCTTTAGTATCATTAGGAAGCAGAGCTAAACTCATATCACTCATAAAAAGTTTTGCTAAAACAGTTGTTTCACTATTAAGCTTACCTTTGTACTCTCCTAAATTAAATCCTAAAAATACTGTTTGGTCTTCTTCTACCTCTTGGGCATCATCATTAACAACCGTTGCTTTTTGAGTTGCTACAACATCAATCAAAAAACCTTTACTATGGTCTGCCCCATCTGCTCCATGAACAGTTAAAGTTACATCTTCACCATCTTCATCTTTGAGAGTTTCTATCTCTGATGGTAATGGTAATTCCACTCTAGCAAGATAAGAGCTAAAAAGCTTTTGATTATTCTCTTCATCAATATACCCATCAACCAAATCATTAACCAATCCACCAATAACAACAGCAAACCCATCACTCTTAGCCAATTTACGGAACTCATCAAATTTAAAACTACTAACACCACTAATCTTATGAATATCATCATCTGATACACCAAGATACTCGGTAATAGTCTTTTGAGCTTTTGCATACTTCTCTGTAAAAGTACCCGTTAACATAGAGTTAGCATATTGATAAGTTACAGTAGAGAGAGGAGTAAGATTACAAGTTGATGATTGACAAAAAGCAAACAGTTCACCATCAAAGGTAGTTCCATTCATCTGACCACCACTACTATAGACAATATACTCATCAGGAGCATCATCTACTTTAATTTCAAAATACCCTTGATTATCTGTTGTAATATTCTCTTCTAAAAGTTTTCCTTCTATTGAAAATAGAGAGATATTTGCATTTTCTATTGGGTCATCTACTACATAACCAGAAATAAACTTCTCAGAAGACTCAATAACTATACTTGTTGAACCTTTATCATCCCCTCCACTAGAACCACTCCCAACCAAAAAGAAAACCCCAACAATTAAGACCATAAATAGCCTTAGAAACTTTAAATATACACGCATTAATACCCCTTTTTTTGATATTTAATCATTAAAATATAGGCTAACAAACTAGCCCCGACAAGTGCTAACATATCAACATGACTGTATGTACCATTTTGAAAATAGTTAGCAAGAAGATTTGGAAAGTAAAGAACATACTTACTCGGTAACGCCTGTCCTAACTCAAACAGAACATTTACAACGAACCAAAAAAGTAAAGAGAACCACAAATACCTTCGTTCTAAAACCAACCAAGTAAAAAGAACAAAAGAAAACTGATGCACAAAACTTGGAAACCAGTTAAAAAATGGTAAACTACCATGTAGATGAAAATTCTCTAAACCCATCCAAAGAGAGAACGAAACAGGCTCTCTAAACATTAGGTAAAATCCAAGTCCCAATGCAAAAGATGCAAATGAGATTAGAAATAGTAGATATTTTTCTAAAAATAACAATTGTTCCCCTCCCCTTAAAATAAATTCTTCACCCACAAGATTAACAATAAAAATTAAAAATATTATAAATCGTTAGTGTAAAGTCGCTGAAACATTGGTGTATTTTCAACCAATAATGTTTTTAACCATCACATTTAATTAAAAAAAAACAAAACTTATTATAAAATATATGACAGTAAAAAAGGGGAAAAGATGAACCGAGCAAAGAAACTTGATTTTTTACTCAACAACTACATGTCTGGTGCAGATGTCATCCGTGCATTTGGGTTTAAAACAGCCAGTATGATTACAAACATGCGTAATGGAAACACAAACATCGCGAACATACACATTGAAGCTTTGGAGCGTCATTTTGACATTCCTACGAGCATATTTGACCAACACATAAACAGCCATGAAGAGATGGTTGTGTTGATTGAACGTTATCAGAAGAAACAAAAACAGAAAAAAAACGAAGAAGCACTTAAAAACAAAATTATCAAAAAGCTTGAAGAGGAAGCTTTGATTCCAAAAGATATTTTTTTGGAGGATTTTTCAGAAAAAGGTAAACTTGACAGATTAATTCAAAAGCATAAAAAAAATATGCTTAATCAAAATGCAGACTCTCAACTTAGTAACTATTCACGTAAAGTTTTTCCTGAAAATGAAAAACTCTTTAACAAACTAAAAGGTGTTTGGTATGGGTATGTTTACCCCTCTAACCCAAACTCTGCTGAACATGGCATCTGGGTAGTTGAGACGACCATTAACGCTGACCACTCAGTAGTAGACTACTGGGGAAACAAGGGTTATCTAAAAATTGGGAAAAATGAGAGCCTCATCATTAAAGAATCTTATGACCATGATGATTTGACCGTTATTCGTTTTTCTAATCGACAAGTACCCTCACAACACTTTCACTTTGTAATTATAAGCAACCAAAACCATACCCTCAATGAAATGGTCAACTTTGGCTTCTTCTCACGCAAACAATACACTCCCGATGAAGCGAAAGAGATTTTAGGTGACATGGAGAGCAAACAGCTTAAACTCGACCTTGAGTTTAATGAACGGCTTATTGAACGTGCTATTGTTCCACAGTAACTAGAAAGCTCTAAATTGTGTTCGATAAAATCGAACCTACCACTATTAAGAAACTCAAATAGGATACTTATGCCAAAACAGACAGCTATTATTGTACTTCTTCTCTTTTTTTATGGTTGTGGAGGAGGAGCAAGTCAACATGAACCACGAGAAGAAAAAACACTCTACTTTGTAGACTCTCCTACCAACGGCATTGACTACAGTTGTGGAGAACGTAGTGGCGTTACCAAAACCTACACACAAAATGGCATAACCAAACATGGACTTTTTAAATGTGTCTACTCACCCATTACCTTTAAACTAGGGTCACTCACTTTAGGTGTTGTGGACAATGTTAGCTCTGGTCAAACCATTTACCCTCAAAGTTTGGTCGCTAACTTTAACGGAGACTTTAACAACGAAGAAGTACTAAAAATAGCCATACTCTTACAATCTTTAGATGACCACAGCAGTCCTGACCACATTAACATTCCTCAAAGTAGTAAAGATAAAATTACCTTAAGTAGTTTAAAAAACATTAGCATTCCACAGCTTAACCAAGCCATTGTTGACATGGGCTTTAGCCCTGTGAGCAGAGATGAAGCACGTATACACCTCATTTTAAACTCACCCAATGCACACAGTGGGAAACCAAGCATTGAAATCTTTGAAGAGGACATCTCTTCTGACCTAACGGTGGGAAATGTCATTGGAAAGCTTGACATAGAGAAAGGCGATGCTGACCTCATCTACCCATTTGTGTTGGAAGGCGAAGGAAAAGAGTACTTTTTACTCAACAACAATGGGAAACTCATCTTAACACAGAGCCTTACAACTCCCCGAACTTTTAACCTTACCGTTACAGCTAAAAATGCATTTGGCTACACCACTGTACCTCTGACCATTCATGTTGAAGATTCAGGGAAAATTGGGAAAGCTCAAATGGGACGACTTAAAGGCTCTACGGTTAAGATTTTTAAACTGGCACAAAACAATGCTCTTGAACTGGTAACAACAGAAAGCACAAAAAGTGTAGGGAGTTTGAATCAAATTGGAAATTTTGACCTGCATACAGAACTACTAGAAGACCAAAGCTACTATGTTTACGAAGTAAGTGAAGGGGTTGATATTGACACAGATGACAATGGAGTAAAAGATACCAAAGAGAGCCAAAACCATGGAAAACTACGGCTCATTGCCAAAGGTATTTGGATTAAAAATGCTACCAATAAAATACGCATTACCCCTCTGTCAGAAATGCTCTATAGCTATGTAGAAAGAGATGACTTTACTGACTTGGAAAACAGACTCAAAAGTTACTCTGAAATTTTATTGACAAACTCTTTGGACACACAAAGTGTTATTGACGCAAAAGATATTATGATTTTTAATCCTTTACAAGACAAAAAGCAACTCTACCCTACACTTGTTTATGACAACACTTACAACAACATAGCCAAGCAGTTACGTTCAGGGAACAACCGTTATAAGAGTACACTTTTTTCTGCCTATGTGATTGAATCTTTCCAAGCCAATGCCATTGAGATTGTGGGTTCGAGCATCTACACCATTGACATGCTCAACTCTGGTGAATTTCGCATTTATGACTTAGAGAGCAAAGTACTTATTGGAAAGTTAAAATTGTCCAACACTCCTGTGGAGGAAGATAGTCATTTACTTTATGTAAATCTAATCGATAAATTTGTTGTTGTAAGTAGTTTAGTTAATAATAGTTACGATATTAGTATCCCAAATCAACTACAACCATCTTTCATGAAAGAAGCTTACACTTCTTATGCAACCATTTCTGGAAATTTCAGTCGTTTTACAATAGGAAAAAGTCTTGGGGGTGATTTATTTTCAAAAGAACGACGAACTTATTTTTATAATATGATTAGCAATAACAATGAGAGTAAAAAAATAAAAATCTTTAATACTACAGACGATACAAATCTATTACTCTATGAGTTTGATTCAAACCTATCAAATATTGAAAGTTTTTGGAGTCATTTGAACAATATATATGCTATTGGAGATAATAAAATGCATATTTTTCAAGAAGGCATGACAAACGCTACTTTAATGAAAATATATAATGAAAGAGCTATTTCTGGAAATATTTTAGGAATTGAAAACAACATACTCTATCTGTTAAAAGAAAAAGTACTAAGCCTCTATGATCTTAGCTCTCCTACCCATCCAGAGTTTATTGAAAACATTAACGTTCCTTTTGACTACAAACTGGGCATTAAAACCAATGGTCAGTACATTACCACAGGTTCACAGATTATTGATATTGCTTCGCTAAGGGCTTCTAAAATCGCCAACTAAGTCCTGTGTAGGTACTAAAAGATTGCTCTTTGAGTTTTGCTTTTGGTAGAGTGTCCCCTACTCGTGAGCCAACATTTAGCTCACCAAAGTTTAGTCTCCAAGCATCCGTTCTCAGTGTTAAGAAGAGTTGATTACTTAATGCATACGAATACCCCAAACTTACCTTTCCTCCCAATGCATGAGCAGTATCATCGACAAAGCTGTCTTGTAACTGAGTGTTAACAGACTCTGAGAGCTGAACCTTTGCTCTACTGTAAAGTAAGCCAGCTTGTGCAAACCATGAACTTTTATCGTTTAAAGTTTGAGCATAGACCAAAGAGAGTGCTACCCCTTGCGTTTCATAGTCAAAAGTACTCTGGTAAACATTAAACTCCTTGTATCTGTCCTTGGCTTCTAGAGAACTGTAACGGTAAATGAAATTAACCCTCCAAGCATCATTTTCCTTTTGGCTTAAGGTGTAGTTTGCATACAATCCAAACTCCTCTTTGTCAATATTGGCTTGGTCTCCCAACTTTTGTTGGGTGGTGACCACAAACATGTTACTGTTGAGTTCTTTAAGTAAAAACTTACCGTAAAGACCAAACATCCACTGCTCGTAACTATAGGTTGAACCTAAAGTAAACTCCAACACATCGTAGTCAATAGCAGAGTTAAGCTCACTAGAGTCCAATTCGATGAGGTATGAACTGTAACCCACATCACTGTGAAGCCCAAAGCCATCGGCATGGGCATTTTTGTCTTTAAAGAAACGCTCTTCATTGTTTTGAGCATTTAGACTTAGGGATAAAAGGATTAATATTATCTGTTTCTTCATTCTTTCTCTTTTATTATTAAATCGGTGGAGCTAAAGCTACCTGTGCTTTTTTAGGAACAAGCCAAATATTTTTTTCTAACTTCATCTCTTCTGAATTACTCTGCCGACGATTGGTCTCTTTTAAAATACTTACCCGTACCCGTCTAAAAACCTCGCCAATAGGTACTTCTTCATCATCTAAGTGTTTAATCAGTCCATAGCTGTAAGGACTATGATGTACATCATAAATGCTCCAATCTTTTGCTTTTTGGTTACGCTCTGTTGCATAAGAGACCAA
>Ga0256844_10000810_pt1 | contig 11787 bp, 7 predicted proteins | sample MusselsmetaG_FD_189100 | JGI IMG/M metagenome (GOLD analysis project Ga0256844, IMG submission 189100) | Mussel associated microbial communities from hydrothermal vent at the East Pacific Rise, Pacific Ocean - Mussels | ecosystem: Host-associated > Mollusca > Shell > Unclassified ... | reverse complement strand
CTGATGACTGAGATAAACCTGAAGGTCTCACCCAACAGGCAGACCTATGGATATGTGGATAAGACTGATACAAAACTTCTATTTATGGATTGCTTTATAAATGGGAGGATTACCGTCCATAACACAGAGCCTAAGCAGGTTTATCTGTTAAGTAATATTGTACTTGATATCGATGTGGATTATTTTGTGACATGGAAGGAACTTTATAATGAGGGCGATAAAATAGAACAAGCTTTTATTAAAAGTGCATGTAAAATTATGCCCCTAGAAGCTAAATATCTTAAGAAACATTATTCTGATATTTTTAAAACAGAAGGAGCAGCCAAACAAACTGTTAGTCGTTTTATAAAGAAAAAGCTCAATATTTTCATGGCTAATCATTCACATGTGGGGGGGGTGGAAAAAGTTATTAAAAAGCTATTAAGTGACAAATTCTATATATTATATTTACATACAAACTGTCACTTAATCAAATATCGTGTAACTGGAGCCAAGGGTGCGGCAAAGACTGCTATTGTCAAGGAAAACACATCAATCTCACAAATCAGAGCCACCCTAACTAAAATCCATGGTTGTAAAATTAAGTTTTTTCACTTTCCATCTCTAAATAAAAAGTATTAACTTTTTCCATGATTAAATTCGCAATATGCGAAAAACAAAGAGTATGAGCATAGAAATCTATAGCTAAATGGTTTTTCAAGGACACTGAACAGTTTAATTTTACAAAGAAAAATATCATACATCATCATCTAATGATGACAAATTAAAGCAACTTATGTTAATCCATATTAACAAGAATCAGAAGTGAAGTGGTTTAATCTATAAACGACTTCACTTGTTGCATATAAAAATTTAATTAGATTCTTACATTTTATTAGTTTATTTTTAATAGTTCGTTAACAATATCTTTTTTAAACTTACTAAATGGTCTTTTATGGTAGTCTTTTTCTTCTGGTTCAACACCAAAAACAAGTCTGTAAATCTCTTTTTCAGTTATACCAACACTAAATGTTTGGTTAAAGAGTACGTCTAAATAATTATCAGAATACTTTTTTCTTAGTTCTATTAAATCTTTTAGTTCGAACATTGAGTGTGAATTATAGACTTCCTTTATCTTAAATTCTTTTAATGTATTATCCATTTTAGAACCTTTTTTTACTATAATTTTCACATTATTTTCATCTATATTTAAAGAATCAAAACTAAACTTAAAGCTTTCCTTGTTTTCCTTTACATATGGATGGATGTGATTCTTTAAATCAAATTCAGCATCCCCTTTTATTGAACTATTACAAACATAACAGCTTGGAATCAAATTATAAAATGATAATGCTAAAATTGGATATTTGCTTTTTACAAACCAATGGTCAAATTGAGGCCTTGTAATTCTTCCTTGATCATTAAATCTTTTCGTTTTTTTATCTTTTACAATAACTGTATTTGTATATAATCGATTACAATAAGTACAAGTATTGCTATTTAGCTTTGTAGCAAGGAAGTAAGACAAAGATTTACTTTTAGAAATAAAGTTATCATAATTAAATATTCGGTATAAATCCTTTACAATAATATATTTTGACTTTATTATTTTTTGTTCATCTGATAATTTTATTTTATCTTTACAATCTAGAAATATTTTATATTCAGCACCATTAAAATTTGGAATTAAAGAACCCATTATATTATCATTAAGAATAATTAAGTCATCTGGTGTCCCTTTAATTAGTTCTTCCAGCTTTAATTCTGTAAAAACATTTTTAATCTGTTGATCTTGTGAAGCAATAACTTTTTTAATTTTAGTTTTAATTTTTCCACAATATTCACTTAGAACATCTTGTGATGGATTTTTCAGATACAACATATTACTTCAGCCTTTTTTCGATTTCCCTTAATTTTTTAATCTTTTTTTGAACAACTTCAAGTTCTGACCTTGTCCCAAAAACATCATCGAACATTTCAGATAATTTTCGTTGTAAAATTGGCTCACCAATAATATTAATCAAGTTATGATGTTTCACTTCATCAAAATGAATTATTTTAATTTTTAAAGCATCAAGTTCGTCTTGCTTCCACTCTAAAATATTTTCACAATTTTCTTTCCTGCATTCTAATTCTTTTTTTAGTTTATTATAATTTAAAAAATGAATAGTATTATTAATTGTATTTTTTGCAAACTCACCCATTGCTCCTTTATTTAGAAAAAAACTATCTTTTAATAAATCATGAATATTTGCTCCAAATGTTTCAAGATCTTCAAAATATTGTATGCTTTTTGGCATCCCAACATCATCTAGAAATAAAATGTTAGCTGAAGGAATATCAGATAAAATAAATGGTGAGTGAGTAATGAATATAAAATTTAGCCCCAACTTTTCATTAAATTTAATATTATTTATTCTTTCTAACAAATCATTGATAAAGGTTCTTTGTAAATCTGGATGATAATATAATTCAATTTCATCAAAAACTACATTAATGTTTCGATATTTTATAATATTGTCAACATTAGAAGGTACAGATTCAATATTGATAATATGATATATGAGAGATGAAATACTATATATCTTTTGTTTTTCACCTGAACTTAATTTTTCAAAGTTATTATTTTTATCATCAAAAAATATCTCAACATCAAAAAATGATGGTGGAATAATATCAATAAGATTAAGAGATGCTTGTTTATGAATATTTCCTATTTTCTCTACAAGAACATTAACATCTACCAAGGTATTTAATTGACTTTCATTAATACAGCTTCCATATCTTAAGAAGTTAATGGCTTGACGTAATTTAAAAGTAATATGACTTGTGTCTTTTTTTAAACTTACAGCATATCTCTTAAAATGTTTGGTGTTTTCTTCCTTGGAAAAATAGTTTCTAAATTTTTTATATTGTTTATATTTTTTACAGATATCATTAATTTTACCCAATATATATAGTTGAGCAATTGAGTCCAATTTGGAGTTTTTTGGTTGAAAACTTTTATTATTTAAGAACTCTTCATATAGAAAGGGGAGTATAACCTTATATCGTTCTATATTACCTTTTGATTTTTTTTCTATTTTTTCATTATCTAATGAAAATTTTAAATATTTAACAACTTTTTTTTCTGCTAATATTCTTAGGTTAGAGTCTTCTGATAAAATATTTGCTAATAATCTTGATTTTACTAAATAATTTTCTTTATTAACATCGATATTACCTTCCGTACGCATTGGATTTATTACTAAAGGCGTTTGGTAAGCATCATTTTTATGAAATACATAATTTACCCAAGACCCTATTTCCAGTGAATTAAGAGCATAATGTGAATAGTTGACAGCTATGGTATAAAAGAAGTTTTCCCAAGAAAAACCAATTAAGGATATATTATCATCATCAACAAATATTTCATACAAAGATACTTTTTCTTCTTCTAGCATTAATTTGTAAATATGCTCATTTAACTCATAAAATATTTCCACATTGATACCTGAAATGATATCTTTTTGTGTGAGGTATTTATTTGACATTTCATTAAACAATATACCTTTAATTGCTGAAAGGTTGTAAATTGCCACATAAATCAATTCAAGTATACTACTTTTACCCGAACCATTTTTTCCAACAACTGCTGAAATATTAATTTTTATATTTTTGTTAGTAACAGAATATAAATCCATATCATATTCTTTTATCAACGATATTTTCTTACTTTCATTATACTTTGAAAAATCATATTTATTATAAAACACATATGGAATTTCTTCTTTAAGTGTTTTTAGATAATTAGGGTTACACCCTTTAATTGATCTTAATGCTATAATTTTAAAGTTCATTTTTTCTTTCATTATTTTCTTGATACGTTGAGTTTTTAGTTTTTCATCAAGTGATCATTTAAAATTAGTGTTTTTTACTTAATTTCCATTAACATTTTCAATCAAAGCTCAGTAAATAGTACTACTTTTAAGATAATTTATAAATCCTTCAAATTGAAATGTTTATTATTTCAATTTGACTATCTAATAACATTCACTATAATTAATTGTCAACATTGATGATATTTCTACAAAAACAAAATTGTTAATAAATCATGTCAAAAACATATCACTTATATTAACGCATCTTAACAAGAAGCCCTTTAGGTATTGTTATTAAAAATAACAAAATTAGTGATATTTAATACGTCTATTATTGAAAGCAGGCATTGTTCCTTCCAGTACATCTACAACACGTGCATTAATAGCAGGATTTTCTATCGAGCCTGAACTATATGTAATTTTTGATGAATCAGCTCTATCGAAATTTGAGTATATTATCTGTTCTGCATCACAGTAAACAGCTAAATTAGGATTATGGGTGACCATGATAATCTGACGCTTTTTCTTAGCCTCAGTAAGTACAGGTGCAAGCAAATTTACTACAGTTTCATTATCTAAATTTTCCTCAGGTTGATCCAAAATAATTGGATTTCTACCCTTGTCTACTAATAGATAGAAAATAAGCAATAGCGCACCTCTTTGCCCTGGCGATAGCTGTTCAATCCGTGTATCTTGAAATAATAATGAGTATCGGGGTTTTAAAAATGTTAGCCCATAAAGCATATCGTATACTTCACTTGATTCTTTATCTTTTCTCATTATTGAAGAAATACCAATTACCGTTTTATTATTACTTTTAGCCGCTCCATCAATTTTATCATGTAACTCTGCTATAAAACTTAAGACATTTTCTTTATTATTGAAGTCATACTTTTCAACTATATTCCTAACTGTATTGTAACTTTCATCACCCCTCAAATCTCCTGAGTTTTGCTTTATAAGGGAAAAAAGCTCATCAGAAACAACGTCAGAAGTTCCTACTAGCATTGCAAGAAACTGTAATCTATATTCCTCACGAATTAAATTATTACCTTTTATTAAGTCTTGGACGGGCTTAAATAGCTCTTCACGTGCTTGTCTTTGACTATCAAGGATATTGAAAATGTCATCTGATAATTTCATCCTCTTTTCTTGAAATTCTGCCAGTCTTTTTGGTAGTTCATTGAGTTGAGCTATTCTGGCATTTATCCCCATTAATGTTTCAGGAGCATCAGCTTCCCCTGTTAATTCATTTAATTTGTTTTCCCAAGTCTCAATTTCTTTCAGGTTCTGCTGATATAATAGCTGTGGGCCATCAAGCTTTTTATTAAGTGACAATTGTACATTTTTAAGTTCTATTTTATCTTGCTCACCCTTATCAATAGCGGTCTTTAGTTGCTCCTGTTCAATGGGAATTGCATCCCATAATTGATCTAGTTGATGATTATCTATAGTAACATTAACGATTTCAGTGATTTTAATATCAAGAACATCTAAATCACTTTCTGTATCTTCCTTAAATTGATTAAAGGAGCGAACCAATAGCCCTATTCGTTCCCGAACATTTTGAATAGACTTAAGCTTTCTAGCAAGAATCGCCCCCTTGTCCATCTGAGTTATTGATTGTTGCTCTATAACTTTTAATTTCTCACTAATTATTCCCAATTTAGAAGCTATTCCCTTTTGCTCTTCTGTTTGATCATTGGATGGTTTATCTATTGGAATAGGTTTTATCTTATTATGCTCATCAATTTGGCGTTGCTTAACTGTTAGTTGTTCATTTAGAGAGTTCTTTACCTCTGGTTGAAGCTGATCTTCGATCCAAGCTATATCTTGATTCAATTTCTTTAAATCTTTTCTGTATTCACCTAATTGATCACGAAAGCTACTTTCCTGAAACTCAATTAGCTGATTAAAATCAAGTGCTCCAAGACGGACTTCATCTCCTGCATGAGAAAAGATAACATCTCTTAGTTCATTTTCAAAAGCATCTGAACTTTGTGAAACATGATTATTACATAAATTCTCAAAATGCCCTTGTGGTATATATCTCACAAGTTCAACTTGATCCTCTGGGGAATTATCATTTAGATTACATTCATGATTATTATCATCATACCAAGTTAGTTTTCCATCAAAAGATTTAGCTGGTTCACCAGATTTTCCTCGAAATCGACCTTTTTTAAGGAATGAGAAGTGTGCACTTTGCTGAGAATTTCCAAGCAGCGCAATAACATCTGCAAGTGCACTTTTACCACTACCTTTATTACCAATAATAGCCACAAGATCTGAGTTTAATGGCAAGTTACATCCATCAAGCCATGTGTCTTTACTTGAGGCAAGAATATTCTTTGTAATTTGCACATTATCAATAAAATAGGTTTTATTTTCATTTATTTCAGATAACTTTGGAGGGACTCTTCCAATAAATGAACGTTTTGCTGGTTCCTTTATTGCCTGAAGTAGTCCATGAAAAGTTGGATCAGCTTTTATCCAAGTTATTTTTTCTGATGGAAAGTCACCATATCCTCGTTTATCATTATTACCTTGCTCACCAATGAATTGGTGTGCATCACTACCAGATATAGCTAATCTAGGTATACCACCCAGTGCACGCTGAAAATTACCAATCCACTGAGAATTACCTTCAGTCTCTTGCCCAACAAATGCCCCCCAAGTATCATGATCTCTTGTTTCAAATATAGGAGACGAATTAAATAAACCTAAACAGTATGCATAGTGTTCTTGCCACTTTATTTCAGCAAGCCCATCACTAGTGTTAAATGGCATAAAACCAATTGCAAATCCGTCTGCTACATTTAAAATCGCTTTTTTATAACTATCACAATTTATTTCAGCTATTTGAGAACCTAAATTTAATGCAATATCATCATTTACATCTACATCCTCTTTTTTTGCACCATGAAGCTCAACTTTATCTATTCCTACATGACGAGAAAGTTCTATCAGAGCATCATTAGATAATGGACGATTAATTAACTCTACTATTAACTGCGACTTAAAATCTTGGAGTATTTGATCTTTAATATTATTAGAAAATATAACGTGAGCATTTAATCTAGCATCCATTGGCGAAACTAATCTTAGCTCTATGCCAGGAAATACTATTTTATTCAGATTAGGAGCATCAGGTTGCGCTAACCTACGCTGTAATGCGAACCACCCATCAAAAGTCCAATAATCCATTAGAGCAAAAACTTCTGGTTCTGCATCATTTAAGGCTTTAATCATTTCATCAACTAGAGCTATATTGTTTAGTGAATCTGGATTTGAATCAAACCTCTTTCCATTCCAATGAAACGATGCTGGCGTATGAATATGTAAATCCCATTGTCTCCATTCAGATCCACGTACATAAGATGTAATTTCAGTTGCCATTCTTTATCCTTATAAGAGCTGAAGTATCCACAAAAATTAACATTATAACACTAGCAACCGTTCATTCACTTTCAACCACTCCTTACAATCAACATAATCAGGAATCATCTGTTCAACCAATTTCCAGAATTTAGGTGAATGATCATGCTGTTTTAAATGACAAAGCTCATGCACTACCACATAATCAACAATATGATGAGGAGCCATGATGATCTTCCAGTTAAAGTCTATACGTCCTTTACTTGAGCAACTTCCCCAACGGGACTTAAAAGTTTTGATACCTATTGCCTTTGGCTCAATACCTACTGTATTGGCATAACGATTTACTTTATCCTGCAAGCGTAGTTCAGCATGCGTTTTATACCAACGTATAAGCGCATTTCTGGCAATATGGGCTTGATCTGAGTTGTTGGGTACAGTGGCCACCAACCGTCCATGTATTAGCTTCATTGGCTGAAATGCACCATAATTTACCTTTAACCGATAGTTACGTCCCAGATAACAGAAGGCTTCACCGGAAATATAGTCTTTACTGCTAACGGGCAAGGCTTCCCGTTGCAGGCTCAGCTTCTCTTTTATCCAACGATTCTTTTCTTTAAGCAGTTGTTCAATGCGTTCTATGGGTAATTGACGTGGCACAACAACTGAAACTGCACAGTCTTCAATTTTAATATCTGCGGATTTAACTCGACGGGTACGGATTATTTCCGCAACAAAACCATTGCACTGAAGAAAGCTATTCGCTGGAAAAGAGCCATTAGCTAATAAAGAGTCATCTTGCTTCATCAGTTTGTTAGCTCTTACCTTGGAAACGGGTTCTAGCTAATTCCATAAAGCGGTCTTGTAGCACTTTAACTATCGCTATATCACTAAAGTGTTGTTCTATGACTGCTCTTTTAATCGCTTTTTTCATTCCTTTAATTTCGTCCTGCTTATTAAAGAAATCCACTATCTGAGTGGCTTCATTAAACATGCTGACGAGTGACTGAGTTGTGGACTTGATGGCCTCATGTGTTGCTTCATCTAAGGTGGTATCTTCTTGATGCTGAGTAACTTCAGCCATCAGGATATTATAAAAAGCAAACTCGGTTTCTGATAAGCCTAAGTCATCGGCTGCTTTCTTGTGTTCTGCCTCAATAGTATCCGTCATTTCCAGCAATAGTTCGACTTGCTGTTCCCATTTGCCATGACTCTTTTCAATAATATCCCGTAAGCGCAGGCTTAATGATTTGTAGTATTCCGGATCTTCATCCAGATTGACGGTAATGTGATGTTTAATAGCACTTTCAATTTCAGATGCCCGTGATTCTGGGGATTTTACCGCATTCAGCGTTTCTTTGAAGTTGGCAGCCAATAAATCGACAGGCGGAATCTTGGGATCAACGCCCGTGCTGAGAATATGTTCATCAACCAGTTGTCTGACCTTTTCCCCTGCATCAGCAATATTCAGTTGTTCATCACGATAACGTAGTCGGGCAGCATTATTCACCTTACCCAGAAATCTTAGATCAGCAATAAAGGGAGAAGCGGCTTTATCAGGCAGGATAATATTCATTTGTTTGGCAAAGCGTTTAAAGGCTAATTCAAACTGAGCACGTATTTCTTCATCCTTCAGAACCAGAACAAAGTCATCAACCTCTCGTGATAAATAGTCATCCACTTCCTTGCTGTTGATATGTTTAAAGAATGACATTGCTCGGGTATGAGTCGCTTTAAGTTTGGGAATTTCATCTTTGAGCGTATGATAAGCCCCATCAATATCATCACTGCTGAACATTTCCAGTGCTTCGGTTAAATGATCGGACAAACCAAAATAATCCACCACAAAGCCACAGGACTTGCCCTTATAAGTACGATTGACCCGTGCAATGGCCTGCATCAGCGTGTGTTCTTTCAATTGTCGGTCAATATACATTACTTGTAAGACCGGGGCATCAAAGCCTGTCAGTAGCATATCTTTAACCACCAGAATTGACAGCGCACATTCATTCAGTGGTTTAGTAAAGTCCTTTATGGCCTGCTTTTGTTTAGTCTTATCGGTATATTGAGCAATTTCAGGTACATCATTATGATCACCTGAAATAATCACTTCTGAAGGTGGTGCATCCAGCTCATCCAATGTCTTTTTGTATAAGGCCGCAGCATGACGACTGCCAGTGACAATCATGGCTTTAAAGCCATCAGGCTGAATATGTTCCCGATAGTGTTTTAACAGGTCAAGACAGACCCAGCGGATGCGAGCTGGCGCTTCCCGTACCGCTTTTTCAACACCAAACTTCTTTTTAATTTCACGCTTTTCATCTTCACTATAATCAGCAAAGTATTCCTCAAAGAGTTTATCCAGTGACTCCCCTGCCACCTCGGTCTTAACTTCACGGCCTTCATAGAGAATACGAACGGTCGCACCATCTTCAACGGCTTCATTGATTTTATACTGATCAATATAACCACCAAAAGCCTGATCCATCTTCTGGGTTTTCAGTAAAGGCGTACCCGTAAAACCGATCTTTGGTGCATTAGGCAGAGCGGCATTAATGATCATGGCCAGACCACCAAACTGAGTGCGGTGGGCTTCATCTGCCAGAACAATGATTTTGTCACTGGGGTTTAAATCAGCAAATGACACTTTATCCAAACTATTGGCCGCTTTATTTCCGCTGTTGGCACTTTTCTCAGCCTCCTGAAACTTCTGCACCATAGCGGTCACTAAATCAGACGAATCTTTGCTTAACAGCTCTTTGAGCTTTGCTACAGAAGTGGCGTTATAGACGGTTTCACCCTGAGCATCCCGAAAGGTACTGGACAGTTGGGCATCTAACTGGGTTCTGTCAGTGATAAAGACAAGTTTGTATTGTTTAAGTATGGGGTCTCGACGCATTTTAACCGCCAGCATCACCATAGTCAGTGATTTACCCGAACCCTGTGTGTGCCAGATAATACCGGATTTCTCTTTACGGGTTTTACCCGTTTTCAGGCGTTCAATGACTTTATTCACGGCTCGAAATTGCTGGTAACGCGCCACTTTCTTAATCAGTTTGCCTTCAACGGGTTCAAAAAGTATAAAATTCTGAATAATATCAAGTAAGTTCTTTTGACTGAAAAGACCAGCGATGAGTCGTTGCTGTGCTGTGATTTCCTTGGTTTCTGCCAGATAGAATCCTGTTGCATCTTTTACTTCATGCTGACTCGAATGACTAATTTCATCATCAGTAAACGGCCAGGCATCTTTCCAGTCACCATAATGCTGGGCTGATGAACTGATAGTACCCACTTTAGCGGCATCACGGGAGAGCGGTATCATTAGCTGGTTATACCAGAACAGCTTTTCAGCCCCTTCATCCTCATGTGGATACCTAAGATTGGCATAGCGACGTAATTGATTAATACCATCAGCAGATGGATTGGTAATATAGGGCGATTTACATTCAATGACCGCTAAGGGCAAACCATTAACGAAGAGAATAATATCAGGAATGATATCCTGGTTCACCCCTTCAATTTTAAACTGATTAGTACACAGATAGTCATTATTTTCAGGATGGTCAAAGTCAATGATTTTAACGGTCTGGCCTTTACGTCCCTTGCCTAAATCCTGTTCTACTGATTGATAATTCACCAGAGTCTGGTAAATATGGTGGTTGGCTTCCATCAGCGTAGCCACATGGGGATGGGTGAGTTCACGAGTTACTTTACGAAGATTTTCTTCACTGATCCACGGGTTAATACGTTGGATAGCTGATTCCAGACGCTTGCTTAATACCACATCACGAAAATAGTGACGTTCACTGCTTTTTTCAGGGGAAGTTTCAGAGGAATTTTGTTCTGGAGAGAGGTCAGCACCATGAATATAGTGCCAGCCCAGTTGTTTTAACTGTTCTATTGCAGGGGCTTCTACTTTATTATATTCATCATGGTTCATTTAATAGTTTTTAACCTGTTGAGCCATCTTTTTATCTAATGTCAGCAATTCCAGTTGATGATTTAATGCGGTAGCTGCAATGATGGCATCAGGTAATTTACCACCTTGTTTTCTACGGTAGTTAATAGTTACCTGCTCAACAGTTTGATCCATCATTAATACTGTGACTGCGGATAGAAATTGATTAATCGCTTTTTCTTCATCCGAAACTAATGATGGAAAACTTAATAATTCCATGCGGGTGATTTGACTCACCGCACAATCTGAAAGTGAACAACGTTTTGACTCAAGCAATTGTGATACAGCCTCATTACCTTTGAGTAAACCAATAACAATATTGGTGTCCAGCAAGAATTTAGTCCCATTCATTTCTTATTCTCTGCTGTACTTCTAATGGATCACCATCAAAAGACGGAGAGTTTTTTAGTAAGCCCTTAAACGATTCTAAAGAGACAGAACCTGCTACGGGTTTAAACCCAGACTGGTACTTGTTTATTAAAAACTCAGTAAAATCACCCACTTCATAAACCAATTCATCGGGTGCATTTTTTAATTGTTCATAAATATCTTCTGCGGTATTATGCATAAATTTTCCTTTCTAAATAACGACTTTCTTCATTTCATAGATAG
>Ga0256844_10000809_pt1 | contig 11803 bp, 12 predicted proteins | sample MusselsmetaG_FD_189100 | JGI IMG/M metagenome (GOLD analysis project Ga0256844, IMG submission 189100) | Mussel associated microbial communities from hydrothermal vent at the East Pacific Rise, Pacific Ocean - Mussels | ecosystem: Host-associated > Mollusca > Shell > Unclassified ... | reverse complement strand
GAGTATTTTTACTTATTTGGATTAGTGACACTTTTGCCTATTTGATTGGGAGTGCAATTGGCAAAACAAAACTATACGAAAAGGTATCGCCAAATAAAACAATAGAAGGTGCATTAGGAGGCCTTGTTTTTGCTGTAATTAGCGCCTATTTCATTTCAAAATACATCCCTATTTTATCACTACTAAACTGGTTAATTATTGCAAGTATAGTTGTAGTTTTTGGCATCTTAGGCGACCTTATAGAATCGAAATTTAAAAGAGAGGCTAATGTAAAAGATAGTAGTAATTTTATTCCTGGACATGGAGGTTTTTTAGACAGGTTAGATAGTGTTATTTTTGCAGCACCTTTTATTTACTTATATTTACACATCACAACTTAATAATTACGCTACTAAATGTTTCACAAAGAAGGATATAAAATAATCATTATTTCCATGGCAATATTTGTCGGGTTAATTTTTTTGATTGATGCAATTGTTCCTATAGAATGGTTACGAAAGTTAATTTCAATACTTCTATTGTTTATTTTTGTAATTATCTTACAATTTTTTAGAAACCCTAAGCGTACTACTATTGAGAATTCATCACAAATCATTGCCCCTGTAGACGGTAAAGTGGTTGTAATAGAAGAGGTTGTTGAAAAAGAATTTTTTAAAGACAAACGCAAACAAGTTTCAATCTTTATGTCTCCATTAAATGTGCATGTAACAAGATATCCTATAAGTGGAAAAATAATTTTCAGTAAGTATCACCCTGGAAAATATCTAGTTGCTTGGCATCCGAAATCATCCGAAGAAAATGAGCGCACAACCATTGTTGTAGAAAACAACACCGTTGGTAAAATTTTATACCGTCAAATTGCTGGAGCTTTAGCAAGAAGAATTGTAAACTACGCTAAAGAAAATGAAAAAGCAGTTCAAGGTAAAGACGCAGGATTCATAAAATTTGGTTCAAGAATAGATCTCTTTTTACCTTTAGACATGAATATTAATGTAATCTTAAATGAAAAAGTTAAAGGAGGGGAATCAATAATCGCATCATATCATGAAAAAACTTGATGAGAAATTTGAAAAAGCATTTAAAATTGCTTCTAAAATAACTAAAAAACTACCTCCAGATACCATGCTTATGTTTTATGCTTATTATAAACAAGCTACCAAAGGAGGTAATTATTCACAAACCACTAATAGCAATCCTTTACGGGAAGCCTTTAAATTAAATGCTTGGTTTCAATTAAATAATCTTAGCGAAGAAGAAGCTAAAAAAAAATATATAGAATTAGTAGAGACTACTACCAATCAGAAAATTATATAAATAACTCCATAAGAAATAAATATCATAATTATGAAAACAGCTAAAACAATAATCTATTCGTTTTTACTTATTAGTCTTATAAGCTTAACATTAGTATCCTGTAAAAAAGAAATAAAAAAGGAACCCGTAAGATTCTCTATTGAACAAAAAACCATTACTATAAATTGGACAGCTTATAAAACAACAGATAAGATTCCTGTAAAAGGTAAGTTTGAAAAAATAATTATTACAAATGCTAACAACGAAAAAGACACTTCTATTGAAGCTTTAGATGGCGCTCAATTTGAAATTCCTATCAGTAGTATAAATTCCAATGACAAAGGAAGAGATTCTAAACTACAGGAATTCTTTTTTGGCATTATGGAAGCTACACTTTCTCTTACAGGCACTCTCCATTTAAGCAATGATGGCACTGGAAATATTATGCTAAAAATGAATGGACTCGAACAAGAAATTCCAATAAGCTATATTGCAAGCGGACAGTTGGTTGAAATTTCTGGAACTGTAGATTTAGAAAAATACAATACGACTACAGCTATTGCTTCTTTAAATAAAGCTTGTAATGAAAAACATAAAGGCGCTGATGGTGTAAGTAAAACATGGACAGAAGTTGACATTGAAGCAAAAGTCTATCTAAAAAAGAAATAAAAAAATACTCTTCTAAGCCAAAATTTTTTTTCTATTCTTACCCTAATTTACCTATGCTATTTTTTATAGTTAAATTGGTAATAAACCTTTTCATCCTAAACTTACCTGCAACACACAGGATAAACCCTTTGGGCTATTGCCCTGCGATTAAATGTTAAAGTATTGTTATCTGCATAATTTTTAGTTATATTTGTTTAATCCAACTTCAATACTACTATATATGCTTAGTTAGTACTGGTCATACATTAAACTTAGCTTATAATTACTAATTTTAGGCAAGAGATAATAATCAATTTATAAAACTTTCAACTTTATGAAAAAAATACACTTTAGTATCATTATTACACTCTTTTCTATTTCAATCCTTTTTTCCCAAGAAAGAAAATTAAAGATTGATTCTGCTACAATAACAAAACATACCGTTACCATAAAAAATAAAATTATTCCTTACACCGCTACCACTGGAACCCAACCTGTATGGAATAAGGATAATAAAGTTATTGCTTCATTATTTTACACCTATTACAAACGCTCTGACATTAAAAATGATGCGAATAGACCTTTATTAATTTCATTTAATGGAGGACCTGGCTCTGCCTCTGTTTGGATGCATATCGCTTATACTGGCCCACGAATTTTAAAGATTGATGATGAAGGATACCCTGTGCAGCCATACGGCATCAAAGAAAATCCTTATTCAGTATTAGACATTGCAGATATTGTCTATATAAACCCTGTGAATACTGGATATTCGAGAATTATTAATACCACTAAAGATAAAAAAAATGACCGCAAACAGTTTTTTGGTATCAATGCCGATATTAAATACCTCGCAGAATGGGTAAATACTTTTATGACAAGAAATAATCGTTGGAGATCTCCTAAGTACCTTATTGGTGAAAGTTATGGAGGTACCAGAGTTTCTGGCCTAGCATTAGAACTCCAAAATGCACAATGGATGTACCTTAATGGAGTTATATTAGTTTCTCCTGCAGATTATAAAGTACTTCGTGTTGGCGGACCAGTTTCAGCATCTTTAAACTTACCTTACTTTACCGCTGCTGCCTGGTATCAAAAAGCCTTACCAAATGCACTACAACAAAAAGATTTACTTGAAATTTTACCTGAAGTTGAAAAATACACTATAAATAAAATGATTCCTGCACTCTCAAAGGGAGGCTTTCTTGATTCTATAACTAAAGACAAGGTAGCTACAAAAATGGCTTATTACTCTGGCTTGTCAAAAAAATCAATCTTACAACATAATCTTGTTGTTCCTAATTCATTTTTTTGGAAAGAGTTAAAACGAGATAAAGGCTTTACTATTGGCAGATTGGACTCTCGTTATTTAGGAATAGACAAAAAAGATGCTGGTTCAAGACCAGACTTTAATCCTGAGCTAACTTCCTGGCTACACTCATTTACACCTGCAATTAACTATTATATTAGGGAACACCTAAATTATAAAACCGATATTAAATACAACATGTTTGGCAATGTTCACCCATGGGATAATAGCAAAGATAATACTAGAGACAACCTACGGCAAGCTATGGCACAAAACCCATATCTAAATGTGATGTTTCAAGCTGGTTATTATGATGGTGCAACCACATATTTCAATTCAAAATATACAATGTGGCAAATTGACCCTAGTGGTAAATTAAAAGACAGATTAAGTTTTCATGGCTATAGAAGTGGACATATGATGTACCTTAGGCAAGAAGATTTAGCAGCTGCAACAGAACACATCAGGTCATTTATACTAAAAACTATCCATAAAAAAGGAGAACCTGCAAAATACGAATAGCCTATGCCTAAAAAATTACTCTTATTTATAGTATTTATCTCTACAACTCTTTTCGGTCAAAACGCAACGGAAATATATCTTTTTGATTTGATTCAAAATGATAGTGTTTTTACTATTAAAAACCCTGTTAATATATCTAATAATAAAGGTTATGATAATCAACCCTCATTTCTTAATGATGGGACTGGAATTTTATATACATCAACTAGAGCTGGACAAACCGATATTGTTTTATACAATCTAGAGAATCAAACTCAAGCTTGGTTAACTGATACAGAAGAGAGTGAATATTCTCCAATACAAACACCTAACAGAAAGTATTTCACAGCGGTATCATTAGCTAAGGATAGCACACAGTCACTTTGGAAATATCATTTCAACAGAAAAAAGAAAAGTGTAGTATTAAATGATTTAAAAATAGGCTATTATACTTGGTACAATAAAAAAACTGTAGTTTCTTTTATTCTTGGAGACCCTCCAACATTACAAGTCTCTAATTTAAAATACAAAATACACTATCCTATTCATAAAAATATTGGTAGATCTATTCATAAAATACCTAATCAAAATTTAATTAGTTTTATCAGCCTTGAACAAAAAGAGCCAGAGATATGCTCAATTAACCCTGTTAATAGTAAAAAAGAATTTATTGCAGATGCTCTAGAAGGTTCTCAGGATATGGCATGGATGTCAGATGGTACTATCATTATGGGAAAAGATGATACGTTATTCATGTTAAAACCTGGAGTTGATACTACTTGGGTAGAGTTTACTTCTTTAAAATATTATAAGCTAACAGGGATATCTAGAATAGCAATAAGCCCATTAGGCAACAAAATAGCAATTGTTATTAATGAGAATAATCTAAAAGAATAATAATTTCCTTTTAACGTTAACTAAGTAAATAAACTAGTGTAAAAATTAAAGGTTTTTTATTTTTAAAATTCTATTTTTGACTAATTATTATTATACATAAATGTTGATAAACTATCTCAAACATATTGGCAACTATTTTATCATGCTTGGTCAAATATTAAAAAAGCCACAAAAGCGTTCCATTTTTCGGGAAAATATCTTTAAAGAAATTGAAGACTTAGGTATTAACTCTATAGGAATTGTTGCCTTTATTTCATTCTTTGTAGGGGGAGTTGTAGTAATACAAACCGCTTTAAACCTAGACAATCCATTTATTCCAGAAAAATTAATAGGCTACGCCTCAAGAGAATCTTTAATTTTAGAGTTTTCTCCAACACTTATTTCAATTATTTTGGCTGGAAAGGTGGGGTCTTATATCACATCAAGTATTGGTACAATGCGAGTAACCGAGCAGATTGACGCCCTAGAAGTCATGGGGATTAACTCTTTAAACCATCTTGTTTTACCTAAAATAATAGCTAATGTTTTCTTTTATCCGTTTTTAATCATTATCAGTATTTCGTTAGGTATTTTTGGTGGCTGGGTAGCTGGACTATTAACAGGACTGATTAGCTCTGCTGATTATCTTGAAGGTATCCGATTAGATTACAAACCTTTTCATATTACATACTCACTAATTAAAACTGCAGTCTTCGCCTTTGTAATTGCTACAGTTCCTGCATATCATGGTTTTTATGTTAAAGGTGGGGCTATAGAAGTAGGTAGAGCTAGTACAAGAGCTGTTGTTTGGACAAGTATTGTTATTATTGTTTTGAACTACTTCTTAACTCAAATACTTTTAGGAAAATGATTGAAGTTACAGAATTATACAAAGAATTCAGCGGAACACCTGTTTTAAAAGGGGTTAATGCTACTTTCGAAAAAGGAAAAACCAGCCTAGTAATAGGTACCAGCGGGTCTGGAAAAACTGTTTTTTTAAAATGCATGCTAGGTTTATTAACGCCTGAAAATGGAGAAATATGCTATGACGGAAAAAACTATAGCGATATGACCTCTGATGAAAAAAGAGATTTGCGTAAAGACATCGGCATGGTTTTTCAAGGAAGTGCCTTATTTGATTCGGCTACAGTAGAAGAGAATGTTATGTTTCCATTAAAAATGTTTACGAATGATTCTTATGATGAAATGCTAGAACGCGTTAATACTGTATTAAAACGTGTTAATTTAGAAGGCTCAAATACTAAATTTCCTGCAGAGCTTTCTGGTGGCATGCAAAAACGTGTCGCTATAGCTAGAGCTATTGTGATGAAGCCTAAATATTTGTTTTGTGATGAACCCAACTCAGGATTAGACCCTAAAACAGCGATTGTAATCGATAATTTAATTCAAGAAATAACCGACGAATATAATATTACAACAATTATCAATTCTCATGATATGAATTCTGTTATGGAGATTGGAGAAAAAATTATTTTTCTTAAAAATGGCACTAAAGAATGGGAAGGTACAAGTGATGATATTTTCAGAACAGACAACGAAGCAATAACCGACTTTGTATATTCATCAAACCTATTTCAAAAAGTAAGAGAAGCTCAATTAAAAGAAAACAAATTATAACTAATTATCTTTTTGAGGCTTTGCACCTAATATTTCTAAAACATTTGTTGTTATAATTTCTACATTCTTATGATATCTTGATGTGCGCAATTCAGGAGAACCAAAATCATCTAAGCCCCAACTCCACTGTATCGTTCCTGTAGCATAAACTTTCGCACCACTTTCAGTGGTGTAAATTGTCATATTAGAAATATGTGCTTTACTATAAGCAATATATTTAGAAACTGAATACACACTAATTATCAGCCCTCCTAATAGCAATAGTATAAAAATAGGTCTTGATTTTAACTTTACCTTTCTTAAAATAAGATAAATTACAAACAGAAATAATAGGTTTAAAAGTATAAACCATAAATAGTTTACTGACAAAATGATTGCCTTTATTTTTTTCTTTAGTGACGCATCTCCTAACATTCTATAGTTATATATCGCTTTTGATGCTGTTAAAATTTCTATATTCTTAGGTGAATATGCTGTTACGCCATCAACTTCATATCCTAAAAGCCCTTTTAACACATCTCCATTTCTCAAATTTGTATCCTTAAACAAAGGATGCTTTGCATCAGAAACTACAAGATCTTCATCAACAGGCTCAGCAAAAAACTGTACGCCTAATAGTTTAGATTCTGGATTCGCTATAGGCTCTTCTCGAAACATAACAGTACTCAAACTTCCTTTTTCAATATCTGAATTTGCATCCTTATAACAAACCATTATTCTATTTGGATTTGTTTTAGCTGTATTCGATTCAAAACGATGCTGCCAATACATATTGTTAGCTCCAAAGAAAGCTAAATTAACACCCTGGTCTCTTGCCTCTGTCACATAATCTCTCATCTGTTTAGACCAATATTCATCATGCCCACTAGACAGGAATAGCTTGTGATTCTTTATTCCATCTAAAGACACTTGCGTATCCACGTTTGTACTATAACTTACATCGTACCCCTTTTTTTCTAACCAACGTAACATATTATAATCCCAACCAGCACTACTAATAGGATAACCTCTAGAGACAGGCTGAAAGTTGGCGAAAAACTCTCCAGAACCTACCGTATATGCAACCTCTAAGTTTGTATTTAAAGCATAAGGTCTATCAAAGGAAACTTTTACAGCTGCTGTACCTTCAGCAGAACCCCATGGTAATTCATTTCCACTCCCCCAATTGTATAATGATTTACCTCCCCAATAATTATAGGCTTGATATGTAGTTACTGGTAATTGAAATAAAATATCTGAGTATACTTGATTCGTTCTTACCACAAATATGATATAGCTCTGCTTATGTGTATTTTGCTCCTCTAGCTTCACTAAATACACTCCAGTAACCCAGTTTTTATCTATTGAGAGGTTTATTGGAGTTTTCCAATAACATTCAATCAGCCCTGTTGTTTTATCTGGTTTTGGGATTTGCTGTACGATCCCATTTACCTCAATTGCTTCTGAAATCAACCTTCCTCCTAAGCCTTGATACCACCCCATCCTATACACTTGATATGAAAATTTAGAAGCTGTTGTATTTACAAATAACCGTATCGTATCTCCAATAGTAATACTGGTTTTTGAAGCATAGCCTTCAATTTCTTGTTGTGTTGCTGGATTTGATAATTTCCATTGTGATGTGCCTCTAAAACGATTCTCTTTAACAATACTATTTTGCTGCAACAAACCTTCTTTAGGTAATGATTGAGAAAAAGTAATTACTGAAAATAATAGAAATAGAAATACTACTATCTTAGTTCTTGCAGACATAATTGATTTCTTTTTAGAATATTATTAGCCAAAGTTAATCACTTTTTATTAAAAATTAGGCATAAAAAAACCTGAGTATTAAACTCAGGTTTATATAATAACATTTGTGTGCTACTAATTAAGCACTTCGTTTATTTTTAAATACAATATTATAAATTGCTTTAAAGAAAAATTTAGTATCCGTAAAATATGGATTCTTTGCTTTTTCTTTCAAATACTCTCTTTCAGCTCCTAATACACCGTCTACAGAACCTTTTCTGTCTAAAGCCACATACGGAGGGATACAGCCTGGTTTTTGTGTTAAACGCAAATCTTGAATATCTTTAGGGATATCTTGAAAAAAACGTTTTGAAACTGGTCTAACACCTACTAATTTCAAATCTCCTTTCAATACATTAATTAATTGTGGCAATTCATCTAACCAATACCTTCGCAAGAATTTGCCCCAAGGTACTAATCTAAAGTCATCTGCTGGCTTACCGCTCTCTGCATAGCCATTAACTCTAAGAATATAGTCTTGTAAATATTCAGAATATGGGTGCATTGTTCTAAATTTATAGACACCAATCATTTTTCCATTTTTTCCTATTCTTTGCATTTTAAATAAAGGACCATAACTAGGGTTCATATTATAAACAGGCTCCCCTACTTTTTTTGCAGAAAAATAATGCATTCCATCAATTTCTTCATATTCAGTAATATCAAAACCACAAGAAACTAAACGACCTAAAACTTCTGCTTTAGAAAGTAATCTATCTTTCCCTTTTGTAGTTAAAAAATACATTTTCTTAAAGAAAGGTAATTTCGGAAACACTCTTTTGAACAAAAACTGAAGTCCAAAATACATACGTCCTAAAACAGGAATCTTGAGGGTTGCGTTTTCCTTAGCTCTAGAAGTAAAGGTTTGGAATCTACCTAAAATTACACCTCCATTATTCAGCTTTCTATTTACCTCTTCGAACTGTTTATTTATCTGTCTAAAGTTATTTACCTTGTTTAATAAAACAACATTATCAATTTCATTAAAATCACTATAGCTAGATAAAATTTTACCTTTAGGTACAACTAAATTCTTTTCGGAAGTTACATCAATAAATTTATCGAAGAAACTATAAGCTTTTAAACCGACTTCACTTAAGATTAACTTTCTGTTTTTAGAACTAATCGCTTTTTGAAGAATACTCATTTCAGAGTACTTATTAAAAGCACCTAAAAATTCTTTTTTCCATTCTGAGTAAACTTTAAAAGAAATGCCTTCTTTACGACAAACTTCACGTTCATCAACTTCACTCATCAATCCTTCAATAACAATCTCTATTTTCTCTAGTGATGTGAATTGAGATACTTTCTTATTTTTTGAAATAACATTAAAAAATAAATTCTTTTTTTCTTTTTCAGCACCAAAATCTTTGGTGTTCTGAAAAGCTTGACTTGGGATAACATCATTTTTTAAGAATGAATCATTCTCAAATGAATTACCAAGTCCTACTTGTGGTTGGGAGGCTTTCATCATAGCAAAATATTAATTAAATTCTTTTTCGATATACTACAACGTAAAAAAATATTGTTTAGTATATATAATTTGATAAAAATGAAAGAAAAATAAATTATAGAGTTAAAATTAGCTATTTTTTTAGAAAAATAAATTCTAATTTCAGATAGTAAAAATAGTGAATAAACCTTTATTTCTATAGGTTTTAGAGTTATTTTATAGGCAACACTATGTTTACTTATTGTAAGTAGCATTTTTTTATTTTCTTTAAATAGCTCTGCAAAGATACACTATTTTTTAATATAAACAAAAACAATCAGCATTTTTACAATGCTGATTGTTTTGTTAGTAAGCTGATTTTCAATTATTTCTTTACATAAAATATTTTTTTAATTACATTTTTTGCGTTTTGCAAAATCAACTCTTTAGTCCACATGAATACATTATCATTCCAACGTTGAGGATGAAAGGTAAACATAATTTTATCAGGCAAGCCTCCTTTTGCTAAAGCATCAACAATACTTTGTGTTGTATGAAAGCTTAAGTTAAAAGAACTATCTACTCTATCTCGAACACTAACCTTATCTCCATCCCACTTTCTACCTGTATCTGTTAAATAATAAACTTTATTAAAATCAACATCAAAATAAGGTTCTCCAATAATATCAAAATCTTTATAATGATATGTTTTCCACAAATCTTTAGAGTCATATTTAGACATTGGGCTTCCATGCATACAAATGGTCGAAACAGATGCTAATTCACGTAATGCAGTTAGGTTTTTTTCAAAATCTTCAATTCCTTTTTTTAAATTACCATTACAGGTGGTTAAATTCTCATAATGATAACCTATTTCATGCCCTAATGCAGCAATTTCTTTTATAACATTCACATCCCAACTCTCTGGAACAGCTCTAAAATAATATACTCCTTTTACACCTTCACTAGCTTGTATTTTTGCAAATGCTAATGAATTATAAGGTAGCAAATCTACATCGTGTCTTAATACAATACTCCTTTCGCTCGGACTACTCATAAACTCATTAAATGTTTGAAATGTATAGCCTTGTGCCTTTAACGCTACTAATAATTTAGTATATTCTTTTACCGTAAAATCCATGCTTTATTTAAATTTTAATTGATAATCTGGATTTGTTTTTAAAGTTTTATAACTTTCTGGATAATTCTCTACAAACCAAATTAAAAATGCTGTTATATCAATTTTATCTTTTAACAACTCTCTTCTTCTTTCTTGAAAAACATGTTTCCTATCCTGTATCGTTTCAAGCTCTTTAATTTTAGCTAAAACACCTTCACCTGATTGAAAGTTAAAAACCAAACCATACTTCTCTTGATCTTCATTATAACACCTTATAAGTGAATTAACATAAATGGAAGGCGTCCCTAAAACTCCTGCTTCTGATGCCATAGTAGCCCCTTCTCCAACAGCAATATCTGCAAAAGCCATAGCATCATGTATTTTATCTGGTGGTATTTTAAATAGAAATTTCTCATACTTTTCTGGAACCTTCGCTTCAGAGGAAATAAAAAGTGCATACTTTGAAGATAAATACGCTACAACATCATCCTTTTGAGCTGCTGTAAATCCTCCTTGCCCTACATCATGAGTGGCATCCCAAGACACAAACCTTAAAATTGCAAATTTCTTATCTGGATTAATTCCTAGATATTTGTAAATACCTTTGTCTGGTGTAAAATATTTGGGATTCAAATAGGCCAACTCATGATAAGCATGATACCTAAATTGTTTTTTTCCTAAATCTTCAGGAATTTCATATGGTGAGAATACCATTTTTGTAAAGGGCAAATACAGTCGTATCTGCTCCATATTACCCGTGTCTTCAAATGCAAAATGAGGTTTTCTTAACAATGAAGAAACTTGAGCAGCATACATTGAACCTACACTAAGAAAGACATCTGGCTTAAATTTCAATGCTACTTTAAGCATTTTAAAATTAAAAACTAATAAGCCTAGTACTTTACCTAAAATAGATTTATATTTTTTTCCAAAAGAGACATACTCCAAACCATGCGCTTTTAACAATTCTATTTCAAACTCCTTCTCTCTACATGTAAATATAAATTCATGCCCTTTCTCTTGCATTTCAAATGCAAAATTTTTAAAAACATGTACATGCGCTGGATGCCCAATATCTATTAATATTTTCATATCTTTTTCATCTATTTAACTTTGATTATAAATAAAAACAAGACTATTTAAATTTTGATAAAACTTTAAGTCCAAATACACCTAATTTATAAAGAAGTGGATC
>Ga0256844_10000808_pt1 | contig 11816 bp, 12 predicted proteins | sample MusselsmetaG_FD_189100 | JGI IMG/M metagenome (GOLD analysis project Ga0256844, IMG submission 189100) | Mussel associated microbial communities from hydrothermal vent at the East Pacific Rise, Pacific Ocean - Mussels | ecosystem: Host-associated > Mollusca > Shell > Unclassified ... | reverse complement strand
AAAGAGAATTTTTTCTGATTAGTTTTAAGGTTTAGTTTAGCCTCTTATTTTTTGAATTGTCGCCACAACCATTCTTTTTTGAGGGTTTTTTGTTTTATTAGGGGAGGTGATTACGTTCACCTGTCCTATACCGAGTTACATTATCTACTTCAAAATAGGTTTTATTTCATATTTAGGAAAATCATCTATCTTAACTAAATATTTTTCTACATATTGTTTTAAAAGGTTTTCTCTTTTTTCACACCTGTCTGTAAAATAAAAAATAAAATCTCCTTTATTCTCAACTAACGAATCAAAAGAATAGTATTGAAAATTTTCTTTATATTTCTTATCACTCTTTTTTAAAATTTCAACAGCTTTTCTAGTATGCTCATAAGTATAGTTTTCACCCCATTTTAAATCTAATATAATTGAACATCTTTCGTATTTTTGATTATTAAAACTGTAAGAACTATTTTTTTTCTCACACCCTAACAATAATATGATAAAGATAAACACTATTCTATTTTTTATCATATTAAAATCCACTATACCAAGATGCTATATCTAAATAATAACCATTACTATTTAAATTCGGGATTTCATTACTGTTAAAAACGTTAAGAGCATTCCATGCGTTTGTATAGCCACAGTCTTGGCTATTTACTTCTTTCTCTTCATTCTCTTTTTTTACTGTTCGACCATGCAAGACAAGATTATGTTCATTGCCATAGGCATTGTAGAGTTCAATATTATTTGATGAAGTCTCACCACTTTCCGAAAGATTGGTATTTGCACATCCAATAAATAGACTTACCCCTATAAATATTATCATCAACTTTTTTTTCATTTTAACCCTCTTACTTTTTTGAATAGGAAATACACATAAAAAATTATGTGTATCTAGTTTTAAGTTTTAAAGTAGCATATTACTTTTTATTTAAAATATCCTTTATCCATCATATTATCTTGTGCATAATTCTCTGCTTTTAATAGAGAATACGATTTTATATCGTATTCTCCCTGACGGCTATTTTCACAATGAGGATAAACATTAGAACACCATTCTAGCCCTTGAATAGTAAGCCCGAATTTAAATCCAAAGTGCAATTTTTAAAAGACAATTTGAAAAAAGAGTTTTTGAGAGTTGTTTCTTTTGGATTTAAATTCGGGTTCTATATTTTGACCCCTATATTTTTATAATACTAGTCTATTTTTATAAGTATTACAAGCCTTCCCTCCCCCATTTTTTAAAGAATAGTACAATTCATAGCCATTTTATCGCTAATCCTTTTTTTTCAGTTTCTATCTATTTTATTTAATGAAAAAAGATTTTATTTTGTTAAACTTGTTTGGAGAATGATTGTGAAGGTTTTAGGCATAAAATGCTTTGGTATGGTGGGTTAAGTAGTTTTTATATAAGGTGCAGTCGAAGACCACACCTACCTTTGGCAAGAGCCAAAAGCTTACGAACGTTTAGAAGCTCTCTTACACTCACTTACGAAGTGAATGGCATTTTCAACTGGTACGTCAGGGAGAATTCCGTGACCTAGGTTGAAGATGTGTCTTCCATCTTTCATGGTTTCAGCTAAAGACTCAACACACTCAGTGGTTGCTTCTTTGCTGTAGAGTCTACAAGGCTCCATGTTTCCTTGAAGCACGTACTTGTCACCAAGTTTCTCTTTTACCATTGTCATTGGAGTTCCCCAGTCTACACCGAAAACATCAAAGTTTCCGTAGACCAAGCCCTGCTCAATGAACGAAGCAACACCCTTAGGGAACATAATAATTGGAGTTTCAGGATGCTTAGACTTTAAGTAGTCTGCAATCTCAACCATATATTTCCATGAAAACTCATCATATTTACTTGGCTCAATTGCTGCTGCCCATGAATCGAAGATTTGTACTACATCAATTCCAGACTCAATCTGTTTCTCCATGTAGTATTTTACAACTTGAGTTACCTCATGTAAAATATTGTGAAGAAGCTCAGGGTTTGAGTACATCATTTTTTTACATAAGTTGTAAGTCTTTGTTCCTTGACCTTCAATCATGTAAGTAGCCAATGTCCACGGAGCTCCACAGAAACCAATGAGGGCAATCTCGTCGCCACGCTCATCAAGTTGTGTTCTAAGAAGTTTAATGGTGTCATAAACGTAAGTAAGCTTACTTGCTGCCTCTTCTCCACCAATAAGTCTGTCTAAGTCAGCTTGGTTAGTTAAAGGGTCAGAAAACTTTGGTCCTTCGCCTTTTACAAAACTCAAATCCATACCCATCTCATCTGGAATTACCAAGATGTCTGAAAATAGAATGGCAGCATCTACACCCACAATGTCAAGTGGCTGAATGGTTACTTCAGCTGCTTTTTTAGGGTCGTGACAGAGGTTCAAGAAGTTTCCTGCCTCTGCTCTAACTGCCATGTACTCTGGCAGGTATCGACCTGCTTGTCTCATCATCCATACTGGAGTGTATGGTGTCTCTTTACCTAAACACGCGTCTACGAAAATCTTGCTCATTAGTGGTCTCCACCTTTATGTAAAAAATATAATGCTACAGAGAGAGCCAAAATAGAGATGGCAAAATATACCAAGTCTAATGCTCCGTTGTAGGTTGTAAATAGTACTCTTTGGAAAAAGTTAACCACCAATACCATGACGATTACTTTTCCTAGTTTGTCTTTGAGTTCATCTAGTGAATGAATCTCTAAAATTTTTGATGCACCATTGTTTTTGGCTACATCAATCTCTGAAATAAAAAGTTCATAAAGACCAAAGCCAAAAATGAACATAACAACTGCCATTAGGTATAAATCGACAGCACCTATTAGTCCACCGACTATCTCTTCATGAAACTTTTCAGGATGAAGATGGTCTAAGTAAGTGGTCACTACTGTAGAAACTACTCCCCAAATGTCAACGGAAGCCACAACAAAAAGTGCGATTCCACCCAACATAGAAAAAATAACTGCTAACAGTACAAAAAATCTTGTATTCCATAAAATACTCTCAAAGAAATGTTCGATTAACTTCATGTTAAGCCTCCAGCTTTATCCACTTTTGAGCGATACGTACAGCATTGGTTGCTGCCCCTACTCTAACTTGGTCTGCAACACCCCAAAGATGAAGCATATTAGGAGAAAAGATATCTTTTCTAATTCTTCCTACATAAGTTTCATCTGTGTCTGTTGCCATCTTTGGCATTGGGTATTCGTTGTTTTCTAAATCATCTACAAGTGTAACATTCTCAAACTCACCAAGAACTTTTCTTGCTTGTTCAACTGAAACATCAACACCCTCTTCAAAAGTAATGGTAATGGACTCAGAGTGAGAACGAAGCACAGGAACACGAACACAAGTAGCAGAGACGGCAAAGTCTGAATGCATAATCTTATTGGTCTCTAGTATCATCTTCATCTCTTCTTTGGTGTAACCATTCTCTTGAGGTGTGTCAATGTGAGGAATAACATTCAACGCAATCTGATGCGTAAATGCTTCTACTTTTGTTTCATCCAGTTTAAAGGCAAAGAAGTCTTGCATTTGACGAACAAGCTCTTCCATTCCTGCTTTTCCAGCACCTGAGACAGCTTGGTAAGTTGAAACATCTACTCTTTTAATTCCATAAAGGTCATGAAGAGGCTTAAGCAATTGAACCATTTGAATGGTAGAACAGTTAGGGTTTGCAATGACTCCTGTATCTTCCCAAAGCTCAATATCTTCTGGGTTTACTTCTGGAACAACCAAAGGTACATTATCAATCATTCTAAAGTGTGAGGTGTTGTCAATGACCACTGCACCAGACTCAACTGCATACTTTGCATACTTTGCAGAGATGCTACCACCAGCAGAGAAGAAAGCGATGTCAATATCACGCCCTTCAAATACACTCTCTGTTAACTCTTCAATGGTATATGATTTTCCAGCAAAGTCAATCATGCTACCTGCAGAGTTGGCACTTGCCAATGGCAGTAGGTTACCTACTGGAAACTTTACCTCTTCAAGAACTCTAAAAAGCTCCTCACCAACAGCTCCACTTGCACCAACCACAGCTACATTATACTGTTTCAAATCAATCCTTTTTTGTTGAAACATTCCAACATTTATTCTTTGGTGTTATTTTAACTAAAGAGCTGTGAGTACTGGCTTTTATGGCTTATATTTTCACTATATAGAAAGAGAAGTATACTATTTGTAATTTATTAAAAAATGGAATTTATTATCGAACAGTAACAATAAACCCCACAATATAGCACTTTACTGTTTCTTTTTATTTATATTAATGTAATTAAAAAAATAAAATGTAGCGAAACTATGCGTATTGTTAATTATTTAAAATAAAAAATCAATAATTACTGACTTTTATTAAAAAGAGACAGAGTAAAGGTATAATTTATATATATCAAATTAATAAGGGCACATTATGAAGAAAATACATTTAGATGGATACAAGAAGTTTAAAAAAGAGTATTTTAAAGACAATAAAAAACTCTTTAGTGAACTGGCTACTGGGCAGAAACCTCACTCAATGATTATTACTTGTAGTGACAGTCGTGTTTCTCCTGTCAAAATTTTATCTGGTACCCCTGGAGAACTTTTTATTGCACGGAACATTGGTAACATTGTACCTCCTTACGAAGTAACAAAAGGTGCTACTCAATCTGCTATTGAATATGCAGTCAATGTACTTAAAGTAGAGAGTCTAATTGTCTTAGGACATAGTGAATGTGGAGCATGTAAGCACCTTTATCATGAAAAATCTGAAGATGATGAACAAGTAGAGCTTAGTCATGTAGAGGAGTGGTTAACCTTAGCCTATCCTGCTAAACATAATGCCATACTAGAGTGTATTCATAATCCTGAAAAAAATCGTGCAGAGATTACTGAAAAGAATAATATTCAACTCTCTATTCAGCAGTTAATGACCTACCCCTATGTAGTAAAAGCATTAGAAAATAAAACAATGGAAATTCATGGTTGGTGGTATAATGTTGGTACAGGAGACCTTGAAGCTTACGATTACACAACTAAAACGTTTAATAAGATTCCAGAGGAGTAGCATTATGCTACTCTACTACAGACTCAAAATGTCTTGTTGAAAAGTTGTAAACTTCAACTTTTCCAGTACCTATATCAAACCACCATCCTTCTAAACTAATCTCATCTCTTACTAACCTACTTTGTATATATGGGTACTCCATCAAACGTTGTAAAGATACAATTACATTATGTTTTTCAGTTAATTCAAAAATATTTTTACTGTGGTCATCATGTACCTCTAACATCGCTGCACTCTTTGCTGGAATAATATGTTGAAGCCATGCATCTACATGAGGTAATTCAGGATCTCCCTCTTTATATTCGTGATACATGTGTGCACATGCCCCACAGTTGCTGTGTCCTAAAACAATAATTTTTGGTATATTTAAAGCATTTACAGCATACTCTATGGCAGCTTGTGTTGAACCTTTAGCAGGCTGATATGCAGGGACAACATTCCCAATGTTCCGTGCAATAAAAAGTTCTCCAGGCTGAGCGTTTAATAATAATGATGGGTTAATTCTACTGTCACTACAAGTAATCATCATGGTATGTGGTGTTTGACTTTTTGAGAGTTGAGAAAACAAATCACTGTTTTTCTTAAAATACTCATTTAAAAAAGCATTGTATCCCTCTTTTTGTAATTTTTCCATTTTTTAATCCTAATATTTTTTTTTGGTATTTTATATTAAAAAGAATTAAAAAAATTTGATTTAAATCAAAAAGATAAAGTGTTTAGAAAGAATTTACTTTAAAAAATAAATTCTTTCACGTAAGTCAAGTGACCTACTCGTTTTCGTCTAGACTTTCATCATTAACAATATCTGGATCTTCTGCTTCCTCTTTTGGACATTTTGCCATGCTCACTACAATGTCTTTTTTCTCAACGTTAACCACTTTAACTCCAGAGGTATTACGCCCTGCTTTTCTAATGGTCTCCATGTCTACACGTATCATTTTTCCAATACTTGTAAGACACATCATGTCTTTGTCTGACTCAACAAGAACAACACCGACAACGTCACCTGTTTTAGCAGAGAGTTTCATGCTAATAACACCCTTACCTGCTCTGCTCTGCTCACGATACTCAGAAGCTGTTGTACGCTTACCTATACCTTTTTCACTAAGCATTAATAGTTCAGACTCTTCATCTTCTATAGTAGTTGCACCACAAACAAAGTCATCTTCTATTTTGAACTTAATAGCTGTTACACCACGTGAAACTCTACCAATTTCTCTAGCATCTGCTACTTTAAATCTGATACATTGACCTTTTTTAGTTGTTAAGAACAACCATTTGGTCTCAGGCATAACGATTTTAGCTGTTACTATAGAGTCATATTCATCTAGGTTAATAGCTCTTACACCGTTGGTTCTAATGTTTGAGTACTCTTTTAAGTTGGTTCTTTTTACAATACCATTTTTAGTAAAGAATACCAATCCCTTGTCTTCGTTAAAGTCCGTAGTAGGAATAATAGACATAATTTTTTCATTTGCTTTAAGATTAATAAGATTTAAAACAGCTCTACCTTTTGCTGTTCGGGAACCTTCTGGAATTCTGTAAACTTTCAGCCAATAAAGTTGACCCATATCTGTTACAAACATCAAGGTATCATGAGTGTTAGATATAAAGAACTGCTCTATAAAGTCATCATCATGAGTGGTAACAGCTATTTTACCTTTTCCACCACGTTTCTGTTTTTCGTACTGTTTTACAGGAACCCGTTTGATATACCCACGGTGAGTAATGGTTACAACCATTGGCTCATTTGGAATAAGGTCTTCAATATCAATGTCATCGTAGTCATCTACAATTTCAGTACGTCTTTCTGCTTTAAAGTTATCTGCAATTTCAGCCAACTCATCAGCAATAATTCCATTTAAAATCTCTTCACTTTTTAGAATTGACTCTAGGTAATCAATAAGTTCATAAAGCTCTTTTAACTCGTTTTCAATCTTCTCAACTTCAAGACCAGTCAGTCTTCTTAGTTTCATTTCAAGAATTGCATGTGCTTGAATCTCTGAAAGAGAGAAACTCTGCATCAATGCAATTTTAGCCATTTCCGTATCTTCACTTTCGCGAATGATTCTAATGACCTCATCGATGTTGTCAACAGCAATTTTAAGACCCTCTAAAATGTGAGCTCTTGCTTTTGCTTTCTCAAGTTCAAAGATGGTTCGTCTAATAATAACTGTTTTTCTATGACGTAAAAAGAGTTCAAGAAGCTCACGAAGTTTAAATACTTTTGGCTCTTTGTTTGCAATAGCAAGCATAATAATACCAAAGGTCACTTGCATCTGTGTCTGTTTAAAGAGGTTATTTAAAATAATATCAGACATCGCATCACGCTTAAGCTCGATAACAATTCTCATACCTTCACGGTCAGACTCATCACGAATTTCAGAAATTCCTTCAATCTGCTTGTCACGTACAAGGTGTGCAATGTTCTCAATGAGACGAGACTTGTTTACTTGGTAAGGGAGTTCGTCAACAACAATAACCTCTTTGGTTTTTGTCTCTTCAATATGTGTTTTAGCACGTACTTTAATTCGCCCACGCCCTGTTGTGTAGGCATCGGTAATACCTTTTTTACCAAAAATAATACCACCCGTTGGGAAGTCTGGACCTTTTACTAATGCAAGTAACTCTTCATCTGGACACTCTGGATTTGCAAGAACATGCTGTAGTGCTGCCATAATCTCATCCATACGGTGAGGAGGAATGTTGGTTGCCATACCAACAGCAATACCTGACGAACCATTTAAAAGCAAGTTAGGAACACGCGAAGGGAAAACATCTGGCTCTTTCATGGAGTCATCGTAGTTGGCAATAAAGTCAACTGTGTCTTTGTCCAAGTCACGAAGCAACTCTTCTGCAATTTTAGTCATACGTGCTTCGGTATATCTCATCGCAGCTGCGTTGTCTCCATCGACTGAACCAAAGTTTCCTTGACCGTCAATAAGTGGAGCTCTCAGTGAGAAATTTTGTGCCATACGAACCAAAGCGTCATAAACAGAGTTGTCACCATGTGGGTGATACTTACCAATAACATCACCGACGATTCTCGCCGATTTTTTGTAGGGAGCTCTGTGTGAGAGATTAAGCTCATTCATTGCAAAAAGTATTCTTCGGTGAACAGGTTTTAAACCATCACGTGCATCGGGTAAGGCACGTCCAACAATAACTGACATAGAGTAGTCGAGGTATGAACCCCTCATACTATCTTCAATTTTTACCTCTTGTATGTCTTGATTCTCTTCAAACAAATCGCTCATAAACTTCCTTCAAAATATTATATATGTATAGTAAAAAATTAGTGATTATTATATCTAAATGCTCTTAAATCTATTATTTTTTATTAAAAATAGATTGAAATATAACCTATAAATAGCCAAATAACAGATAGAGCAAGGTTGCCAAGAATGCCCCAATGAGTGCATAAGGCATCTGTGTTCGTACATGCTCAATGTGGTCACAGCCACTCGCCATGGAGGAGATGATGGTTGTGTCAGAGATGGGCGAAACATGGTCACCAAAGATTCCACCTGAAATGACAGCTCCAATAAGTAGTGGAATGTTCATCTCAAATGTTCCTGCCAACCCTAAAGCAATGGGCATCATAATGGAAAATGTCCCCCAACTTGTCCCTGTGGAGAAGGCTGTCAATGCTGCGACTAAAAAGACCAAAGCAGGTAAAAGAAAAATCGGCATATTGGCTGCTTTCATCTGCATGGCAATGTAGTCAGCTGTCCCCAACTCTTTAATGACCGTTCCAATGAGAAAAGCCAAAAGTAAAATAAGTACAATGGGAATCATGTCAGAGATGCCCTCATAGAGTGCCGAGAAGTACTCTTTGTGCTTCATGTAACCTTTGGCAATATAGTAGACGTAAATAAACATGAGTGTAGCAATAACTGCATAAAAGACAGAAGTTGAACCTGAACCCTTTAAGATGTCCCCTTTTCCTGTGTAGTACAACGAGAGAGGAACAGTGACAATTAAAACTAAAATGGGTAAAACCATGAGCAGAGGAGAACGATGCGAACCCTCCTCTTTTAACGCTTCTTTAAATGGAACAGGCTTAGCATGTTTCATTGGACCAATGTTGATGTCAAAAAATATAACCAGAAAAACCATAACCAAAATAATAAGCGAATAGAAGTTGTAAAAAATAGATTGGATAAGCAGAGAAATCCCCTCACCTACAATAACTTTGTCATCAATGGCTGTAACAATGAGTCCTAAAAGCAATGCACCCCAAGCATTAAAAGGAATGAGTGAACAGACAGGTGCAGAGGTAGAGTCACAAACAAAAGCCAGTTTTTCACGGCTAACTCCATTTTTGTCACAAAGAGGTTTAGCCACAGTTCCAGCCACCAACGCTGTAATGGAAGACTCAATAAATATGACCACACCTAAAAAGTAAGCTAGAAACAACGCACCTTTGGGAGAGTCAATGGACTGCTGTTTGTTACTCAAATATGCCACAAAACCATCTACCCCACCTGAATGAGAGATAAGCTTAATGATTGACCCTACTAGTAGAGCAAAAAGAATGGTTTTCGTAATCCACCCCTCTGCAAAAAGTCCAATGAATCCATCTAATAAATCAATTAAAGCTGTAAAAGGATTGTAGTTATTTAAAACCAATTCACCCAAAAATATGCCTGAAAGTAGCGATACCACAACATCTTTGGTTATAATTGCCATAATGATGATAAAAAGTGGAATGAGTACGGAGAGAAATCCTAAATTTTCCATGATTTGTCCTCTAAATAATATAAGTTTAGGATTATAGCATAATGAAAAAAATTACCCTTATTGGTTTAACACTAACACTTTTTGCAGCCTGTAATAGTACACCCAAGGCAGAAGTACAAAAGACAATTCAAAAAGAAGCTAAAGAGATTTCAAACATTAGCGTTCCCACAGAGACAAGCCAACTGCTTGTTGTGACCACAAAAGATTGGTCTACTAAAGATGGAACACTTCAACGTTTTGAGAAAAAAGATGGTCACTGGAGAGTGGTAGGTGACAAGCTAAACATTGTTTTGGGTCGTAATGGTTTGGGTTGGGGTATTGGACTACACCAAATACCAGAAGATGCAATGTATTTAAAAAAAGAGGGTGACGGAAAAGCACCAGCTGGTCTCTTCTCTTTAAACAATGCATTTGGCTACAGTAGTACAAAGTTTAACATGAACTTCCCCTACTCTACTTACAAAAAAACTGACCATTGTGTTGATGACTCAAACTCGATTTGGTACAACAAGATTATTGACAGTACTTCTACAGAAAAAGATTACAAAAGTTTTGAACACATGAAACTAAAGAACAATCTTTACAAATATGGAATTGTAGTTAACCATAATCCAGAGCAGAAGGCAAATGCTGGTTCTTGTATTTTCATGCACATAAAAAGTAAAAGTGGAAGAGGTACGGCTGGATGTACAGCCATGAAGGAGAGTGAAATTACAAAAGTATTACAATGGTTAGAGGAGAAGCGCCAACCATTACTTTTGCAATTACCAGAAGTAGAAATGCTAAAAGTAGATTTTTTATAATCTACTTTCAAGCATAATTCTGAAAATTAAAGATTAAGCCATTAAGCCTAAATCTTTAAGGAAAGGTCTTGCATCTAAAGATTTTTCTTCAAATTTAGAAATAAGTAGATTTAAGCTTTTATCTTCAGCTACCCATTCTGAAAGATTTTCAGTACAATATTTCTTTTCACCAGAAGTAAAACCTGTGTAATTACTAAGTGCGTTCTGAATAACATTAACTTGATTAATTTCTCTATCGTGTCCCATTATAGTCAACCTTTTTTGTTTAATTTAATTAGATATACTTAGATTCTAGCCAAAACTATCTATTAAAAAAATATCAAATTCAGATTAGTACTAAGGATTAAACTATAATTAAATAAAAAAAAACATTAATTCACAAATTTTAATCTTCAAAGTCCACTCCATCCCAGAATTCGTCATAGTCCAAATTGGTCATGGCATTCTCATCTGCCATATTTTTTTCCAACAAATCTTTTTGTACCTTCACAAAGTACTCATCTAACGCCTGTTCTAAAACCCATGAAACATCTTTTTTTAACAAGTCTGCAAAAGCTTTCAAGTTCTCTATGGTGTCAGGCTTCAGTGTAAAGTCTATTCTATTGTCCATTTTTTTCTCCTATTTACCAAATAAATAAATTAAATCAGGGAATAATACAATAATCAACAAGGCTAAAAGCTGTAAAGCTATAAAAGGAAGAACTCCTTTGTAAATCTGTCCTGTTGTTACCCTGTCTCCTGCTGCTCCTTTTAGGTAAAAGAGTGCAAAACCAAAAGGTGGTGTTAGAAACGATGCTTGTAAATTGAGTGCAATAAGTACAGCAAACCAAACAGGGTCAATGCCGAAGGAGTGGGCAATGGGGACTAAAATTGGCACAACCACAAAGGCTATTTCTATAAAGTCAATAAAGAACCCCAAGAAGAAAATGACTGCCATCGAGATAAAAATAAACATCCATTTGTCCCCTACTTCCTCTTGAAAAAACTGCATTGCCATGACATCTCCACCCAGTTCGTTAAAGACCAAGGAGAAGGCTGTTGCTCCAATAAGAATCATAAATATCATCGAAGTTAACTTCACCGACTCAATGGAAGCATAACGCATAAGCTCAAATGAGAACTGCCCATTTAAAAAGGCTAACAGTAAAGCACCCAAAACTCCAATGGCTGCCGACTCTGTAGGTGAGGCAACTCCAGCAAAAATCGACCCCAATACAGCAACAATTAACAGCATAGGAG
>Ga0256844_10000807_pt1 | contig 11821 bp, 9 predicted proteins | sample MusselsmetaG_FD_189100 | JGI IMG/M metagenome (GOLD analysis project Ga0256844, IMG submission 189100) | Mussel associated microbial communities from hydrothermal vent at the East Pacific Rise, Pacific Ocean - Mussels | ecosystem: Host-associated > Mollusca > Shell > Unclassified ... | reverse complement strand
AGATTGGTTTAGTATCTCTTTAACAGGACAAGCCGTTATTTTATTTCTTGGTGGGATTTTCTTACTTTATAAAAGTGTAGATGAAATTCATGATAAAATTGAAGGAATTGAGCATAACGAAGAAGATTCTCTATCTACACCTGCAAAAGCGAGTTTTAAAAGTGCCATTATTCAAATATCATTAATAAATGTAGTCTTTTCATTCGATTCTATTTTAACCGCAATTGGGATGACAAACGGACTTAAAGGTGCTTTTCCTGTAATGGTAATAGCCATTGTTTTATCGGTTATTATTATGATATTATTTGCTAACCCAGTAAGTAATTTTGTTAGTAAACACCCAACAATACAAATGCTTGGTCTTTCATTTTTAATCCTAATTGGTTTTATGTTAATCACCGAAGCAGCGCACATGTCAAATGCCTCATTCTTTGGCAATCACGTAGGTGCAATGCCAAAAGGCTATTTGTATTTCACAATTACATTCTCATTAATTCTTGAATTTATGAATATGAAAATTCGCAAGGGCAGAAAGTAATAATATAATAGTCCATTTTATTATCAAATAACTAAAAGAATAAAAAAAGACCATTTGTAATTAATAAATTATCATTACAAATGGCTAGTTATTCATGAACCTCCATTCTAATAGATATATCTGAATTTCAACAATAACTCTTCTATTAATCGAACTGAGGTTATTAGGTACTTTATCTAACATAAGCGCTTATATCATCTTTGACTTTCCCAAAAACAAAGATAAAAACCCGTAAAAGACATTAAATTCAATTGTTTGTTAATAAGTCTATCTTTTTCACAATTTTTAATGAAATTATTTACTCAAATATATAAATCGTTTAAAACTGTTATAAACAAAAGGATTTAGGTAATGCTAACTCTTAGTTATTAACACTTTTATTAACATTAATTTAAAAGTTATTAACAAACATACGCAGTTATTAACATTTTAATTGTAGTTTTGTTGATATCTATTAATTTTGATAATCTTCAACCAAATAAAAAATATGGAAACGAAAATTAAAAGCGGTCATAAAACAACTATTGCTAATTTAAAATCCGCAGAAACGAACAAAGAGTACAGTGAGTTTTCTTTTTTAATCGATTACAATTCAAAAGAACTTCACAGTCCTGAATTTATTGTTACTCCTAAAACTCAAATAGTAAACAGAATTACGACCAATGGTAAAATAAAATTCTGTAATGAAGATTTTAGTAAAACTACTGGTTTTAATAAAAAGGATATTTTGAACATTAATCAGATTGTTCATCCTACAATGCCAAAAACTATTTTCAACCATGTTATTAAAAAGTTAGATAAAAACGAAGAAGTAATCGCTTTAGTAAAGCATATTGACAAAAAAGGAAATCAATTTTGGTTGAATACACTTTTTTCACCAAACAACTCATCCAATTTAACAATTGCTTATTCAACAAAAGCTACTGCTACTACAAAAAAGACGATAGATAAAATATCCAAAATATACAATACTGTGTTTTTATTAGAAAAACACGTTAATCCAAATTTAGCAAAAAAATATTTTGATGGTTTAATAGAAATGGAATATGGAACTTACGAAGGTTTTATTATTGACGCTTTCGAATAAAAAATTATGTTAGATAATTGTTTGATGAATTAAGTAAGACTTATACAGCTTACTTAATTCATCTTTTTTTTTACAACTATCTCATTACTTTACGTAATATTCCAAGAACACCTCTAATAAACGTAGCACTTGTTACCACTTTTAAAATAGGATTCATTCGAGTACTTTTACGCCTTGCAGGCTTTGATTTTTTAATTTCTTCTTTTCTTTTAGCTTCTTTCTCTTGCTCCTTATGTGCTACATCTATTTTCTTATTCAGTAGTTCATAGGCACTTTCACGATCAATTTCCTCGGTATATTTTTTATAAATATACGATGAGTCAATGACTTTTTTCAATTCTGATGGTGTTAAAATATCCATTCTACTCATTGGTGCTCTCAACATCGTTCTTGCTAATGGAGATGGAATTCCTTTTTCGTTCAATCCCGAAACTAAAGCTTCTCCTATCCCCAATTGCGTAAGCACTTCGGCAGTATCATAATATTCCGAATCTGGATAATTTTGTGCTGCTAGTTTAATTGCCTTTCGGTCATTTGCTGTAAAAGCACGCAATGCATGTTGAATTTTCAATCCTAACTGAGATAATACTGCAGCAGGAATATCGGTAGGGTTTTGTGTTACAAAATAAATACCAACACCTTTGGAACGTATTAATTTTACAATACTTTCTATCTGGCTCAATAATGCTTTTGAAGCTTCTTTAAAAATTAGATGTGCTTCATCTATAAATAAAACCAACTCGGGTCTTCCACTATCTCCTTGTTCGGGTAATGTATCATAAATTTCTGCCAATAATTGTAACATAAAGGTAGAAAACAACTTTGGTTTATCTTGAATATCCGTTAAACGCAAAACTGAAATCATTCCATTACCATTTTTATCGACACGTAATAAATCGTCTATTTCGAAAGAACGTTCTCCAAAAAACAAATCTCCACCTTGCTGCTCTATTTCAACAATTTTTCTCAAAATAGAACCTGTAGATGATGTAGAAATTCTCCCATAATCTTTTTCGAGTTCTTCTTTTCCTTCGTTTGTTGCAAACTGCAATATTTTTTTAAAATCTTTTAAATCAAGTAATGGTAATTTATTATCATCACAATATTTAAATAATACGGCAACAATTCCGCTTTGAGTTTCAGATAAATCTAAAATTCGTGATAATAAGGTAGGTCCAAATTCCGACACAGTTGCTCGCATTCGTGTACCATCTTGCTCGGATATTGTTAAAATTTCGATAGGAAATTTTTTAGCCTTAAAATCAAATCCTATTTTTTTATGTCGCTCATCAATTTTGGGATGTCCTGGACTTGGTTGTGCCAATCCACTTAAATCTCCTTTTACATCCATTAATAATACTGGCACACCAGCATTGGACAAATTCTCGGCAAATACCTGCAACGTCTTTGTTTTACCTGTTCCCGTAGCACCTGCAATTAAACCATGACGATTTATTGTTTTTAAAGGCAACTTTACAAAAGCATTTGTTACAGTTTCTTCACCCAACATTGCAGCTCCTAAAGTAATGAACTCTCCTTTGGTTTTATAACCTTCTTCTATGTATTTTAAAAACGCTTCTTGCTTACTCATTATATATTTTAATTTTGAGTTTGCAATTTACAAAAAATGATTTAAAATATATTACAGAATTATTTTAATCTAAATACAATGATTTATATTTGCAAAAATTATTTTAATTGAAAGATACTGCTAAAGAATTATTGAAAAAAGGAGAAATCCTTCCATTAATGGAAGAATTTTACACCATACAAGGTGAAGGTTTCCATACAGGAACTGCATCTTATTTTATCCGTATTGGCGGTTGTGATGTTGGTTGCCATTGGTGTGATGTAAAAGAAAGCTGGAATGAAAAATTACATCCTGCCATTGCTACAGACTTAATTGTTGCCAACGCTAAGAAACATGCTAAAATGGTTGTAATTACAGGTGGCGAACCACTTATGTGGAATATGAATTATATTACTGATCAGTTAAAAAAAGCTGGATTAAATACACACATAGAAACATCGGGTGCTTATCCCCTTTCGGGAAATTGGGATTGGATTTGCTTATCCCCAAAGAAAACAAAACTTCCTTTGGAAAAAATTTATTCAAAAGCAGATGAGCTTAAAGTAATTATATACAACCAAAATGATTTTAATTTTGCGGTAGAGCAAGCTAAAAAAGTATCGGATAAGTGTAATCTATTCCTTCAACCAGAATGGAGTAAAAAAGATAAATTTATTCCGTTAATCATTGATTTTGTTATGAAAAAACCCGAATGGAAAATTTCATTACAAACACATAAATACTTAAATATTCCTTAAAAAGTTTTATATCTTATTTTTGTTTCCTATATTGCGATGAATTAAGATAATTATTTACAAATTTAAAAAAATAACCATGATAAGAATCATAATCACTATCGTACTTACAATTGTAATGTCTTTTGGTGTTTTTGCACAAAGTAAAAATGCACCAACAAAAGATGCTGTAGAACAATTAATGTCTTTAGGAGACGGAATGAAAACGGTAAATGGTATTACTGAAAGCTTAGCAAAAGATTTAACAGTAACTAATTCTGAAAAATTTAGAGCAGAAATGAACATTTTTAAAGTAGCTATGTTAAAAACAGCTGTTGAAACCTTCACAAAAGATTATACTGATACAGAAGTGAAAGCTATTTACAAAGAATTTAATGATACTACTATAATTGATCGTAGTGATTTAACAAATAATTTCTTTGCTAAATGGAGAAAAATAAAAGGAACTTTTTTTAAAAGTGCAAAAGAAACTTACTTTAAGTACAAATAAGTAAAATTAACATCATTTAAAATGCGGTTTATTAATTTAAATCGCATTTTTTATTGCTTTAAAAGTTTTTCTAGATAATGTTCAGTTACACCAAAGTTGGATTTTAACTTATCAATCTTATCTTCTATTCGTTTGCTATCATTATTTTTAGAGGATTTTTTACCAACCAACATTACATTTTTACGCGTATGCTCATTAGATACAAATTCAAATATTTTGGTATTGTAATTTTCTCTTTCTAATAATAAAGCACGCATGGTATCGGTAAGCATTTCATATTGACGCTCTTTAAAAATACCGTATTTTAATATCGGGCTCTCTTGAGCTGTCCCTTTTAATTGTTGACGTATTTGCTTATGACAACAAGGAGCAGTCACAATAATTTCTGCTTTTGAAGCCATACCTTTATATATAGCATCATCTGTTGCTGTATCACAAGCGTGAAGCGCAATTAATATATCAATACGTTTTTCGGTATAAGTTTCAATCGTTTTGCATTCAAAATTAAGATGCTCAAAATTACATTTCTTTGCAATATCATTACAATAGTCTACCAAACCTTGTCGTAATTCTATTCCGGTTACTTCTACATCTAAACCTTTTTGGTTTTTTAAAAAATCATATAGTGCAAAGGTTAAATATCCTTTTCCAGAACCCATATCAACTATATGAATATTTTTGGGTAAACTAGTATTTGACACCAAATCATCCATTATTTCGAGATACTTATTAATTTGTCTATACTTATCTGCCATTTTATGAATGATATTCCCATCTTTATCACTAACACCCAAATGCCTCAAAAAATCACTATTGGTAACCTTTCTTTCTTTTGGCTGATTATGAATTTCGGGTGGTTTATTCGTAAAACTTGGATATTGTTCTTTTAAAGTAACTTTCTTTTTTTTAGAAACAAATACTTGAATATCTTCTTTAAGAGAAAACAATGTAGCAAAACGAAAAGCATTTAGTAATAAATCGGATATTATTTCTTTAGCCTCGCTAAACGAATAGTTTTTTACTTGATCATTCGTCTTATAACGATAAGTAAATGATAAAAAGGGTTCTTCCTTTATCACAATATATCGTATATACACATTGGTTAATTCATTACGTTTACTCAAAGCCTTGCTTAAAGTAATCTTTACAAAATCATTTCTTTCGATACTTCCATCTAAGGCAGTAAAAAAGTCTTTAAAAATATCCATACTACAAATTTAAGCATTTGGATCGACACACCAATACATTATTACAGTACAAATAACTCCAAAAAGAGTACTATTTTTTATAAAAACAGCTTAGCTAACGTCTTTTTAAATCTTCGAAAAAGAGAAAAAAAAGGAGTTTGAAATTTAAAATCACTATAATTGATTGATTGTTAAGTAATTAATCTGTCTTTTGGTGTTAAAAAAGAAAAAAATATTTTTTAAAAAATCACTACAATTAGGTATTTTTTAAAACAATATTTCACTTTATATTTGTATCATAATAATTTTAGGGGGATTATTAAATATTTTTTTAGAGAGCTGTTAATAACAGCTCTCTTTTAAAAATAGTTTTCGAAAATCTGCGTTTTAAAAAAAACACACATTTTACTCTAAAAAAAATGTTTTTGAAGTAAACAAAGAGCTTATTAGTCATTCCATCCTTTTTTAGCTATTTTTAATATGCAAAAAAATACCTAATTGTAGGTATGTTTTGGTGTTGTTTTGTGTTGTAGCTTTGTAAAGTTATTAACCCAAAACATCTATATTATGAAATCAATCAATTTATTCCAATTAATTTTAAGCTTAGTATTCATTTTATTATTAACTAGTTGTACTCAAGAAATTGATCTTGATCAACAAGAAACTTCAAGTTTTAAAATTATTCCATTGAGTCAAAACAAAAGTTCAATTTATACTGATAATTATAAAGTATCCGAACAAACAACGACAATTGATATTGCAAATGATAAAATAACATTAGAAATTCCGATACCAGAAAACGACTTTCAATTACTGAGAGTATATAACATATCTACAACAGATAGTGCTGCTGTATTATACTTAATAGGAAGAGGTGACACAAATGAAGTTGCACAAAATCCTATTGATTATGTAATCCAAGATGAAATTAGCATTAGTGAACTTGGTTTAGACACCAATCTTTTGCAAAATGAAAATGGTTTACGTATATTTGTAATGAATAATTCTCTAGAAATAGATACAAATTCAACCATATATAATTGTCTTTTAGACAGTGTTGAAAATAAAGTTTTACAAGCTAATTGTAATTCTAAAAATGCTGCCGCTGATGGACCACTTATTTTTGGTGATGATATTGTATTTCTTTAAACTAAAACATTACACCAATTAATAAATATATAAATATAATTTTAATATCAGTAGCTTTTATAGCTACTGATATTTTTTTGTATTCCCAAAACAGAAAATTACAAGAGCTCGATAGTTTAATTGAAAATAACCATATAAGGCAATTTAAAACTAAACTTAAAGAGTATTCAAGTGACACAATAAATTTTAATCAAGAAGATAAAATTCTGTTAAATATCACTCTATCAAAATTTCACTACAAAAAGGACAAATCAGAATTAGCATTGTCTTATCTAAAAAAAGCTGAAAATTACTACACTAAGACAAATAATAATCTTCAATTAGCAAATATTCATTTTGAAATTTTTAGAATTTTAAAATCACAAGAAAATTTAGAAAAAAGAAACAATGCTAAAACTTATTTAGATTTATATTACAAGAATGCATTAGAGAACAACATTGATAAAAATATCTTAAAATCATATATGGGATATGCCAGTTTATCCTTTACACCAAAAAAAATCAAAGAAGCGCTCAATTATTACGATAAAGCTGAAGCGATAAGTATTAAAATTAATGATTCACTCTCTTTAGCAAAAATATACAGCAACAAAGGTGTGTTAATTAAATACTTTTATAAAAAAACTGATTCTGCAAGGTTATTCTATAAAAAAGCATTAAAAATATATTCTACATTAAACAAAAATAACGAAACTTTCAATATTAGCTTAAACATCAGCAATACTTTTAAACAAGAAAGAAATTTCATACAAGCGTTAAAATGGTTGAAAAAAATTGATCTAATTCCAATAACAAGTAATAGAATTAGTTCAAAAAAGCTTCTTTACAAGCAAATGTCAAAAAATTACGATAGTTTAAAAGATTATAAAAATTCCAATTTATATTTAAAAAAATACCTAGCCTATAAAGATAGTGTCGATATAAAAGAACAAAATATTGCCATATCGGATATTCAAACTAAATATGAAACTGAAAAGAAAGAGAAAGATATTCTGAAACTAAAATCAGAAGCAGACAAACAAAAAAGTTATTTAATACTAATTGCGATTCTTTTTTTAAGTTCTCTTATACTTGGTACTTTAATTTATTTTCATCTAAAACGAAAAAAAGATTTAGCTGAAAAAGACAGACAATTGGAACATCAAAAAGTAGTTTCTCTTATGAAAGAGCAAGAACTTAAAACTCTAGATGCGATTGTTGAAGGACAAGAAAAAGAAAGGTTACGTATTGCAGAAGATTTACACGATAATTTGGGGAGTAAACTAGCTGTACTAAAATTACAGTTTGATAGTTTTATAGAAAACGCTATAAATAATAATAATAAAGAACAAATAAACCGCTTTAAATCTACCAGTGGTTTACTTGAAGAAACTTACCAATCGGTTAGAAGTATGTCACATATTGAAAGTAATCGTGAAGTTCAACAAAGCCTAATCCATGCGATAAGATCTTTAGCTACAAATATTACTAAATCGAATAAATTTGAAATTGAAATAACCGATTTTGGATTAGAAAATCCAATAAATCCTAAAATTGAAATTTTTACCCTTAGAATAATTCAAGAGCTTTTAACCAATATTATTAAGTATTCCAATGCAGAAAAAATAAGTATCGATTTAACACTTTTTGAGAACGCACTAGGTATTATTGTTTCGGATGATGGTATAGGGTTTGATCTTTCAAAATTAAAATATCAAAACAAAGGGTTTGGCTTAAAATCTATAAACGACAGAGTAACAAAGTTAGGCGGAATGATAACCTTAGATTCAGGATTAGGTAATGGAACTACCGTTATAATTGAACTACCAATAAAACAAAATAATATATAATAATATGATAAGAGTTGTAATTGCTGAAGATCACCAAGCGCTAATTGACGGAATAGAATCTTTTTTTCATAACAATGAAGAAATTGAAATAATTGGTGCTGCCTTAAATGGAAAAGAATTAATAAAACTAGTAAAAAAATACAGACCAAATGTCGTTATCACAGATATTAGAATGCCTATAATGGACGGTATTGAAGCTACTAGGAGAATAAAAAAAGTGTATACAAAAGTACACGTTTTAGCTTTTACTATGTTTGACCAACCAAAAGCAGTAAATCAAATGCTAGATGCTGGAGCACTTGGATATATTTTAAAAAATTCGGGACTAAAAATAATGATTGAAGCCATTAAAACAGTTGCCAAAGGCGAAAAATATTTTGACCCAAATGTCTTAATCAATTTAGAAAAAGGAAAACTTCAACAAAACACGCAAAAAAAAGGGATCTTATCTAGAAGAGAAAAAGAAATTTTAAACTTAATTGCGCAAGGAAAAAAATCATTAGAAATATCTGATCTACTTAGTATCACAAAATATACTGTGGATACACATAGAAAAAATATCATTAAAAAATTGGGTTTGGAATCAAATAGTGATTTAATGAAGGTTGCTGTTGAACAAAAATATACGTTTTAGTATCTATTTTCTCAACAAAACAATATTCACAAAATAAGTTATTAATAATTTTCGCCTGCCTGCTCTTTTAAATCTACAACAAATGCTCTTACATCAGATACATTCATTCCTTTGGACATATTGCTAATGTTCGATAGTAAATAATCTAAACTTTCTACAGGATTAATCTCTGCTGCAGCAACTTCTATAATCTCTCCATTTTCATCCTCAAAAGGCTCATCATCTGGAATAGCAACATTAAAAGTTCCGTTTGAATCTAAATGTTGAAAAGTTAAACGAATTACTTTTGCCAAAAGTGGTTGATTCTCTGCAACTACCATTACACGTAATGCTTTTAAATCTTCAATTATAGATTCCGATTTTACTCCTTCTTTTGCTACTGTTGCTTTAATTTTATCAACTAACTTATAATATTTTGTATTTATCAAAACGATTTTTTTTTATGATTTGCCGACAAAGATAACTAAAAAAGTATTGTTTTTTTATAGTAATTTCACATAAAAATAAAAATTAACGAAACCTTATAGTATATAAGGCATTTTGGTAGTATTTTTGAAGTTAAAAAATAGCTAGTTAATTAAAACTAAAACATATGAAAATAATTAAGCGAATTTTATGGGTAATTACACTTATAGTATTGACAATTATAGCATTAACTTTTTTTTACAAAGACACACTTGTTAAACGGTTTGTAGATAATTACAACAAAAATCTAAATGTTACTATTGCCTACAAAGATGTTGATTTGAGTATCTTTAAGCGTTTCCCACATGCAACTATAAATATAAAAGAACTTAGTATTATAAATAAAGATATTGCAACTAATGATACCTTATTTACTTCAGAAACAGTTTCTTTAGCCATGAATATTGAGGAATTATTCAAGAAAAAAGATGAAAAAATAATATTAAAAGAAATTTTAATTGATAATGCCAACCTTAATTTGATAGTTACAAAAGATGGTGCTTCCAATTTTGATATCCATAATTTAAATGAAACTGATAAAATTAAAGATACTACAAACACTGGATTTAATATTGATTTAAAAAAATATCAAATTACAAACACAAACATCAGTTATAAAAACACTTTGGATGATACCTATGTCAATATCACCGAATTAAATCATAATGGATCGGGTGATTTCTCTACAAACACTACCGATTTTATTACAAAAACTACCTTAGAAAAAATGACGGCAACAGTTGGTAATCTCAGGTACGAATTACCTTCTAAAACTAATATTGACGCAAATTTAGGAATCAATTCAAAAAATTCAAAAATTACTTTTAACGAAGTTAATATTAGTAATGCTAACCTTAAAATCACAAAAGATTCAAGTATTAAAAGTAGTACAAAGGTCAAACCAGTTGAAGCAAAAGAAACTGATTCTAAATTCACGTTCGATTTAAAAAAATATGCCTTTATCAATTCTGCAATTCGCTACGAAAGTAAAAACGATAAAATTATTTTTGATGCTATTGGCTTAAATCACAATGGCAATGGTACTTTCGAAAATAACGAAATGGACTTAACAACAAAAACTTTTGCGAAATCTATTTCTATAAAAGTTGGCGATGTTACTTATTTGAACAAAGCAAAAATTGATTTAGATGCTGTCTTGGGAATTGATTTTGATAAATTAAAATTCATTCTAAAAAAGAATAAAGGAAAAGTAAATGATTTAGATTTGGTTTTTGATGGTTTTGTTGATGTAAATGATTTTAATCAAGAAATGGATATTAAATTCCATTCACCAAAAGCACAATTTAAAAGTATTTTATCGCTCATTCCAAATGCTTATTCAAGTAATTTTAATGATGTTACCGCAAACGGAATTGCTGCCGTAAATGGTCGTATTAATGGAATTAATTCAGCTAAAGAATTTCCAAAATATAATATTCATATTAAAACTACCGATGCTTCATTTAAATATCCAAACCTTCCAAAAGAAGTCCAAAATATTACTTTTGATGGAGCAATTGTAAGTACTAGCACCAATAATGATGTTTTTTTGGATATTAAAAAATCTAAGTTTACGATAGATAAAGATACTTTTGAGATCATTGGAAAAATCACTAAACTAATTACAAATCCTACTGTTGATGCTTCTTTTAAAGGAACTCTAAATTTAGATAATTTAACCAAAGCTTATCCTATTAAACTAGATAATGATTTAACTGGAGTATTAACTGCTAATTTCACAACCAAAGCAGATCAACATTCCATTAATACCAACCAGTTTAACAAAATAAAAACAAACGGAACTGCCAGTTTAAAAGGTTTCACTTATAATGGAAAAGATATTGCAAAACCAATTCACATAAAAGCAGCTTCGATAAAATTTAAAACAAATCAAATTTTATTAACCAACTTTGATGCAAAAACTGGAGAAAGCGATATTAAAGCAACAGGAAAACTAAACAACTTGTTTGCCTTTTTATTTAATGATAAAAAATTAAAGGGAAACTTTAATGTTTCTGCAAATCTTTTTAAAGTAAGTGATTTTTTAATCGATGAAACCAAAAATAATAGTTTATCAAAAACATCGGATAGTAAATCTTTGAAAATCCCTGCATTTT
>Ga0256844_10000806_pt1 | contig 11824 bp, 28 predicted proteins | sample MusselsmetaG_FD_189100 | JGI IMG/M metagenome (GOLD analysis project Ga0256844, IMG submission 189100) | Mussel associated microbial communities from hydrothermal vent at the East Pacific Rise, Pacific Ocean - Mussels | ecosystem: Host-associated > Mollusca > Shell > Unclassified ... | reverse complement strand
GAACCTCACCATTAGCGAAATCAATTTCTCCGTTGATTATTGGTAATACCGATTGTGCTGCAATTACACCATCCATATCTACGAAAATGTTTCGGTTGGTGAAATAATCTTCAACCACCACTTTATTTGCGTATTTTTTTAATTTATGAAACTGAGATGGTTCTTTTAATGCCTTGTCAGTTATTGCCACATCAGGAACTTTTCTCTCTCGTTTCTGAGAATGGTTTCTTTCCAAACAAACTTGGTACGGTGTTTTGATATGTACAAGTGTTATGTAGTAATCATTTGATTTAAGTTCTTCCATAATACGGATATTGTATCTGTTATTGATACCACCACCATCGAGTACAAAATCTTTCTTTTTTGATATCAATTTGTTTACTCGGTTTTCTGCCTTTTTTACACTCCATTGGTGTAAAACTTCGTTATTTTCAGGATCATACTCAGGATGATTTTCCTTATATGTATCTGCTGATACGATTTCAAAATGTTCCGATACTTTGTTTTTTAGTAACCAAAGGGATTTTCCACTTAACGGTAAACCCATCATTATAATTGCTTCTTTCATATTTTTTGTTTTAGTTTAATAACCAATTTATAGTTAAAAATAATTGTACGTAATGTAATATTTGGTCGAATCCGATTACAACAAATGCGTTGTGTATATCATCTTTCTTCCAATAGTATGATACCATTCTTGAACTGAAATAATCAGTAACAAAGTGTGATACAAATGTTATTGGAAAGAACCAAAGAATTTCTAATCCGTATCCGTGGTCGATTGCACTCATATGTAATATATGATTACTATATGTTACCCATAATCCAAATGTAACTAACCAAGTTACGGTATAATTTCGTATGTGTTTATATAGTGCGAAATTGCTTGTACTTTTGTTCGTTGCTTGCCAGTGAGTTTGAAACACAAAGTCTGCAACCCAATGAACTATCAGTACCGTGAAAATTAGTGTTAATGACATAATTTTTTAAATTGAATAACTGTCACCACAAATTGAACATACGAAATAATCTTTGTGAGAATCATGTCCTTCACATTCATATGCATCCGTACCATCTTCAAGTGTATGAGTACATACATCTTGTAAAGCTTCGATTGCGACATCAATTTTTTGTAATTCTTTTTTTAATTGTTCTTGTTTTCTGTTTAAATCTTCTATAACTGCTTTCATTTCTTTTTTGTTTTTGGAGTTGTTGAATACATTGATTTCAATGCCTGTTTGAACCCTACGGTTGCGTAAAAATTAAGTGTTTTTTTCATACTACAAGTTTTAATGGTATTTCTTTTATTTTTGGTACAAATCCTAAGTGATGGTTGTGAGATTCAATGTAGGATTGGTTGTAATCTTTTACTGAATTTGTTGTGTAAATCATTTCAAATTCTTGGTTGAGGGTTTTGAATCCTTGTGAGAAAATTCCGTGAGAAACTGCGAGGTATAATTTTCCAACGTTTTTTTCTTTTAGTTTTTTCGCCAATCCAATGAATGTTCCACCACCATCACAAATATCATCCACGATTAGTGCATCTCGACCTTTTAAATCTCCCGAATAAACCTCAAAACCGGTGATTTGACCAGTCTTTACGTTACGTGTTTTATCACATTTTACAACATCCACAACATTATAAACTGATAGGTATTCTGTTAGTTTATTGATTTTCTTATTTGAACCAGCATCGGGTGAAATAAGAATTGGAGTTTTTGAATTTCGCTGTGGGTAAATGTCTTGTAGAACTTTCAGAATAAATTTATGATTGTCAACTACGTGTACATTGTTTAAAAGTACTGGAGTTACATCACTATGAGGATCGAATATCTGTACACTACTGAAATTTAGTGAATTGATGATATCTGCGTAAACCTTTACTGTTAGTGGTTCTCCGTTTACCATTACTCGGTCTTGTCTTGCTCCTGGGAAATATGGGATACTAAGAACTAATTCGATTTTTGAATCAATACGTCTAAGTGCATCAACTGTAACCATTAGTAAACCGATATCATTGAATGAGTTGATTCGTGTTGTGATTGAAACTTCTTTTGATACCGTACTCGGGTCGATTTTGATGTGAGGTTCTCCACCTTTGAAAGTGAATGATTCATATCCTACTTGATTTGGTCCTGATAATTTACTGTTTTCTTGTAAGTTTAGATATTTCATTAGTTGTACATTTTATTAAGTGAATATTTGTTTAAGTTACGTATCCATTCAGCGTTTAATTTACTGAGTTTTTCGTAAGATTCTTCAAGATATGATTTTTGATTCCATAATTCAATAGTTTTGTCAGCCTCTGTTGTGTGTAATGCCAAGAAACTTTTGAGATTCAACGTTGAACTATGTGTATCTTTACTACCATCGATTTTGTATTTTGCTGAATAGTATAATCCGGAATCATTTGGTGTTTCTTGGGTATATTCAATAAATTCATTAAACTTATGGAATATTGTATTTAAAGTTAAAAATAATCTAAGTTCGTCATTTGTGGTTCTGTCCAAAAATCTGTCGATATAATCTTGTGAACGTGAGTCACTAATGAATATTTTCTCTATTAGTGCCATTACTGGTTTTTTGGAAACCGATAGATACGGTGCCCCACTATCCCAAGAATTTGCTGAATCGTATTTGATTGCGTATTTGTTTAATACGACCATATCACCCTCTTTGATATCGGTACGTGGTTTCATTTTCTTTTCAACTTCAAGTAATTGAAGATTGATTTCATCACGTATGAGTTTTTCAATATGTGTACGTTCTTTTTGTAAGATTTCACGTCTTTTCACCATTTCTGCCGAGGTTTCTTTGACTTCCTTGTCTTTTCTTTCAATGTACTTTCTCGCTATTTTTTCTAAAAGTTTCATTATAATTTCATAAATTTAGGTTTAACTAATCTCCATATAATATCTGAATATGATTTATCATCATACATTCTCCAAAAAACAGGTTGTTCGTTTTTTGTGAAAGTTCGTACCCATTCCGAATACTCAGGTTTTCCTGGCAATTCACCGTTTCTGTTTTCCAAATAGTTATCGAATAACTTTCCGAAATATTCAGAAGTGGTCATAAATGAGTATTTTAATTCTTTGATATAATCTTTGATTTTTTTATCAAATTCATCTGGTACATCAATCAATAAATCCTCGTAAGAATCACCGTTTGATAATACACCCCATACTGCGGTCGTGGATACATCAGTCATAATTTTATGTAATCGAAAATATTCTTCTCCTTTTACTTTCATTTTATCACCGTTACTGAAAACTACCACGAATCCTTCTTTGTCATCTTCTACTGAACCTTTTAATTCAGAAATATCGGTAAATCCCTCATATCTTTTTACGAGTTTGAAACTACCACCGTTTGAATGTTCCAAAAGTTCATATGGAAGTTCATCACCAGTTTTGGTGTTGATTGAACCCAACAATACTAATCCCTCGAAATCATAATCCACTACGATTCTATTTTCATCATAAATGATTTCAAATAAATAAGTGAATTTTGGGTTCATCGGGTGAGAAATCCTGTCATTTACGGTTTCATTCATAAATTCAGTACCCTTGATTGCTTGATCCGAAGTAAAAGAACCACGTGAAGCGAAAATCCATTCTCCTTTGTAGTTGAATGAAATTCCTAAAGAACCATCCATTTTTTCTAAGGTATAGAAATCTTTGGTTGGTGTGTGTTTTTTTTCTTCAATGTTCCAAAACTTTTTAAATGGTCTCGCAACCACTTCTCCGGTTTCGTCATCGGTTACAAGACCACGACACATAATGGTGATTTCATCCCATTTCCCCTCGAACTGAGTGGTTCTGGAATAATTCCATATGGTTAATGGTAAAGTTGGATGTGATTGAGAAATCAACCATCCTTCTTTTTCATATTCTTGTAACGTGTATAGTAACATATCTTTCTTTTTTACTTTGATTAATACATTTCAGGTCTCCCTACTGAATCTCTTAATTTTGTGATTTGTTTATCAATTTTATCATATGCCGAAGCGTTTCGGATTTTGTATTGTTTTTCACGTAATTTGATAACAGTTAATTCAACCTTATATCTTCGGATTTGTTTATTTACTTGTTTATATTGGTCACTTAATCCGTGTTGTTCTCTTGCATCTGCCTTTTTCCAATACACATCTAATTGTTTTTTCTGAGCCTGATAATATTTCAATCTTTGCTCTGGTGTTGCCACCTCTTTACCATTTACTACGATTTTACCCTTTGTGTACATATCTTTCTTTTTTACTCTGTAAATATACGAAATTTAATTGGTTCTACCAAACTTTATGGTGATTATTTTCGGTACATTACAGGGGTAACATTCTTAAAATATTGTTTATCTGTTTTAAGTATCGTACCATCATCCAAATAGGTATTTCTTGGGATTCTTAACTTTTCCCATTCTCCTGTAAAGGTGATGTTTTTTATTGTACCGTTATCGTAAATTACTTTTACGGTTGAATTGATACTTGGTTTTTTCTCTAAATCAGTTTCCCAATTCTCTTTCTTATCCATAATATTGGTAAGAATGTAGATTTTGGTTTTTGGTCTATCACTACGAGTAAGAGAAACAACTTGGTCATCATAATAATCATAACGAGTTGCTCTAATGTTCTCTGCATCCCTATCATAAACATCATATTGTTTATCATCTGGTGAATAAATCACACAATGAGGTCGATTAGTATGTTTCATATGAGTTAATCTTCCTACTCTCCATTCTTTGTTGAAAAGATGTATTACATCTACTCCTTTTCTGTCTTTATATAGTCGTGCCATATTTTTGAATTAGTTTTATTATATTTTTTGAAATACCAAAATGGATATCATTTCGTTTTTCAATTTCTTGTAATTTTTTAATGTGGGTTATTGATAACCAACCTAAATTCTTCTGAGGAATTATACCTTTGATATATGAGTTATCACCCGTACCCAATGGTATGAGTTTATATTTTTGTAACAAACCAAATATACTGTTAAATTCATCTTTCATGTTTGGTGATGTTAAAAACATAAATACCCTTAAAACTTCTGGATTTTCTAAACCTCGTGACTTAGACCCATAGATTGAAATATTTCTGATTTCAGTTCGTTTAATGATTTCTGGAATTTCAGAAAATCGTATAATTCTTTTGATTCTAATCATTGTTTTGATTTAGATAAATGAAAGTTGTTCTGGTATGTACAAATTCATCGGGTTGTTTTTGTGTACCTCGTGTTCAGGAAACTTTTTATTGTAAATATCTAATCTGAACGGTTTGGTGATAATATGAAATCCATTCTTAGTTCTTAATACTACTAAGGTTTTTGTTCCCTCTGGTTGGATTCCATCAATAAATTCTTGTACCTCTTTTACAACACTTGGGTCGTTCACGTCAATATCAATAATCCATTTCTTATCTTTTTCACTACCGAATTTTCCACAAACGTTTTCGTATGATTTTCTTACGGATTTGAAATCCTTGTTGAAAATTTGTTCTGAAACTTTACGTAACATTTGAAATGCAATTTGTTCGAAGCTTCTACGGTTCAAATTAATCATTGCCCTTGCGTTTTCTGATTTACAAAGGTTAATGATACTCGGCATCAACTTTTCAAGATGTTCAACCGATGTGATGTAGTGTGTTTTTAACACAAGGGAATTAGAACCCAACTCTGGATTCTCTTTCTTTCTTTTGAGAATTTGTAAATGCCAAAATTCATCATCTGATTTTGGATTTATAAACTGTTTAATATCGTCAAATGTATTGATTGTCATAATTTTTTATTTTATTAGTGTGTTTAACTGTTCCATACCAATTGAAACGGTATCATATTCTTTTTCTGATAGATATTCAGTCCAATCTCCACTATTATCCAATTCACCAAATGCAACTTCAATTGCAAAAATCATTTCTTTTGTTAATTCTACTGTCATAACTTACATTGATTTTAATTTGTTCAATTTCACTTGTAATGAATGTAATTCAGGAAACTGACCACCGAGAGTTTTCATCTCTTTGATTTCTTTGGATTTCTTAATTTTCATTTCCTCTTTGAATTTGAGTTTAGTTCTTTCAATCTTCACCCACATCTCCATATCCATTTCATACTCATTAAGAGCCTCAGTTCGTGCTTCCTCTGAATCATATCTTGACCAAAATTCACCCATATAATCACTCCATTCGAGTGATGGAATGTCCCATTTTCCGGTTTCTGAATTTAATGAATAATCCATATCGGATAACGTTCTGTGATTAATTCCATAACTTTCAAATTCTTTCGGGGTAATTTTCATATCACTCATAATTTAGGGTTTTTAAGGTTTAACTCTCTCACTTATTACATAGTAAATATACGGAGAAAGTTTGGTTTTACCAAATATCAAATGTTAAAGTTTTGTTAAAATATCACATCATCCCAATGTTCGGTTAAATAATCAAATATGGTAGTTGCAAAGAAAACTACAATGATTACGAAATGGATTACTCCAACTATAAGTGTGGAATCATTGAATCCGTTCTTTCTATACTCAACGTATGCTAAATACATCCCCCTAAAGTACAACATTGCACCTATTATGGTAAGTACATATCCTACCAATTCTCCTAATGTTATATTCATAATCTTTCTATTTTAATATCGTTCCAATAATTTCCGTTTAATTCTGAGGAATGTAAATCTAAACCAGCGTTGGTTTTAAGAATCATTTTCCCACCTACGATATCGTTGAATCTTCTAATATCGTTTTTTGTCAAAGGTTCTTCGATATCTTTAATCTCATATCTCACAATCTTTCCGTTTACTGTAAATTTACCATCCATAATATTATCTCTTTTTTATTACATAGTAAATATACAAAAAACCTTTGGGAATACCAAAGGTTAAGTGTTAAAGTTTTGTTAAATTTTTACTATTTGTATAGTACATTATACGCCCCTCCCAAAACCACGAGGATTGCCATTGCGATTAGTACCCAAACTATAATTTTGGATGATGTTTCTTGTCCGTGTCTCATTTTGTTATTGTTATTGTTATTGTTGTTATCTCAATTTTACGGAAAATCGTTTTTCCATTTTTTCCATTGTTGTTTCTGGTACACCGTGAATTGATTTTCCACCGTGTCTGTTTTCTACGATAAGAACTGTGATTTGAAACCCGTGTTTTTTACCAAGTTCTAAATATGGTTTTAATTCTTTTTCAGTAGTAAATGTGTTGGATACTACCATACTGAAATCATGTGTTTGTACGATTTCACACGCAACCATTTCTTCCTCAACTTCATCAAAACACCATTTGTGTGCGGAATGTAGTTTAGTTGGATCAAATTTATATTCACCAGTTTTCATAAAATACATATCTGATTCGATATGGAAATCTGCGATGATTGAATCTGCCAATGTTGATTTTCCACTTCCTGGTAATCCTCTTATTAAAAATAACTTTCTCATAATATCTGTTTTTATTTTTTACCGATTACTTTATATTTTTCCATTCCTTTTTGACGGAAATCCCAAACGATAACTTCACATTCAATTTTCTTATCAACATATTTTTCAATATCCTTGAATTTGTTTGTATCAATGAAAATACTTCCGTTGAACGGTACATCTAAGTAATACCATTCATCGTTTACGAATTCTTCTTTCTTTACTATTCCTATAAAAGTTGTCATAATTATCTCCTTTTTTATTACATAGTAAATATACGAAATAAAAACGAGACTACCAAACTTTTATAGTGTTTTATTATTCCAAGATTTTGATGTCTGATTGTCATCAACTACACGTATGGTCTTTACGGAAGTTCCCTCGAATTCGTTCCATTTTTTATCATCCAAATTGTATTTGAAATAAACTTTTCCATTTTCTGTTTTGATGATGGATACTGTTATTGATACTCTGAAATCTGTATTTATTTGTAATTGCATAATTTTTAATTTACTGGTGTTAATATTAGTGACTTTGGTTTGCTTCTCATTTCTTTCCATTCGGTTATTCCCAAACAACAATCTTCGGCTGACCATTCATCAAAATAAACTTCTCCGGACCACGTTGAAGTTGGAACGTAATTTGCATCGGCATCTGCATCAGATAATGGTGAGTATCCATTTCCTTCTGAATCTTTTTGTAATATTACTTCCATTTCATCGGGAAGATTTTCTATGTAATCTTTGAGTTCTCTTACGTTCATTCTATTGTATTATTATATTCTATCACTAAATACCCACATTCTTACAATGTGTTTGTTACTTAGTTTACTTATTCGGATGTGTCGTAAATCGTACATATTTGGAAATTTGTATTTTTTTTTCAAATTCGAAACTCTAAATTTTTCAAATCTGTTTTTTATATCAACTTTTTCATCAATTGAAAGTGAATCCCACCACCTATGAGATTCGGTTGGATTGTACTGTCTCTTAATCATCCGTACTTATTTAAACATTGAACAATGTAGTTTTTTTGATTTACACAATCATCATATGCATTATGAGGAATTCCTTTTGTTTCGGTTTTTTCTATTCCAGTTATTTCGGTTAAAGTTCGAATATCTTTCCATGCATTATATGGAATTTGAGGTTCGGTCTTGAAAACTTTTCTGATTGCATATTGAAGTTTCGGTGCATCAAATGTTGAATGTTGCCAAATGTTATATGATTTCCATTGATTGCACCATTCTTCAAATTCTCTAAGTACACGTGCAATTGGATGTCTTGTTTTTTCACCAAAGACTGAATCTTGTACTTCTTTGGGTTGTCTTAACCAGAATGCAATTGTACGTTCATCCATTGTGAACCCGTGAGTATCATTTATCCAATCAATATATTTGTTAAATTCACCAAGTTGGTTTCCATCATTATCGAATGCAATTGCTGCAATTTGAACTATTTGTGCAGTTTCTCCCCTACCGAGAGTTTCCGTGTCTACTGTAATTTGTGTTTTTTCCATTTTACCAATCAATTTCTATAATATAATCTCCTTTTTCAATTTTTCCTTTTTTGTACAAATCATTTGCAACTGTTTGGAAATCTGGATAGAAGTTTCGTTCCCACCATAATGATAATGAATGTTCATAATTGGTGGTGGTCAATAATTGTTTTGGATCACGTTCCAACCATTTCTCAAATTTAACTCCCATAGTTCCGTGATTTACAATTTCTGGAATTTCATCGTTCATATAGGAATCATTATCATAATCCTCTGGTATGGTGAACTTGTGAATTCCCCTACCTTTACAACCGTCTTGTTGTTGGAATACATAATGTCTACCATATGTTTCACTTACAAGGTTACTCCAATCTTGACAGTCAATCATTTTCACTTCTTTGTATATTTTTTTCATACTTACTCGTCTATTTGTTCTTTCCAATTATCACCGAATCTGTATCTTGGTAATGAATCATCCCAATTCAGAACGGTTGCCTTTCCTTCCATTTCTCCATCGGTATATTGGAAAACTGCGTAATTGTCAGTAACCATTATACAAAGTTTGTCATCATAATCATCTCTACCAAAGAAACCATTACAATAATTTGTTATTGTGTCTCCTACTGAGAACAATTCTTTCATTTTACCGTTCATAATACCAACCTATTTTTTTTGAAATTCTTACTTTTTGTTCTTGGGTCAGTTTTGATCCCTTTGAATTCATAACTTTTTGGAAATAATCACCAATTTCTCCTTTTTGAAAATATGGATGTCCTACGTGAGAACATCGTCTGATTTCAAACATTTGTTCGTATGATAATTTATCGATTGAAGTTCTGATTTTCTTATCCATTACACTTGTAGTTTTATGTGTACGTGAGTTTTGTTGTCAAATGTTTTTACAGAATCCCATTTTGGATATTCGTTGATGAATTTTCTACCTTTTTCGGTGAGTTCTAAATCACCATCCAAGTAAAAATTGGACCAGAGATTTGTATGAACTCCTTCAAATCCACAAAGTACTTTACCCTCTTTGTAATATTTCATTACACTCAAATCGTTTTCTGATAAATATTCCATTATAAATCTATTTTATTTCCACATTCACACGTAAATATAAGTTCCACTCCCATAGTGTGTTGTGCAATTGCGTAAGGAGTTTTTGTATGTATTGTATTACATTCATCACAGAAAAACTCAAAGGACTCTAAGTCCCTTGTCTGAGTTTCTGTTACTGAATTTTTATCTTTATTAAAAGTCACCATAATTCACTTGACTTACGGTTAAACCATTTTCTCTCCACATTTTTACAACTTGATCTCTATCATCAAATACCATCATTACATCATCTTTAGTCAATCCATCGATATCAAGTTCATCTAACCAAGATTGTTTCAAATCATTATCAGGAGTATAAGTTTTCAATGGTCTCATTCTCATAAAATCTGGGAAGATTCCGTGTGAAGATAACCACTCAATTGTTTCCTTTTCAGAGATTGAATCTCTTCCAGAGAAAATCACCATAGTGTAACCAACTGATTGAAGTGCCTTAAACACATCGATAACTGATTGGTTTGGTTCATCCAATGCAATGTTTTTCGGGTCGAAAAATACACCCCAATGGAATCGTTTTCCTGGAGTAGAACGTGCAACTGCCAATTCTCGTCTTTTATCGATGATGGCTAATGTACCATCTAAATCGAATATCACTATTTTGTTTTTTTGTGTCATAACTTTTTGTTTTTTAATCTTCGTAATCATAATCTTTACCAGTGTCAGGATTTACATCAGGATCTCCCCAATATTCTACTGCTCTTTCACTATCCGATGCAGTTTCATCATCGAAGTCACTTGGATTTAATTTGTAATTTGTCATTTGTTATACGTTTTCATTATTTAAAGTACTAATATACGAAATCTTTCCGAGAGTACCAAACTTTATTCTTTATAATTACAAAGAATTTTTGCTTGTTCGATTGGGAATGATGCTCCCCACATCATAATATTTGATAAGTCGTTTACTTCACCAACTGAACCAGTCTGGACCAGATATCTACCCTCTCCACCGGCACCGATATATGATTTGAGTTCGTGTGTGATATCATCTTTACAAATCACGATTCCTACAATGGTTCGTGAATTGAACCACACGTGTTTTACCAAAGTCATTCCGTTTATTGTCAATCCTTCCATAATTTATTCTTTAAAAGTGATTACATAGATATAATCAGGACTTCCCTTTTCTACGTAATTTGGAAATAATTCTTTTAATTCTGAAATTGTTGGGAATCCTAACATTTTCAAGTTCGGGTCAACTGATTCAGTTATTGAATTTCCCATATTTCCACCGTGAGAAATTTTCATTGATTTACCATTTTTTGTAACGGTGGTGAATCCACTCGTTAATTTTGTTCTACTGTTAAATAAATCTTTAATTTTCATAATCTATTATTTTATTATCAATGATTCAAATGTTGCTTCTAAGGTTTCTCTTGCGATTCTCTTTCTGTCCTCGATATCTGATTCTGGTATTAAATCGAATGATATCCATCCATTTACGTTCATTCCTTTGGATTTCAAATGGTCTGATCCTTTATCATTTAATTTATAAGAATAATAATGTAAAGTTTTATCAAAGGTTTCTTTCAAAGTGATATCAAAATGTTCGGGTTTCACTTCGTAAACTCCAACGTGGAATTCTCTGTGTCTACCATCAATATCAAGTTCGTACACATCAATCAAATGAACTGGAACTAACTTTCCGTGTTCAATGTATAAAGGTGATTTCCAATCAGGATTCTTTTCGTATGAGGATGATAATTCTGATATTTTTACTGAATGATATTGATTATCAAACTCGTGTAATACTGAATATCCTAATAATTCTTTTAGATTTACTTTTTT
>Ga0256844_10000805_pt1 | contig 11828 bp, 11 predicted proteins | sample MusselsmetaG_FD_189100 | JGI IMG/M metagenome (GOLD analysis project Ga0256844, IMG submission 189100) | Mussel associated microbial communities from hydrothermal vent at the East Pacific Rise, Pacific Ocean - Mussels | ecosystem: Host-associated > Mollusca > Shell > Unclassified ... | reverse complement strand
AATGACAAGGTAAAGCCATCAATTGATGTTGTTATCAAGCTGGCCAAGGCCTTTGATGTGAGCGTTGATCATCTGCTTTTTGATGATTCACCCAAACGGCCACTTCACGAATCTACAAACAAATTAACAGAGAAGATTATGCATCTTGACAATATGTCTGAAGAAGACGAAGCGAGTCTTTTGCATGTTGTCAGTGCCATAGAGGCCAAGAATAAACTCAAGTCTTTACTGGAAGAAATCAGATAAGCAGAGGAGGTAATTATGAGTAATGTTCAATACATTTCTGATGAGCAGAACAATATCACAGGTGTGGTCGTTCCGATCGATCTCTGGCATGAACTCCAGTCAGAGAAAGAGACAGCCTATCTTCTGAAGAGTGACGAAATGAAAGAGCGCCTTCTACAGGCAAAGCAGCGCAACGAAGGAATTGCTTTTGAGGAAGTCTGTGAAAAACTTGGAGTTTGACCCGGCAGCTTTTGAAGATCTTGCCTGGTGGATCCAGCATGATCGCAAAAAAGCTCTACGTATAACGAAGCTTCTTAAAGAAGTCCAACGGACTCCTTTCAAAGGTACCGGCAAACCTGAGGCTCTTAAGCATGAACTGGCAGGGTGTTGGTCCAGACGCATTGACCGGGAACATCGACTGGTTTATGAAGTCAAGGAAGACAAGATCAGGGTTCTTGCCTGTCGGTATCATTATTGATTTTACAATTACCATTTTATAGCCACTCGGGACAAAGTTTCGGGTAGATTCAAGCCTTTCCTTACGGCAGCGGTCCGCCTGGGCTTGGGTTGTGATTCCGGGTTTTCGGGCGGTTTGTCGGACCGCTGCCTTGTCCGGGTTCCGAGGTAGATTGTAATTGGTTTGGATATTTGGCGCAGACCGATAAAGACCGGACTGCGCGAAAGAAGCGGTTCCGTTCCAGCCCTGCCGGACAATGCTCCACCACCCGCCCGCCGCATACCCGGCAGGACTGCCACTACACCGCTATTAAACGCCCACCCACCCGTGCGCTCGAAGTTGGGTTGTTAGTCTGGGGCGCAATGTAACGCTCCCTGTCTGGCACAGCCCATGCTCTACGGGGATCTTTTGAGGGATCCCACTTCGGTGCATGGCCGGTGCCAGACAGTCCGCTCGCATAAGGTCGTTTATGTTTAGTGGCTGAGGTGAATTGAAAGAATGTGCTGCTGGTGAATTTGGGGGTTCTGTTTACTTCCGTGCTGCGTGGGGAGGCCACCAAACATAATCGATGGGCCTTATGCGACATTGCGCTTTACTTCGCTCAATATTCAGTAGTGATTCCGGCTCCTACCCTTAGTTTCCCGCTGGAACAGCGGAACCAAGAAACTTATATTTCAAGACCTGACCCCGTCTTCTTCCAGACTGTCCTAATTTGCTACTGGATGGAGGGACAAGAAGAAGGTGTGCTTTTAAGAGAGAATCAGTGCTGTTCCCTTAAAGTGACTTTTTTTGTACCCAAAAGGGGCTTCTAAGGGCAAAAACACCCTGTTTTCAAGGATCATATCTCTTTAATTCAAAGACTTAGCTTGGTCCGACCCCCTTTTCCTCTTAACACTGTAAATATTAAGAAAGAAGATATTTCAACTAATTCAATTCTATGTAAATCGACTATCATGGTTAGTTAATATATTAGCCACTTTTAAAAGAGCCCATGCAGTTTCCTTAAAGTGGCCTTTTGGCTATCAAAAAGGGGCTTCTAAGGGCCAAAACACCCTGTTTTCAAGGATCATATCTTTTTAATTCAAAGACTTAGCTTGGTCCGACCCCCTTTTAGACCTTTTCCTTTTAGCCCCAACTTGAGTAAAAACTCCTGCTTATGACACCTGTGTGTAATGTGCCAAACACAGCCAGGGATGTGATATCTGTTTGCTCGTGGCATGTAGTAGCTATAATGTTTCTTAAAGGGGCTTTTTGGGTAGCAAAAAGGGCACTTTAAGGACTAAAAAGACCTGTTTTTACAGGTTACATTCACTCAATTCAGTGGCTTAGCTTGGTCCGACCCCCTTTTCGCTGACCTTTTCGCTTTTCGTCCCCTTTTCGTTGCCCCTTTTCTCTTTTCTTCCCCTTTTTTTGTTATTCTTTTTTCTCCCAAGTAATAGCCATCCAAAATGATACAACTACCGCTAAAAGTATACATGCGATTGTTAGCGTTTTGTATGAAAAATAGCCACTATCTAACACCATACCAAGACGCAGCATAGTCCCGCTAATTAACAATAAAACACTTGATAGAACACCAATTATAACTAATACTTTTCTTAACATATTATTCACTTACACAACAGTCAACAACACACTTTATTGCCCCTATTTTAGATGCATAATTAAGTGTCTGACTAACACCTTTTGCTGCTTTTGCTGATAGCACAGCAAACTTCTTTAAAGTGTTTATCGCCACATCTGTTTGAATCCCTCCATAAATATAATCATATGCGCATTCAGCAAGACATTTACCATACTCAGCAGTTATAGGAGGGAGATTTCTACTTAATTCTACAACTTCTGCTTTGATTTCACTTTCAATACCGACAGAAAGGCCTGAAGGACCCTGAAAAAGATCATAAAAATTTGGAAACCCAGCTTCCAATCCCATTGGATCTATTTTATTAACCGGATCATTTCCAACATCAATCCGGTCGAGCCACTCCTGGGCAAGTGCAATTTTCCTTATTAGTTAAAGATGTTATCACGTTTTCACTTTAACTGCAAAGCCTTTGTTTTTCGAGCTTTTTGCTGTTTTTCATACCCATAGTTCAGAGCAATTAAATAAAAAATAAAAATTATTCTTTTTCCTTCTCTCTTGGATGACAGCGTCGATGTACTTCTTTCAAGTCATTGATGGTTACTCTTGTATAAACCTGGGTTGATTCCAAAGATTCATGACCAAGCAACTCCTGCACTGCCCGGATATCAGCATTGTTTTTGAGCATAGCCGTGGCACAAGTGTGGCGGAAGGTATGGGGCGAGATGTTTTTCTTGATTTTGGCTTTCCTGGCATATTTCTTCACCATTTCCCATACCATATTCTTTGATAGACGATTTCCCCTGGTCGATAGAAAGAGCGCATTGTTGTATGGATCTTTTATCAGCTCCGGACGAACAGACTTGATATAGTTTTCCAGATACCTGCAGGCAATCTTCCCCACAGGTACAATACGATCTTTACCTCCCTTGCCCAACTCGATCCGCAAGAAGCCATCGTGGTAGTCTACATCAGAAAGGTTGAGATTATTCAATTCCTGCTTTCTGATTCCCGTTGTATAAAGCACCTCCATGATAACCCTGTCACGATAACCAAGGGTACATTTACTATCAGGAATGTTGATTATCCTCCTGGCTTCGGTGGCTGTCAGTATTCCTCCCGGTAATCTCTTTGGTACTTTGGCATAAGGTATATCAAGGGATGGATTCTGAACAATGTAATCACGCTCTTTGAGGAATTTCATAAAGCCTTTGACTGCGGAGAGCATGGAGTTCTGATACCCGACACTGTTAGGCCGTCCACGGCTGTTAATGGTATGATACAGCTCTGTCTGATAGTCCAGGAGTATAGACTTGCTGATCGAATTGATCTTTATAACATTTCTATCTTGTAGATAGCGGAAGAACCTGCTCAGCATAAAGATTCTGGCTTCAATGGTTCTTTTTGCAAGATTGCGAACCTTGAGTGACTCGATATAGTTATCTTTTAGAAGACTGAGGTTGTCTTGCTGCATATTCTTCCCGTATTCGTTTGATTTTTGGTTTCACTGCACTTCGCTTGATCTTGTCTTTTTCCCGTGGATGACTCTTTGTGTGGGCTTTCTTCAGATCCAGCCCCAGAGATCTGACATACTCCTGGGTGGTGGACAGACGCACATGACCAAGCATCTTTTGAACGGCAACGATATTGGCACCGTTCTTCACCAGCTGGGTTGCAAAGGTGTGGCGGAAGGTATGGGCTGTTACCTTCTTTTTTATTTTGGCAGATCTTGAATACGTACGGATCATGATTGCCACTACCTGTTTGCTGATTGTCTTTCCATAACGATCAACAATAAGACTTCTGTTCTTCCTGTTTTTCCTGGTGCAGCGGGGGCGCACTTTGGTGATATATTCCCTTACGAGTTTAACAGCATGCCTGCCAAGAGGTACAACCCGGTCTTTTTGCCCCTTGCCCTGATTCACCCGGAGCATACCGCCCTGTAGATCCGCATCATAAACAGTCAAGCTGCAAAGCTCGCCCAGACGAATGCCGGTTGAATAAAGAATCTCAAGCACCGTCCTGTCTCGTATGCCGGTAAGGGTAGCAAGGTTGGGCTGATCCAGGATATTTTGTACTTCCTTTGTGGTTAAGGTTGCTTTGGGCAGTGTTTTTTCCTTTTGCGGCTCGCTGATTGATTCCATGGGATTGATAAAGATATGGTTGGAGCTTTCCAGAAACTCGAAGAAGCGTTTTAAGGATCTGACCTTGATGATGACTGTGCCGGTGGCGTATCTTTTGTTTTCAGCGTCCCGGTGATCAAAGAGACCGGCAATATAGGTTTCTATATCACTCCTTGTCACAGCCCTGATATCTCCGCTGAGAGCTGCAAGGTAACCCCTTACATGGTTGGAATAGCTTTTGATGGTTGCTTTTGTACGGTTCAGTACTGCCAGGTGTTCCTTAAACTGCTGCATAAGTTCTCTATGCATATGCGGCTCCTTTTTTTATGTGGTGTGTGGCCTTATTATCTTTTCCGGTTTTACCCTCCAGGTTGAGGGTTTTTTCTTTGTAGACTCGTCAGAAGAAGGAGATACAGAGGATTCATCACTGCCCTCCAAGTGGCCTCCAACAGGCCTCCAGGTACCCTCTAAGTCCCCTCCAGATCATCAACAAGCCCAAGCCGATCAGCTTTTTCTTTTAACTGCGTAACCTCAGTCAGGCCGATTACAAAGGGTTTGCCGTCTTCACCACCACCTGTGTAGAGCAATTCATACACATACTCTTTGCCTTTTCTGCCGGTTGCAGAGTAGATATACTCCAGCTCTTCAAGCTGTTTGATATGGGTCTTAACCTGAAAGTCACTCCAACCGGAATATTCCCGGATATCACGACGGGTGAAGTTTTTCTCTCTCTCGCCTTCCTCAGCCTGTTGCTCGCACATCTCCCGTATAAGGGTGAGCAACTTTCGTGATGGCGGTGAGAGTTCATCAAGGGATCTGCCAAGTACTTCGGCTGCCATCCTGTTGGCATGGCCGATATCAGAGAGTGTCACGTTGATATACTCCACGTTTTTGCCTCCATAATCGACACGGTGCCTCTTCCTCTGGTACTGGAAGAGATAGCTGATTGCCTGGATCAGGTTCAGGTATTTTGTATTGTCCCTTCTTGCTCTCAGCGTTTTGCTGGTAAAGGTGAGTAGCTCGGCATAGGGGTTGACCACCTTTAAGGGCAGCAATAACCGATTGGCATTCTTGTGTTTACGGGTAATATCAGTGGTTTTTAATTTGCCAAGAAAGCCCTGCAGAGTATGGGATTTTCTCTGACTGGCAAGGATTTTTTCTGTCATTTCACGAGATTCATCGATGGAAATAAACATAAACCGGGAGGCGGTTTCTCCATCGATCTCAGCCTGGGTGGTGGTGATGAAGACCATGAGTGGTCCTTCCACCGTGTTTTCTTCAGTCTGCATTTTACCGGTTACAGGATCTTTACCTGTATAGGCAATGGTGATCTTCTTGGAACTTTGTATGGTACGGATGGAATATAAAGCTCCGTTCATACCGTCCAGCTCTTCTATGGCAAGGATCTTGTGGGCAAGGGAATTGTCCCTGTAGAACAAGGCCTGATCGGTGAGTCGTGTATATTTAATAAAATCTTCATCAGGGATGAGTGAAAGAATGGCATCCTGCAGGCAGGACTTACCAGCTGCTGATCTTGACTGGATCATTACCGAGAGCGGGTCATCGGTTTTTCTGGAAACGGCAGCGATATAGCAGAGCAGCTTGTTCATTTCCTCCCCGGTATAGCCTGCAGTCTCAAGATCCTGAACAATCTCCTCCAGCAGGTTCGGGTTTTTCAGAAAGAGCATGGCTTCATCTTTTTCTTTTGAGCTGATTTCCTTTTCAGTTTTTGCTTCTGATTGTGCTTGTGCAGTAAAAAAATCTTCTGTCAGGAGAGTGAGTTTTTCCATATCACGGTTAATGGTTTTTTCATCCACTCCAAAGAGTTCGGCAAGGCCACGGACGATATAGGATCTGGAACGAGCCGAGTAGAAGTCCACTGTATCCACATGGAACCTTTTTTGACTGATCCCCTTGACTGTACTTTTAAGTTTATTGCAGGTTTTGTTTATTCCCCGGACTTCGTAACTGCGTTCACAGGTGGTGTAGTTGATGCCGTCAGGAGTGATAGTGCTGTGCTCCGTTTTTTCTTTAATTGTCGGTCTTTGAGGTTCTGTGCTGTTTACAGCAAGGAATTTACTGAACCGCTCTTTTGCATCAGCAGTTAAAAGAAAAAAGCTGTTTATATCCCGGTCTTTTGGAAGCGTAACCGGAACAACGGTAAATCCTTCTTTCTGTAGTCTGATTGTTACTGCTTTCCGGCCTTGAATCCCTGCATCATCACTATCAAAGCAGATATGGATTCTTTGAATATTCTGCTCTTTGAACAGGCTGATATGGTCATCTGTGAGGCCGTTGGTTCCGTAGCAGGGAATGCTATTCGTGATTCCGTTATTTATCAGTGTTACCGTATCGATCACGGCTTCGGTGAGAATAAGTTCCTTATGGGATTTTGCGGCCTGATGATTGAATATGCCCTGACGCGGGCCAGGAAGGTAGAGGTGGGCGGCTCCTTTACCCGTGACTCTTCTTCCATATATCCCGGCAGGGTTTCCGGCAAGATCATAGAGGGGAAAGGTTATGCAGCCGTAGAAGTGTTCTTTGCCTTTTTCGTTTAATATCCCGAGTTCCTGCAGCTGTTCTTTGATATCACCTGTTTCTGGAAGGACATTTGGCAGGGTGCCGGAGGAAAGGCCGATTGTATGGTCAGCGAAGATTTTTGTATCGGTAATTCCTCTTGCTTCAAGGTACTCACGGCCACGGGGATCTTCGCAGAAGGCGGTATGGTAAAAGTCGATTACACGAGAAAGGACTTTGATAAGAGCCGGGGATATGGTTTTGGTTTCTGCTTCCTTTCTTTTTTTCTTAACTGCTTTGTCTTTTTTCTCCGTATCAAAGCTGCCATTCGGGAGATAGCTTACAAGTTTCTCCACAGCGGCTGGAAAGTCCACCTGGTCAAAGAGTTGAACAAACTCGATAATATCTCCGCCCCTGCCACAGCCAAAGCATTGCCAGAGGTTTTTACCGGGGGTAATGGAAAGGGATGGAGTTTTAGTGTCTTCGTGGAAGGGGCAGTGGCCTTTGTAGCCTTTGCCGTTCTTTGTAAGCTCTATACCGCAGCCTTGCATAAAGGGTGCGACATCAACGTGAGCTTTGATGGTATCTATTCTTTCTTTTTCTATCATTTGTTGTTCTTCTCCTCATATCTCGCAGGTCAAACAGCATGTCTCGCAGCATGTTCAACGATTCTCGCAGGTGAACGGGGTTCACCAGGGCTTTGCCGGATCGGTATTCCTGTTCAAGGTGTTCAAGATCATTGCCGCTGATCTCAAAGGCTGCTATACCCCTGGATGCGTCTTTAATCCTGATCCCGCTCAGGCTTCCGCCTTTGCATAAAAAAAATGCTCCAACAAAGATATCTGTGGTCTCGTAGTCTCTGGCGATAGGTCATCACCTCCAATGGTCGCCGGGATTGATTTTTGTCAGGAGATGCGATAGAAGAAGAGTCTCTTCGGCATCTCGCCGGGGGCTTAAGCCCATCAATTCTCTCTCTCGCCAAAGAATGGAAGTTGATGGGCTTTTTTTATTCTAGCCTGTAAAATAATTTTAATGACTATATATGGAATTACGAATACCATATATGACCCATGCTGGTCAAGGTCATTTCCTGACTATGGCGCTATAAATCATGCATGTTCATGGTTATATGGTATTATTCATACAAACCATATACGGAGGCATGGGTGCTATGGCATTTGCAAGCAAGCTAACAGAGATACGAAAGAGCAGGAACCTGACTCAGCAGGAACTTGCTAAAAAAGCTGGAGTTGGTATTTCACAAATGAGACGATACGAGAAAGGGAGCTCTTCTCCCACATTGGAGGTAATTAAAAACCTGGCTCTTACGCTCGGCGTATCGACCGATGAGCTGATTTTTGAGACCAGTGAGAGAATTGCAGCCAGCAGAATTTTGGACAGGGAGCTTTTGCAGCAGTTTGAAACAGTGTCCAGCCTGACTTCCCGAGATATTGATGCAGTCAAGACCGTTCTTGAAAGTATCATTATTAAGAATAGGATTGAAGAAATCTTGCCAGGCCAGAACAAAGAGCATAGCTGGGAAGAAGACATGCACGAAGTTCAGAAGAAGTTCAGGAAAAAGGCATCCCGCTATTCTGAGCAGGAGATTGAAGATATTATCAATGAAGCTGTAACCGATGTGAGAGCTGGCGAGAAGGCCCCGAAAGGAGGGCAGGCCGTTGGGGCATAAACTTGTCGCTGTGATCGATACAAACCTCTTTATCAGCGGATTATTTGGTCAAAACACGACCACAGCACAACTCCAGGAACTTTGGATTCAACAGCAGATACAGCTTGGTACCTCCCTGGAGATCATGAAGGAAGTCAGCCGGGTTTTACAGTATCCAAAGGTTAAGAAACGTCTCATAGACGACGATGAGGCCATCAGAAGATTTTTCCGCCTTGTTTTTCGTAAAGCTATAGTTGCACGGGATGATTATCAGACAGACTGGATCGTTGACGATCCAACCGACAACAAGTTTCTTGCTTGTGCCCTGGAAATCAAGGCTGATTATATTATTTCAGGAGATAATCATCTCTTGGCTATTAAACACTTCCACAGAACACAGATTGTTGATGCCAAGACATTTGTCTCAAAGGTAAAAAAAAGTAAGTTGACTTGAATCTTTCCTTACGGCAGCGGTCCGCCTGGGCTTGGGTTGTGATTCCGGGTTTTCGGGCGGTTTGTCGGACCGCTGCCTTGTCCGGGTTCCGAGGTAGATTGTAATTGGTTTGGATATTTGGCGCAGACCGATAAAGACCGGACTGCGCGAAAGAAGCGGTTCCGTTCCAGCCCTGCCGGACAATGCTCCACCACCCGCCCGCCGCATACCCGGCAGGACTGCCACTACACCGCTATTAAACGCCCACCCACCCGTGCGCTCGAAGTTGGGTTGTTAGTCTGGGGCGCAATGTAACGCTCCCTGTCTGGCACAGCCCATGCTCTACGGGGATCTTTTGAGGGATCCCACTTCGGTGCATGGCCGGTGCCAGACAGTCCGCTCGCATAAGGTCGTTTATGTTTAGTGGCTGAGGTGAATTGAAAGAATGTGCTGCTGGTGAATTTGGGGGTTCTGTTTACTTCCGTGCTGCGTGGGGAGGCCACCAAACATAATCGATGGGCCTTATGCGACATTGCGCTTTACTTCGCTCAATATTCAGTAGTGATTCCGGCTCCTACCCTTAGTTTCCCGCTGGAACAGCGGAACCAAGAAACTTATATTTCAAGACCTGACCCCGTCTTCTTCCAGACTGTCCTAATTTGCTACTGGATGGAGGGACAAGAAGAAGGTGTGCTTTTAAGAGAGAATCAGTGCTGTTCCCTTAAAGTGACTTTTTTTGTACCCAAAAGGGGCTTCTAAGGGCAAAAACACCCTGTTTTCAAGGATCATATCTCTTTAATTCAAAGACTTAGCTTGGTCCGACCCCCTTTTCCTCTTACCTTTGTTTTTTTCCGGCTTGTATTGGTAGTCAAGAGACAATCCGCAAAACCAGCATTTTTCTGGTATCCAACCACGTATTCTTCTAAGATGATGATTACATCTCGGGCATCTGAAAAACAATAGCCAAACAAATAGATAGCCATAAAAAGAATATATAGCATACAATAAAATTTTTAATACAATTTTATTGTCAAATGTACTTACAATAATAAGAAGAATGCCCCATACAGGAAAAGAGATATAGAATAAATTAATCTTTATCCTTAAGTTATTTAAAATTTTAGCATAGTATTTTTTTTCTTTATCTGTACTCTTGCCAAAATCGGAATGCTCAGTCATCACAAGGATCCTCATCGTAAGTCTGCCACATTGTTTCTGCCCAATCTAAATCTTGAAAACTCGTCCAATCCTCTGTATGGGTATACCCCCACTTCACTGGCCAAGACAGAGAAAAATTAACTGCGATTCCTAATTCTCCATTTGAGCCTCTGATTATAGATCCGGATCCCAAAGGTGTATTGATTGAATCTGTGGTAGTTGCCCCATCCATGGTTCCAGTATAAAGGCCAAATTCTAATCCTATAGAAGAACCTACTCCAGCACCATCAGGAGAAGTGGATGAATAACTTCCGTATCCGCCAGTATTAGAATCGTAAGCAGCCCCCTCACTAAAAGAACTCGCAGGTCCACTTGCAAGAGTCCCTGTCACTCCACTCCAAAATGCCCACAACCCCCAAGGGTCAACAAAGTTGACCGGATCATTGGAGACGTAAGCGTAAAGATTAATCCCACCATCAAGACCAATCGGATCTGCAGAAATATACCGCCCAATCTCCGGATCATAATACCTATTCCAATTATAATGCAACCCAGTCTCAGCATCATAATACTGTCCCGGAAAACGCAAATTATTAGTAACAGTCCCAACAACAACCTGAGCCTTACCAAATGGAAAATAAGCAGCCTCCCACACAGACGCACCACTTGCCGTAACAAGACGCTGGGGAGTGCCAAGGTGGTCATTAATAAAGAAATAAAGTCCAGCCTCAGATCCCCCATAAACCTTCATGGCAAAGGGTTGGCCATCAAAATAAATATAATCACGAAGCGGGCTGCCATCTTCGGTGGTTTCGCCAATCAAATTTCCACTCAAGTCGTACTGGTACAGAGTAACCGTACCCGAAACAATTTTCTTAACCCGGTGGTTGTGGGCATCATAAGCATATTCTGCTGTGGTGATCCCTCCTTCCTCCACACTTGTTATGCGATTAAGAGCGTCATAATGGAAAATATGAGTCCCATCTGAAACAGTGTTTCCATTAGCATCCAGGAGATACTCTTTCGGTGTGGTACCTGTCTGAACGCTTATATGGTTACTATTTTCTTGGTAAGAGATGTTATTACTGCCTGCTGTAATCTCAGGCAGCAGGACCCCACTAATGCTTTTGACTCGGCCAGCAAGATCATGGCTGTACTGGTAGACTTCACAACATACTGATACCATACAATAAAGTCCACAAAAATAGCAAAGCAAGACACCTTTCCATGCTATTTTGAAAAGTAATGTTTTCTTGAAAGTATTAACGTTTTAGCACCAAGAAACCACTAGCACCCAAGAGAGTGCTAGGCCTATCTATTTAATACTATTAAATAAAACGCTTTTTATCTTTATAATCAGCATTTCTATAATATGAAAATGACCATTTGTATATAGGTAAAATTACGCATTTTCATAGTTTCATAAAAGAGGTTCTGCCGATTAGCAAGTATCTCCTGGTATCCAGTGATGAAAGTTCTTATACAGCTGATCTCTTTACAACATCTTCTTCAAAGACTGATAGTCAGTCTTTCCTGTGCCTAAAACAGGAATATCAGCCACGACTATCACCTTACGAATATTATGCAAAGGTGACAAGCCACCTTCACGTATGGCCTGATTAACATTATGACGATCCGTATCAAACACCATAAAAAGTACAAGC
>Ga0256844_10000804_pt1 | contig 11830 bp, 8 predicted proteins | sample MusselsmetaG_FD_189100 | JGI IMG/M metagenome (GOLD analysis project Ga0256844, IMG submission 189100) | Mussel associated microbial communities from hydrothermal vent at the East Pacific Rise, Pacific Ocean - Mussels | ecosystem: Host-associated > Mollusca > Shell > Unclassified ... | reverse complement strand
TGTCGCTGCAAAAAGTGCAATTTCTGGCTTAATCTTCTTGATGATCTGTGCAAAGGTTGAGGCAAAAGGCAGTATCCTATACTCTTCTAACCGATCATCCTCTACGACAATAACCTCATCACTACCATGTGCGATCAATACTTTGGCCAAATCTTCGACTTCCTTGCCGATCAATAGTGTGGTTACCTTCGTGTCCCCTCCAAGCTGTTCAGCCAGGTGCTTCGCTGGGGTCAGAAGCTCTAGGGAGGGTCGGGAGACCTCGCCCTTGACCACCTCTGCCCATGTCAAGATACCTCTGGCACCTTTTCTAAAATCAACTTCCTCAAAGCCTTCTGGACGTTTCTTGACTTTCTTCTCTTTGACCTCTTTAATCTCTAGGGTATTTTTACCTGCTTTCATTGCCTCCACAAGATTGGAAACCAGTACACTTTCACCACTTCCTTCTATCATCTTGATAGGGGCACGTTCACTTTTTATATTGGCTACTTTGGCGACAATAGTAGGACTTCCGCTAAGTCCAATCTTTTCATCTGCGAGTCCAACATCATCGATACTAAAGACAGTGATCTCTTTTTCACGTGCTTTGACTGTACCCGCCAATGTTTGTCTCCTAGGTGGTATGCCCGTAGGGGTAAAGGAGAGGGCACATGGTGTAGGTAGACGCATCATCTGATACCCTCCCTCGATGATACGTCTGGCTTCTACTTCTGTCCCTTTGAGTACTGCTGTTTCGATAAATGTTGCCTGAGGTACACCTAGACTCTCTGCTACCTGAGAAGGCACATGCGCCGTATCACCATCACTGGTCTGACGACCTGCCACGATGATGAAGTCTTCATTAAGCCCCTTACCATACCCCAAATGCTTCAGCATCGTAGAGATAGCCAGTCCAGTTGCATACGTATCCGAACCACCGAGCTTTCTGTCACTGAGCAGATATGCTTCATCATATCCCATCGCCATCGCTTTTTTGAGTGACTCCACAAAAGAAGGAGGGCCCATAGAGCAGACGATAAGTTTGGCATCAGGATGCTCACTCTTCATCTGTAAGCCAGCCTCCAAGGCAAAGCTACAGTCAATATTGATAATGGATTTTGCCTTGGTTCTATCCATCAGCCCATCATCACCCATACGCATCTCAGAAGGGAGAGGCACCTGTTTCATCAAACTAATAATTGTTAAAGCCATCTTCTCATCCTTACATATAGTTATATTCTGGGCCATCGCCACCATAGGGTACTGTCCATGTGATGCCACCGTTAGGTGATTTGATATCACAGGTCTTACAATGTACGCAGTTCTCCGCATGAAGTCTGAGTGACTTGTTTCCCTCTTTATCAACATGGAGCTCATAGACCTCTGCCGGACAGAATGCTGCTTCTGGCAAACCATATTTCTCGATATTGGAGCTTTGGAATTGTGTCTCATCATTGACAACCAAATGTACCGGCTGTATCTCATCATGCATCGCTTTTGACTGGTAGACACTGGTCACTTTATCAAAGGTTTTCTTTTTATCAAAATCTAGTTTACCCGCAAACCGCTTTGCAAAAGGTATCCCAGTAAATGTAGAAACCTCTTGCGTAGTCTCAGCATCTTCCTCTGTCTTAGGTACCAAAAGACAAGCACCCCCTGTAAGCAGCTGTACCCCCATCTTCAGTCCACCAAAGACCATCCCATCCTGCATCACCGCACGCATATTTCTAGTAGGATAGAGCTCTTTGTAGATGAAGCTCTCATTTACCAGTGATTCATATTTGGAAAGAGATTTTTCGCTAGTATCTCCTTTGATCAGCGCCAAGGCTGCTGCCTGTGCTGCACAGATTCCTGATCGTACAGCCAAGTGTATGCCTTTGAGTCTTGGGGTAGAGAGAAAGCCTGCACTGTCCCCTACGATCATTAGATTGTCTTCGTAGTATTTTGGGATCGAGTACCATCCACCCTCTGGCAGAGTCTTCGCTCCAAATTCCAAGATCGTACCCCCCTCGATGAACTTGGCCACCTCAGGATGGGTTTTCCATATCTGCATCGCCGCATGGATATCAAAAGAGGGATCTGCATAATCCAGCCCAACAACCAATCCCATCGCTACTCTATTGTCACTTAGTCCATAAATAAATCCACCACCAAACTCCTCTTTATCATTGAGGGGATAACCGAAGGTATGATAGACAGCACCAGGCTCGATTGTTCCCTCAGGAACTGACCAGAGCTCTTTGGCTCCCAGAGAGTAGATCTGTGGGTTTTTACCCTGTAGATCAAAGCGTTCAATGACCTTCTTGGCAAGACTCCCTCTGGTACCCTCTGCCAGAATAGTGATCGTAGCTTTGACTGTTGTACCTTCCTGGTAGTTTTTCTGTTTGACACCGTGATGGTCCACCCCAGTGTCTTTGGTTTTGACGCCTGCAACCTTACCTTCCTCGTAGAGCATCTCATCCACTGCAAAGCCAGGATAGATCTCTACACCTTTGGATTCAGCCACCGTAGCAAGATATTTACATACCTGCCCCAATGAAGCAATATAGTTGCCTTCATTGGACATATAGGGGGGATGAAATGGCAACTTCACTGCCCCTTCAGAGCTGAGCTTCATCACTACATCCTCTCCCTCTACTTTGCTATCAAAAGGAACCTCTGCAAACTCCTCTGGACTCAGAAGATCCTGCAACGCCTTGGGGCGTATCACTGCACCTGAGAGAATATGGGAACCGATTTCGCTCCCCTTCTCAATCACTATAATTTTTTTCTCTTCGCCCTTCTGCTTCAATCGGTTGGCAAGTTCTATTGCCGTAGAGAGACCAGCAGGACCACCACCGATGATCAACACATCGGTCGAGATGACATTATTACTCATGTATTCCTCCATACGTAACGATAAATAACCATGTTAAGATACATACTTTCTCCTATGGCATAGGATAAAATAACAGATATTATATTAAGTGTAAGTACTCACCATCACCCAAGAGAGGTTGGACGAAGAGGGTGAGAAGAAAAGTGACAATAGAAAAAACTGTCTTATTCAATGATTATTTTTGATCTTCGAAAAACCCCATCTGGTGGAGTGTATCTACCATATCCTGAACTGAGGCGACTGAGGCTGCAAACTTCTTCACCTGTAGTGGCTTTAGTGCCATCTCTATGATCTTCTCAGCACCATCTGATCCGATCATCACAGGGACACCACTAACGATCTCTTTATAGCCTCCGTACTCTCCATCTAGCATTACTGCACAGGAGTGTATCTGTTTGGTATCTTTAAGTATCGACTCCACCATCACCGCCGTTGATTTGGCAGGGGCGTAATAGGCCGAACCATTCCCCAAGAGATTCACAATCTGTGCACCGCCATTTCGGGTCTTTGCCACAATCTCACCTATCTCCTCAGAATCCAAAAGATCCTCGATAGGTACCCCTGCAACTGTCGTAAATTTAGGAAGAGGTACCATCGTATCCCCATGTCCACCCATCACTGTTGCTCTGATCTGCCCTGCACCATATTCTAGTTTTTCATAGATAAAGTGTGCCATACGTGCACTGTCCAGGATACCTGCCATGCCCAATACCCGCTCTTTTGGAAAGCCCGTTTCTTTGAGCACTACATAGGTCATGGCATCCAGCGGGTTAGAGACGACAACGACCACTGCTTCTGGTGCATGTTCTTTAATCTCAGCTGCATACTTCTTGACGATTTCCGCATTTTTGGTGAGTAGCTCATCTCTGCCCATACCAGGGCTTCTAGGGGCACCTGCTGTGATCACTACCACATCAGAACCAGCCATACATGCTGCATCTTTGGCTGCTTTGACGATCGTATGCTGTCTGGCAGCATTGGCCGCTTGTGACATATCCAGTGCCTTACCTTGTGCGACATCATAATTTCTGCCTCTGAGTATGATATTGTGACAGGTGCCGTTCATTGCCAAAATGAAGGCAACCGTTGAACCGAAATTCCCTGTACCTATGATCGTTACTTTCTTACCTTTTGCCATATCTATCCTTTATTTTTACACCCAGAAAGTCCATTTGATTACTGGCTTGACAATGCAGATGGGCATACACATTGTCAAACGAAGGATCAAACACACTATACCTGAGTAGAGTAACTCCATTGTATCCCGTTTTGATGATACATTGAAATTATTGTAGAGATAGGCAGAGCCAGATCTTTTCTGGTCTCTGCCTGTTTAAGCTATGCTGTCTTATATGGCGTCTATGATCGCATTAAGTGTCTTAGATGGTCTCATCACAGCTTCTGCTTTGGCATCATCTGCCTGATAATATCCACCAATATCTTTTGCTTTGCCTTCAGACGCCAGAAGTTCTTCAATGATCTTGGCTTCATTCTCTTTGAGCGCTTTTGCAACAGGTACGAACTTTGCGGCAAGCTCAGCATTTTTCCCATTTGCCAGTGCATCTGCCCAATACTCAGCAACATAGAAGTGTGAGGCTTTGTTGTCAGGTTCACAACACTTTCTACTTGGTGCTTTATTGTTGTCTAGATACCCTTCATTGGCAACATCCAGTGCTGCTGTCAATGCAGCCAATTTTTCATCAGTATATTTTTGGCTCATAAATCTAAGTGACTCGGCCAAGGCTAAAAACTCACCCAGACTGTCCCATCTGAGGTGTCCCTCATTGAGGAACTGCTCTACATGCTTTGGTGCAGATCCACCTGCACCTGTCTCATACAGTCCACCACCAGAAATAAGTGGCACGATAGAGAGCATTTTAGCAGATGTCCCGAGCTCTAAGATAGGATACATATCAGTCAGATAATCTCTCAAAACATTTCCAGTGACTGCAATAGTATTTTCACCTGCTCTTACTCTAGCATTTGTAAATTTGGTGGCAGCTGTGACATCCATAATCTGAATATCAATACCCTCTGTATCAAACTCTGACAGATACTTTTCGACTTTTTTAATCATCTGTGCATCATGGGCTCTGTTCTTATCCAGCCAGAAAATGACTGGATACTTCTCAATTTGCCCTCTCTCAACAGCCAGTCTGATCCAATCTTTGATAGGAATATCTTTGGCTCTACTCATTCTCCAGATATCCCCTGTTTCGCATTCAAATGTCATAAGCTTTGTACCATCCTCAGCAGTCACAGTTACCGTGCCCGCCTCAGAGAGTTCAAATGTAGTAGGATGAGAGCCATACTCTTCTGCTTTTTGCGCCATGAGTCCAATATTTTGCATGGCACCCATCGTCGCCACATCATATTGGCCATTTTCCACACAGTCATGAATCATCTCCTCAAAAAATAGTCCATAGGTAGCATCCGGCACGACAGCCACACACTCTACTGCTTCGCCTTTTCTGTTCCACTGTTTACCACCTTCTCTGACGACTACTGGCATAGAAGCATCGATAATCACATCATTGGAGGCATTAAAGTTTGTTGCTCCTTTATCAGAATCTACCATGGCTATCTCCGGACTGTCAGACTCTACTACTGCCTGAAATGCAGCCAGTATCTCTGCTTCTTTCACATGACCAGAAACCTTCTTCTCGATATCAGAGATACCGAGATTTGCATTGACCTTGAGCTCGGCAAAGGTATCTGCATACTTCTCAAATACAGGAGCAAAAAATACCTCTAATGCGTGACCGAACATGATAGGATCAGAAATTTTCATCATCGTTGCTTTGAGGTGGATCGACCAGAGCACGCCTTTTGCCTTGGCATCATCAATGGTTTTTTGGATAAACGCTCTCAGTTTGGCAACAGACATAAAGGTACCATCAAGAATCTCTCCCTCTAGTGCATCAATCGTCGCAAGTGTATTGCCATTGAGAGCAATGGTTACTTTTTGTGCGTTGTCTATGGTTACTGATTGCTCATTACCATAAAAGTCTCCATCTCCTGCCATATGTGCCACATAGGCTTTGGAGTTCTCGGAAAAGGCTTTGAGCCTATGGGGATGATTCTGTGCGAACTTCTTGACCGATTTGGCAGCACGTCTATCAGAATTTCCTTCTCTGAGTACTGGATTCACTGCAGATCCAAGACAGGTATTGTATTTTGCTCTGATAGCCTCTTCGTCTGCATTCGCTGGATTTTCTGGAAAAGGAGGAATATCATATCCCTTCTCTTGAAGTTCAGCAATACACTCTTTGAGCTGCCCAACAGAAGCAGAAATATTGGGAAGTTTAATGATGTTTCCATCCGGCTGAAGTACCACCTTCCCAAGTTCTGCCAAGTGATTCTCGACAAGACCCATTGCAGCAAGTACTCTACTTGCAAGAGAGATGTCGGAAGTCTCCACTGTTACTCCTGCTGCTTGCGTAAATGCATTGACGATTGGAAGAAGTGAATATGTAGCCAGTGCTGGCGCCTCATCAGTTTTTGTCCATATGATTTTTGGTAGTGACATACGGTATCCTTGTGATTGGTTTTTTCTTTTGGTAGGCTGATTGTATCGAATGGTGACACTATCCCTTGTTAATCAGGGATTTTTTGTATGCCTATCGTAGTAGGATGTTTCTTAATTACACAGAAGAAATGTATTGTTTTAAGAATTTAAAGATTTCGTGTTAATTTTCTGTAGGTTTGATCGAAGGGCGTGAGTGAAATGAGGGAGCATATATCAAAGTATGTGACCGAATGTAACGAAGCCATTCGGTCAAAGATGCAGTGAAGTAACGCGAAAGATTAAATTCTTGCTTCCTCGCGGCGCTGTAGCTGCACCCACTTCTCATCTATTTCTTTCTGAATTCGATCGATCACATGACGGTTTTCTGGCTTAAAGAGATGTTTGTATCTTCCCTGAGCTCCAAGATAATCTTCCACCTTGACAATATTTTTTGGTCTATAGAGGATATTAAGCTCATGACCACCAATAATTTCATAGATTGGGAACATCAATGAATCTGTTGCCAGATCAGTGACATGGATCGTATCTTTGGGGTTGAATCTCCACTCAGTGGTACAAGCCGATACCGTGTTGATAAAACATGGTCCTTCTGTCTCCAGAGCCTTCTGAAATCCTTTTGCCATAATCTTCCACTTGTTGGGAGCCAACTGTGCAACATAAGGTGCACCATGGGCTGCCATAATCGCAACAAGGTCTTTTTTCTTCTGTTTTTTACCGTAAGAGTGCGATCCCGCCTGCGCAGTAGAGGTATGTGCGCCAACCGGAGTCGCAGAAGAACGCTGTCCTCCAGTATTGGCATAGTTCTCATTATCCAGGCAGATATAGGTAAAATCATGCCCACGCTCTACAGCGCCTGAAAGCCATTGAAAACCAATATCATAGGTAGAACCGTCTCCGCCAAATGCCACGAACTTGACCGGAGCATCCGGATCTTTGAGTGTCCCTTTTCGTTTGCGCGCTTTATACATTGCTTCTGCACCGGTTACTGCTGTAGCTGCATTCTCAAAGCCAATATGAATCCATGAAGTATCCCACGATGTATAGGGATACACTGCAGTAGAGACCTCCAGACAACCTGTATTGGAAGCCAGTACTAGGTTATCATCGGTACAGTTCATCAGCTCTCTGACAATCATCGAGTGGGCACAGCCGGGACAGAGAAGGTGCGCCCCTTCAAATCTTTCATTATTGGTTGAAAACTCTTTTAGGTTTTTGATTGATGTAATTGCCATCTCTTAGCTCCTTCTTGTCTCGAAAAATCCAAGTTTCGGACCTCTCAGGCCCGAGAACTGCTGAATATTTGTGGTAATGTGTCCGGCATCTGCATGCGCCTTCTGCTCTCTCATAATTCTTTTTGCCTCATCCACAGCAAAGTCTCTGCCACCCAAACCATAGATATAGTTGGTCATAAGTGGTCTTGTACTGGTACTATATGCTGCAGCTGATATCTCATTAAAGAGTGCACCCATAGCACCTCCCGGAGAAGATTTGTCCATGCAGCAAAGTGCTTTGACAGGTGAGCTGTCTATCACATCTCTGACAAGATCATAAGGGAAAGGACGGAAACATCTTGGTGAGATGATGCCTACTTTGATTCCCTCCTCTTCTCTCAGCTGTTTCGCTGCCAGTACGGCTGTCTCTACAGAAGATCCCAGAAGTACCAATGCCACTTCTGCATCTTCCATCATATAGCTCTCTACTCTTTTATACTCTCTTCCGCTCAATGCTTTAAACTCAGCAAATACTTCATTGATCACTGAACGTGAATCCATGAGTGCCTTGTGCTGCTTCGCTTTGTGCTCAAAGTGCCAATCTTCTTCTGTCTGTGCACCATGGGTAACTGGTCGTGAAAAGTCCAACATCTCATCTACAGGCTTATAGTCTCCTACAAACTTATAGGCAACAGCATCCTTGAGTGGATAGACATTTTGCGCTTTATGTGACGTGGTAAATCCATCCTGGTGCATCATCACAGGGAGTCTGACAGCATGATTCTCACCGATTTTGAAGGCACACAGAGCCAAGTCATACGCTTCTTGTGCATTAAAGGCATCGATCTGTATCCAACCAGAGTCACGCCCCATATACATATCTGCATGGTCACCACGTACGTTCAATGGAGATGCCAATGCTCTGTTGACTACAGTCAATACAATGGGTAGTCTCATACCAGATGCCTGATAAAGCACCTCAGCCATCAACGCAAATCCCTGAGAAGAAGTAGCTGTCGCCACTCTTCCTCCTGCTGCTGCTGCACCGACACAGCCTGACATCGCTGCATGTTCAGACTCTACCATTACAAACTCACCATCAATATATCCGTTGGCTACATAAGCGCCATACCCTTCAACGATCGGGGTAGAAGGAGTAATAGGATATGCTGCAACCACATCGATCTGAGCCTGTCTTAGTGCTTGAGAAGTAGCATAATTACCATCCCAAACCTCTACTTCATTCAATTCAAATTCTTTTGCCATAAATAGTCCTTTTACTTCTCTTTTTTCTTTTTCTCTGGCCAGTCACCCAGTGCCGCATCATTCTCTATTGCTTCAGAGAACATCAAGAGCGATTTTGGATTAGTAGGGCAAACCTCTACACAAACGCCACATCCTTTGCAGTGATCATAATCGATTCCCAACATTTGCTTATCCCTAGAGATAATCGAAACATCTGGACACCATACCCAGCAGTTCTGACAATCAATACAGATATCTCTGTTATACACTGGCTTCACCACTCTCCATGATGCAACCGTTGCCGTATAAGAGCTAAAATCTGTGTAGTCTCTCTCTTCTGGTCTGATAAATGCAGCACCCTTGGTCTCACCTTCAAATGAGTGCAACGCTACTCCCCGTGTCACCTCATCCCAACCTACTTTCTCTTCGGCACCTAACTCTCTTATTCCTCTTTTATCTGTGGATAATACACCTCTACTCATGACTCTCTCCTTCTACTTTACTTCGTTGTAAGCTCTGGTAATCGCTTCCATATTGGCATCAATGATCTTTTGTGGAAATTTTGCCAGCACTTTTTTCATGTTATCCAGGAAGAAGTCAAGCTCATACATTTGTGAAACCTTCATAAAGGCACCCAAGACTGGCGTATTTGGCATAGATCTACCTATCGTATCTAGGGAGATTTGAATACAATCTACTACAAAGGTCCTCTCTGCTTTGTCTTGCAAGGCAGGGATTTGGGCGATGAGTTCTTCTTTGGATAGGTGTGTCGTGATAATATACTGTGTATGCGGCTTATCATTTTTCGTAATATCATCCGTAAATGCCAACGCAGGATCGATCACAAAAACAAAATCCGGATACATCTTTGTCTCCTGATTGGTGATAGGCTCATCGTCTATTCTATTATAAGCATTCATAGCTGCACCACGCTTTGCCGAACCATACAGTGCATAGGCCTGTACCTGCTTCCCTGTAGTTGCGACAACCGTACCTAAACCTTTTGCACCGGTTACAGCACCTTGACCCGCACGAGAGTGCCATCTTATTTCTACCATATTTTCTCCTTGATAGGTTGTGTCAATTATGAGGTATTGTAATCTCAGCACTCTTAAGGGAGGTTGAAATAACACTATTTTTAAGCTACTACTATTTCTTTGCTATGAATTGTATCGCCTCGTAGGCATTTTGATAGATTTTATTGCTACATTTCATCAATAATTCTTCTGATCCATACCCACATAAAACAGCGATGCTTTCGATATTTGCTCTCATGGCTGACTCCATATCCATACAGGTGTCCCCTATCATCCAAATACCAGATGTCACCTTTGGTAACTGCAGAAGTGCTTTTTCGATCGGTTCGGGATTAGGTTTGGGATAGGTCACATGCTCTCTGCCCACCAGAACATCAAAATAATGCATCAGACCCATATGCTCTAAAAGCTCTATAGAATAGAACCCTGTTTTTGTAGTTACCACTCCCAGATATGCCTTTTCATACGCTAAACTTATCGCCTCTCTCGCATAGGGTAGCAATCTTGTCTTAGCAGTATGTATCGCTCTATATTGTTGCCTGTATACTTGAATATACTTTTCAATATCTTCATTCTCTACACCTAATAAAGTAAACATTGTATCCAGAGGATATCCTATGCCTGCTTTGATCCGTGTAGCCTCTGGCACTTTGCCGCCACATACGTCAAATGCTACAGTAAAGCTCTCTAGTATTGCCTCCGTAGAATCAATCAACGTGCCGTCCAGGTCAAAGAGTATGATTTTATCTTTTTTTCTATCTGCATTTTTCATGGAGGGATTGTAACAACTAAAGCATAAAAGTTCTATCCAGCATAAAAGCATACTATAAGTATAAGCTCATCATATAGTATGAATTACTCTGGATAATATATATGAATCTCTTCAGTTAAATTGAATAAAATAGTAACACTATTACAAAAATTTATAATAGTACATCATAGTTTTTAAATTGTATTTAAACTACATTTCCCTAGAATAAAGGATAAAATCAACAAAAAAGGATAACCATGGCAAGAGTAGTAATCATGGGTGGTGGTGTTTCAGGACACACTGCAGCTTCATTTCTGAGTAAATGGCTCAAAGGAAAACATGAAGTAGTAGTGGTCACCCCCAACTCATTATGGAACTGGATTCCCTCCAATATCTTCGTAGGTGTAGGTGAAATGACCAAGAAAGATGTCACTTTCGCACTAGCCCCTGTCTATGCAAAAGCAGGTATCGACTATCGGCAAGCAAAAGCAGTCTCTGTGCATCCAGAGGGTAAGGCTGATAGCGATGATGCCTTTATCACTATAGAGTATACAGGACAGGACAAAGAGGGTCAGAGCGAAGAGCTCACCTATGACTACCTCATCAACGCTACTGGCCCCAAGCTCAACTTTGATGCCACACCAGGTTTAGGTAATGGCAAAGGTGATCTGGGCGAGCATACAGTCTCTGTCTGTACAGCCGACCATGCGATCCATGCTTCCCAAGAACTTAAAGCAGTTGTTGAGGAGATGAAAGCAGGAGCACACAAGAAATTTCTCGTCGGTCTAGGACATGGTATGTGTACCTGTCAGGGAGCAGCATTTGAATATATCTTCAATATTGAGCATGAGCTCAAGAAGCAGAAGGTCAGAGACAAAGCGACCATTACCTATATCACCAATGAATATGAGCTTGGAGACTTCGGTGTAGGCGGTATGCATATCAAGGCAGGCGGCTATGTCACCAGCGGAAAGGTATTTGCTGAGTCTCTCTATGTAGAGAGAGGAGTTAAGTGGATCAAAAGAGTCCATGTCAACAAAGTAGAAGCAGATAAAGTGCATTACGAAAGACTCGATGGTACAATGGGCGAAGAGACCTATGACTTCGCTATGCTTATCCCACCATTTGCAGGTGTCGGACTCACCGCCATCGATAAAAACGGTGAAGACATGAGTAGCACGATCTTCGCACCTAATACCATGA
>Ga0256844_10000803_pt1 | contig 11842 bp, 13 predicted proteins | sample MusselsmetaG_FD_189100 | JGI IMG/M metagenome (GOLD analysis project Ga0256844, IMG submission 189100) | Mussel associated microbial communities from hydrothermal vent at the East Pacific Rise, Pacific Ocean - Mussels | ecosystem: Host-associated > Mollusca > Shell > Unclassified ... | reverse complement strand
TAGCTGACGCCTTTCCAGATGAGCCAGAAATGCACTATAAGTTTAAGAGAAAGAAAAAGAAGGTTCCAGAAGGGTTACATCAACTTAAGGTCCTACTTAATGAGAAGCATAAGGGTGATATCCACTATGAGTGGGAGGCTGACGACCAGGTAGTATTCGATAAGAAGAAATATGGAGATGATGCCATACTTATAGCTGTGGATAAGGATGTGCTATATAACGTACCTGGTAAACACTATAACTATTATGAGTCCAGGTTATATAACATAGACCCAAAATGGGTAGAAGTTAATTCTGATGAGGCAAGATTTGATCAATATATCCAAGCTATTACAGGTGATAAGAGTGATAACATTCCTGGTATTAAGGGAATAGGTCCAGCCAAGGCCAGAAAATTTCTAGTTGATGGGATGGACGAAGATGAGCTATACCAAGGTGTATTAAATGCCTATGAGACTCATCATAAGAGGTTAGATATAAGCCCTGAAGATATGGCTATACTAAACATAAGATTGGTTAATATGCACCAACTAACAGATGAAGGGGTTGTACTATGGGAACAGGTGTAATGGGTGATAATGAGGGTAGTGTTAATAAGACACTAAACTCAAGAGGTAAGGTATACGGTAAGTATGAGGATGTAGTTACTGCCCGATGTGAGATAATGGATATCTTAAAGAAGAGACATATGGAAGTACAAGGTAAACCCATGAGTTCATCGGATGGAGTGATGTTCGGTGACCTAGTGTTAAAACTGGTTAGGGCAGCCGGAGACCCAACCTATAAGGACAGTTTCCATGACCTTGCTGGGTATTCAACTTTAATAGAAAGGAGCCTATAATGGGTCAAATAGATAAGATAGTTAGTAAAGTGGTTGAGACTGGATCTCCAGTAATATCTGAGATTTGGCAAGGGGTAGAGGAAAGGACTGACATGGTTGAGTTACTTCACCAAAGGTTCGATATTGATATGTACAGAACCTCTGCAGAGGCTGCAGAAGATTTCAAACCTAAACTACCGTGGGCTAATGAGCACTTTCATGAGAGGGTGTCTGGGCAGCCGCTTAACCCTCCGCCTTCCCATACCATGTGGTCTGGAAGTACTGAAGAGTACTATGAGGACGGCAATAAATTCTCCCATAGCTATCCAGAAAGATTATGGAGTAAAGGGCTACATAGCGGAATTAGATATGATATAGCAGACCTAGATACTCTGGTTGCTGTGTTATCCAAGGATCTTGGGACTAGGCAAGCCTATTTACCTATGTTCTTCCCAGAAGACCTAAGTGCTTCCCTGGCTGGTGATAGAGTACCCTGTAGTCTTGGATGGCAGTTTATAGTAAGAGATGGAGTTATGGACTGTTTCTACCCAATTCGTAGTTGTGACGTATTTAGACACCTAAGAAATGATATCTACCTAGCTAATATGTTGGTTATGTGGGTTATAGAAAGGCTTGAGATGCCGCACATAGTTCCTGGTAAGTTAATATTCCATGCTACCTCACTACACTGCTTTGAGCAGGACATCACCTTATATAAGAAAGGGCTAATCAAATGAGAGTACTAGGAATTGAGGCTGCCGTAGGCAGTATGTTATATCCGTTTCTTGAGGCGGGCCATGAGATAGTGGGTTCATATGACTCCCGGAATATTGGGAATAGGAAAAACTTTGACCTCAACTTTCCAGGGTCTACCTATATGGATAAGCCCGATGAGCTATTGGGTCTTAGGGGTATAGATGTTATTATGTGCCAACCAAGTTGTAGTAAATTCTCCAATCTATCAAGAAAGTCTTCATGTGAGTACGAGGAGGGTATAGACCTTGCCAAGTACATAGGAGCTATAAGACCCAAATACTTCTTTATAGAGTCAAAGCTTGACTACCTAAGGGAGATACCTGAGGTCCCTGGATATAAATATCACCTAGAGTGGGTAAGTAATCATCACTATGGCAATGTTCAGAGAACTCGTAACCGTCTATGGGTTATGGCTGTTAGGTATGACGTGGATTGGGACTTTATGTCTAATGAGAAAACCCATGACCATACTGTAGAGTCTGTACTAGCCAAATATCCAACCACAGATATACCAGACCTAGACCATGTCCATATATACAAACCTTTCTTAAGTAACTCCATAACTAAAGAATATCAAACCTTAGATGAGGCCTTTGATATGCTACTTAGGGACGGTAAGCTAACTTATACTGCCTCTGACGGTACCACCAAGTCCAGGATTAATAGAAGGATTATAGGTAAGACCACTTGTACCACTATCACCGGAGGCGGGACCTGGTTCCATTGGGAGAAGAAATATCCTTTAACCGTAAGGGAGAAAGCGGCCATCCAGGGGTTCCCTGATAAGTTTAGTTTCAAGGAGCTATCAAGTACTCGTAAAGACAAGGCAATAGGTAAATCTATGCCCCTTGACTTCACAAGAGAGTTGGTCAGACAGCTGGAAGGTACGAAACCAGAGGTACGTAGTAAGGTAGTCCCTAACCCTACAAAGTTAATTTTACATAGAAGAAAATATGCTAAACAGTAAATTTTAGTATATTTATATCAGTATGAGTATTTCTATGCACTAATAATTTAAAGCCCTAAAAAGGAGCAATATGTAATGCAAAACGTCAAAAATATCAAGGATGCTATTATAAAAGCCTTGCAGGATAACCCTGAGCTAAGTAGATACAAACTAGCCCAGGACCTAAACCTAAGTACCTCCACTCATATAGGAAACTATATAAATGGGGTAACCAAGAAGTGTAGACCAGAAGTAAAGCTGGCTCTAGAGAATAAATATAACATAAGGATAACCAATGATAAGACTACATGAGGCCACGGTACAGTGGGCAACAGAGAGAATGATTATACAGAATGGACTAGTAACTACACAGATGTTAAAACTAGGTAGTGAGTTCGGAGAGCTATGTGACCACCTAGCTAATAACCAACCCATTAAAGACGATATAGGAGATTGTCTGGTTGTATGTACTATACTTGAGGAGATGTCAGGTAGAAGCCTATTACGTACCATGACAACACCAGTTAAGTTACATACTACCCCAATGGTTCCACAGGCTATGGCATACCTAGGTGAGATGATGGATAAGTCAATCAAGGGTCAGGATTTTACTGAAGAGATGGCTAACTTTATTCACCAGGTAGAAGGTATTGCAAAGACCAGACATACAAGTCTTACTGAAAGCTGGGCTGTAGCCTATGATGATATTAAAGACCGTAAAGGTATTCTAAACAAGGCTGGTAACTTCATTAAAGATACGGACCCAGCATATGAGCAGGCAGTAAAGGAGATGTCATGACTATTACCATAGATACTGAAACATCGGGACTATCAAGTATAGCCCATGGTATTATATCTCTATCTTATATCCTTGAGAGTGACTCAAAGACCCTGGCAAAGGGTAAGATAACCATGAACCCAAAACTAATAGGTAGAAAGGTTGACGATACGGCTCTTGAGATAAATGGCTATACTCATGAACAGATAGACGGTTTCCAACATCCTAAAGAAGCTATGGCTGAGTATATCCAGGTATGTAATAATTACCGTGAAGGGGAGAAGCTAAAAGTAATAGGATATAATGTCCAGTTCGATGTTGGCTTTATTCAGAAAACTTTTGAGTCCCTAAACTTAGGACAGTATGGGTTCATCTTTGATTATAAGACTATAGACCCTTTTGAGATTATTAAATTCCTACAGCACATGGGACATATAGATACTGGTAAATCTCAATCTCTGATAGCTGCTTGTAAATACTTCGGTGTTCCGCTTGAGAATGCTCACGATAGTGACGATGACGCCATGGCTACTAAGAAGCTATATGATATTCTATGTGAGAGGGTCTGTTATGTGGATAAATAGACTACTACCTATTATTGCTGCCAATAGTAAATGTAAGAGGGCCCAGATAGGGGCTGTAATAAGTAAAGAGGATAGGGTCATATCAACTGGATGGAACGGTACTCCAAGTAAGCATTCCAACTGCTGTGAGGAGAATGACACTACTAATCGCTCAGTTATCCATGCAGAAGCTAATGCTATCCTCTTTGCTGCAAAGAATGGTACAGCTACTGATGGGTGTACCATACATATAACTATGAGTCCTTGTTATGAGTGTGCTAAGATGATTATTCAAAGCGGTATAGTTAAGGTAGTATTCTCTGAAGTATATAGAGATGATAAACCACTGGAGATGTTACGTAAGTCTGGAATAGAACTGGTCCAGATACCGTAATGACTGAGCAGAAGGTACAGACCAAGATAATAAAACATCTTGAAGGAATGGGGGCTTATATCATTAAGGTGATGGTAGCCTCTAAGGCTGGAGTACCAGATATTATATGTTGTATTCAAGGTAGATTTGTAGGTATAGAGGTTAAGAAGCCTGATAAGAAGAAGAATACCTCAAAGCTACAGGATATACATATTAGGAAAATAGCAGAGGCAGGTGGTATAGCAGGTGTAGCCTGGGACCTGGACTCTTTGGAGGTAATATTAGATGAATTGGAACTTTAGAGAACATCAAGTGGAAGGTAGTAACTGGGCCATAGCCACCCTTCGTAAATATGGGATGGCCTACCTGGGATGGCATGAAAGGACAGGTAAGACTGGTACAGCTATATCTACCATAGAACAGTCAAAGGCCAAGGCATGCCTAATAGTTACAAAGAAGAAGGCTATGCCAGGATGGATTGAGGCACTAGCCAACTTCCCTACAGAGAAGATATATGTAGTTATAAACTATGAGAGTATACATAAGGTTATGGGTAAATTTGATATAGTTGTACTAGACGAAGCCCATCATGCCATAAGCTCATTCCCAAAACCGTCTGGAACCTGGAAAAAGGTTAGAGTAATAACTAAGGGTCTCCCAATATTGTATCTAAGTGCCACCCCGTACTCAGAGCATCTTGGGTTAATATACCATCAACTAAAGCTAAGTGATTGGTGTCCTTTTAAAGAAAAGAATGCCTATGACTTCTTTAGAAGATACGGTATACCTAGTATGACCCGTACTCCAATGGGACTCCAGGAAACTTATAAGAAGTTTAAGGACAAGGAGATATTAGAGGTAATTGCCCCCATCTTTAATTTCAAGACTAGGGCTGATGTCGGTATCTCAGTTGAACCCGAGGTAAACGTTATCAAGATTAAGATGAATGAGAACTCAGTACTACTAATGAGTAACTGGGTTAAGGATAGGGTAATTTATGTTGATGGGCATGAGATAGTGGGTGACTCAGATGCTAAGCTAAGAAGTGTTCACTATCAGATAGAGGGTGGGACCATAAAGGTAGACCAGAAAACCTGGGTGGGTACCCATAATAACCTATATTGTGAAAAGCTAGTATATATCCTTGATAATTATGACCTATCAAATATAGCTATTATGGCTAACTTTATAGCCGAGAGGGAGATGCTGGCTAAATATCTGCCAGGGGTTAGGATATTATCAAGTGATGGGGATGCAGAGGGTGTTGACTTATCCGATGTTGAGAAGCTTATTATCTATAGTATGTCATATAAGACAAGTAAATATACCCAGAGGATAGCAAGACAAGCCAACCATAATAGGGTACTACCCATACTGGTAGATATTCTTGTAGCCGATAAGCCAGGAATAGGTTATGCCATCTATAAATCTGTGGCTATCAAGAAAGAGAACTTTATAAAGAATAGCTATGAGCAATGTATATAAAGAAGCCTGGATAAACTTAGATACCTAATAAGGGATACAAGGGATGAGGTGGAGATAAACTGCCTACATCTCAGGAATGAGCTAAGGAAACAGAAGATGGATAAGAATAAGATTATATCTTATATAGTAAAGATAGAGGAGGCGATGGAGTGATTTGTCAGATTATAGAATATGCTAACCCGATAGCTATATGTGTTAATACAGCTACCCTAGAGATTATATACCTAATAGCTACTTAAGCCTATCTCCGTAATAAGCCAGGTAATCATCAACGGTTGAGTTCTCATCCATGCCTGCCTGATTACGGATATTACTAAGGGTCTGTTTAGATACCTTGTTATGTAATACCTGATTAAGCCCACCTACTCCAAGATTGTGGGCAGTCCATAGGTTAAGATTATTTACTTCAAACCCACTCTTACCTAACCTATTAGCTAAAGAGTCAAACCACACATCTGCTACTTTCTTCTGTAACCCTATATCTGATTTATACTGTTGGTCCGTTATACCAAGCGACTTGAGGATTGGGGTTCTCTCATTCCTACCAAGTTGGGCAATACCAGAGTACTGACTACCGGGTCTATCCTTTATCTTACCACCCCTAGTCTCTATCTCATAAACCTTGGGTTTGAATGACTCCAGGTCAAACTTTGAGTTACTAGTAGCAGCAGGCCTTTGGATGTTATCATGTTCTGGTTGGGTAGGATTAGCTATAAGGCCATCCATATATGGGTTACCGTTACCCATTTTAGGTATAGATGCTTCAGCCAGTTTTACACCCATCTCAAAGGGGGTATCTCCTAATTCCTTTAGGTAGTCCATTATATCTTCTCCTTATTTATTATCACTGTCATTTTCCCATTACCGGGAGTACTTAACTCTACTGCATCATACCCTAGTTTTTTAAGTAATAGGTTATACTTATCATAAGCTTTTATACCAGACCCCCCAACGGAGTCAGCCACAGCCTTTGTATAGTCTACAGTATTCTTAAATTTCTTTATAGCCATTTTACCTTTTATTGGAGAGATGTTGGTATAGTCCTTTCCTAGTCTCTTTACACCTTCAGCTGAGCTCTTGGTATACAATCCCTTACCTATGGTTCCTTTTTCACTCATCTTAGGTTCCCCGTCAAAGTTACCATTATATAGCTCTGTATTTACTTTCTCTGGCTTATGGCCTGTAAGGAGTAACTCAGTATCTTTCTTACCTATTAGTTTTTGTAGTTTTACTGGGTTAATCATACCAGCTTCTTGTTCTCCATGTATTAGGTGGGCATCATTCTTCTTAAGCATATATGCTGGTATGTCAAAGGCCCCATCGTTTATAACCCAGTGGTCTCCATAACCTTCTCCTACCTTAATATTATTACGCTTCTCCCATATGATCTTTCTGTTCTGGTCTATGTCACTGGATAAGGGCATATTCCTACCAGCCTTAAAATCATCTAGAGTTCTTCCGGTATCCACTCCATTCTGTGTAACTATGGTTTTACCAGCTATATCTTTGTTACCGCCTACTACGTGAATATCAACCGGTATATTCTGGTCTCCATTTAGGTAGAGGGAAAGGTTTGACCTATGTCTACCTTCGTGTCCTACTACCCTTAGTTTATCCCCATCTACTTCCACCTGTAATATGGGCTTAGCAACTTTTCTACCTTTGAGATTGCGGGCAAAGTCCTGTGCTTCCTTGTGGTCATATAGTCCACTGTCTCTTCGGGCAGATGAGGTTAGGAAGTCAGTTGGGGTCATCTCACTGGTATGATGTTTATCTATTTTGGAATATCCAAGAGCATCGGGGTTATCGGAGAAAAGGTCAACCTTTGGACCTTTTCCCTTCTCTCTCATACCGACTAATATATGGTCAAATGCCTCTCTCATGGCCTTACTACACTTCATTCACAATCCTTTAGAGTCTTACTCATAACATATTTAATCAAGCTATCAAACATCTCAGCATCAACTGCATCTGGGTCAAGCCCCGCATCTTTTCTAATGGCCTTATACATCAGTTCAGCTTCCCCTCTGATAGCGGCATCTACTATCTTGGCATTTGCCTCAACCCTACCAGCAACCAAGGAGTCGCCCACCTTATCCATCTTAGATAAGAAAGCCTTATTATCAAACAGTTCGAAGGCCCTATCTATTACCTGGTTCTTCTCAGAGTGGTTTAACTTAGAGAACATAGCATCCTTAAAGGCATCTTCAACTCCCTCTTGGATTGAATGGGTTGCTACACTGGCCTTAAAGACATCATTAGATTTCCCCTTAGTTAAGTCAACTACTCCACCAGCCCTGGGGGACGGAGTTAGTGGCAATTCCTTTATAAGCCTACTAATTTCTCTATGAGCTATAGGTTTACTGAAGTTCTCTGCTTTATCTATAAATTTCTTTAGCTGTTGGGGAGACTTAAGAACATCCACAACATTACTCAAGGACTCAGCCCTTTTACCAACTTCTATAAACGGGATATGTTTCTGTAAGTTTAAGAACATACTCCTAAAGAAGGCTCCTTTTATCTGGCTGGCAGCATCAGACTTAGCCCCACCTTGAATTAGGTCCCCTTTGTTAATGGCATCTACCACCAAGTCATCTATGTTAAATAGCTCAGAGAACTTCTGTATTGTATCTCTTAAGGCCTTACCTTCGGGGGTTATAAAGCCTTTACCGTCTATCTGCTTACCAAGCCCAGACCATGAAGATGATTTAGAATTACTAAAGGCATCCTTCATAGTTAGTAGCTCAAGCTTGGTGGCTTCATCAGTACCTATGAGTTTATCTATATCATTAAATAGCTGCTTACCAGATATCCTATTAATATGTCTCAAGGCATCCTCAGGTGTTATCTCACCTTTGGTAGCTGCCTGGATAGCCTCATTCACCTTGCTATCTCTTACTCCCACCATCATTGAATAGTCTCTATCCATTGCCTTATACTCAGAATACTTATTAGGTCCTATTGAGTCCTTAATACGTTTATCTATAGCTGACTTAACCTCACCTAGTTTGAACTTCTTAGCCTTACCCTTCTTACCGGTTTTTCTTATAATGGAGTTAAGTAGTACCTTGGCATCCATTAGGGAGTTAACTGTATTATCAGCTATAAGGTCCTTTAACTCCCTAACATCAGGTCTGATAGCCTCATCCAATCTACTAAGGGCATCCTCAGTAAACTCATCAGCTACTTTACTTATATCCGAGTTATCAACCTTAGCTATACCTATTGAGTCTCTAAGCCTTCTGTAATCAGTTGATATAGTATCCATACCCTTCTGTAGGCTATGTCCTATACCCTCTATATCCCCTTTATTAACAGCTGATAGTGTATCATTAACTACGTCTATTCTTTGCTGTCTAATTCCCCTGATTGATTTCTCAGCCTTTAGGGATAGGGCAGAAGCCTCCTGTTTAAACTCAGCTCCCGGGCCTTTCAGGAAATCTACCAGGGCTGCTGTCTCCCCGACATCCGCATCGTTAATCTTATAGAAGTTGGGATTATTAGGGTTTATACTAAAGTCCTTGCTATTAAATGGATTAACAGACGGTCTTTGAACATCCACACTTACAACCTTATCCCACTCCCTCTTATATGTATCAAAGGCACTCTTAGCTGAGTCTGTGGTAAGGTGTTGTGACTTAAGGTTATGTAGTACTTCTTTACTAACGTTCCCATTCATTCCCCGCATAAAGTGGGCTATACCAGCACCTATTGTACCGGATATAGCTGCCATAGTTCCGGCCTCTCCAACAGTACCTTCTGCTCTACCAGAGGCATAACCTAAGGCAGCTTCAATGGTCCCTGTAGCTATTCTACTTTGGGCTGCCATGGGTAGGGTTGCAACTTGGGCTGATATATCACCCAGGGTAAACATACTAAGAAAGTCTTTATCATTCCTGGCTCTACTTAGGTCCTTTGCAAAGCCCTGTAGGTCAGCTATGGTTTCATCATGCTCCTCATCACTCTTCCAAAACTTGAGATCTTCTATGGCAGCCTGAACACCAGCGGCAGCATGGATAGCCCCTAGTGTAAAGTCATTATCAATTCCTGCATGATAGGCCTTGGACCTTGCAAGGTTTACTTTTGACTTCTCAGCATCTCCGGCCATTACACCCATTAACTCATCATCACTCATAGCTTTTCTTGCTTCCGCAAAATTAAAATCTTTATTGAACTCAGGGAGTGACTGCATATTATTAAGGATATCGGTAGAACTCATTCCTGCCTTAACTGCCCCTTCATAATCGAAAGACTCTATCTCTGGTATGGATAGTAATGGGTCCACCCTTATATCCCTTGGCTGCTCATACCCTTTCTCATTATTATCTATGGCTGACGGTATTCCGTCTTCTATACTTGTATGCAGACCCTCAGTTGGGTCAAAACTAAATGTATCCATCTACGCCCCTTCATTTGTATTAGTAGGAAGTTTAAGTTGCTGGCTATTAGAACCTTGTCCACCTAGTTGTGGGGTATCAGTTGGAGCCCCGCCAGGTTGCTGTGGAGCTATTAACATAGCGGTCTCTTCAAATACCTTCTGTACCTCTCTGCTATACTTAAACTTCATATTACCAACTAGCTTACCACTAATTGATAGGTAACCTGCTGGGTTATACCTTCTTAGCTCAAGACCCATATTCCCACTAAGGATATTCTCTACCATCAGTTGACTTTTCTCATCATCATCATTGTAAGCAGTTGCTATAAGTTCTATGTCGACATCGGCAAACTGGATATCGGTATTGGCATCATTAAGCGGGGTAATAATAAAGTTCCCGAACTTATCTTTTAGGAAGTCCCCAGTATCTGGGTCTATCTCCTCATGGTAAATAGGTTTCCCATCTAGTGGGTTTAATAGGGGCTTGTTGATTTGTACCCATCTATCCCCCACAACCCTATCAGATATACGTATAATTTGGGATGCTCTATAGTACTGCTTAATCAGGTGAACTTCATCCCAACCTATTAACTTAAACATTAGATTGAACTTAACATCCAAGTATCTTAATGCCATTAGGGTTGCATTCTGTTGAAGCTTAACCTTTCTACCGCTATCACTAGCAAAGGCCATACCCAGGAAACTATCGTTGATACCCAATACTCTCTGTATTCTATTGAAGGCCTTATCTATAATTAGATACTGTTGAGCTATGTCTCCGCTCATATTCAGGATCTTTATATCATCAGGGTTCTCAATCTCTAGTATAGAGTTAACCCTTATTACAGCTTTCTTGAACTCATCCCAATCATCATCATCTATAGCTCCCTTTCTGACCACAACCTTATTGGAGTTAATCATAAGTTGTATCTGAGTTAAGGCCTGGTTTATAGCTTTCTGGGACTCTATAACATCCTCAAATATACCGTAATATCTCGGTTCATATATATCCTGTAGTTTAACTACCTGGTATGGAAAGTTAACCAGGTTATGAGTAACCTTCTTCTTGGACAGTACTATATCACCAGACCACCAGACAGACCACACATCCCCTTTATCCTTCATGATGGAGTGAACTATTAGATAGTTGTCCATATTAACATATAGGTTCTGGAATTCTACCCTCTCATCAAACATCTCACCAGCGATATCAGTACTATTCTCGGTTAACTTATCTATCTTCTGCTTACCAAACATCTGTACCGCTTCTTCTTCATGAAGCCATCTATATCTATGGATATATCTTGCATCGGAGTAGTCATCTTCTATACTTGCTGGGTCTAGTAGTACTTCTCTTGGATGGACTACTGACTTCTTAATATCATATACATTCCTACCAAACTCATCAGTTACCTCATTACCCTCCTGGTCCTTCTTCTTTATAGGTTCCAGGTGAGATACCATAATACCGGACAATAGGCAGCTTAGTCTAAGTTTCTCATTCATAGCTATAGTATTATTCTGCTCATCTATGAAAGCTATGGTATCATTCAGAATAGAGGCAACCTCTATACTATCTATATTAGTGGGTCTTACCTCAACGGTATTAACCACTGTACTATAGTAACCCATCAGCTGTCGAGTAAATAACTTGATTATGTTAAAGGTCTCAACTGGTCTACCACTATCCTGTAGTGCCTCCTCAGTGTCACAATCCCACTGCTTGTTGTGGAATAGGTCATA
>Ga0256844_10000802_pt1 | contig 11843 bp, 15 predicted proteins | sample MusselsmetaG_FD_189100 | JGI IMG/M metagenome (GOLD analysis project Ga0256844, IMG submission 189100) | Mussel associated microbial communities from hydrothermal vent at the East Pacific Rise, Pacific Ocean - Mussels | ecosystem: Host-associated > Mollusca > Shell > Unclassified ... | reverse complement strand
GTATGCCAAACCTTGCGGCAAGTGTAGGAAAGTCTATGACTACACTTACAGGTGATGAAAAAGGAAAAGATGAAGCTACAGTTATTTTAAATGCTGTCGGTGACACCTTATGGCTAGAAACAGAAAAAGAACTAGATATTGCTACAGGTCTAGCAGGTTCAGGACCAGCTTACCTAGCCCTTGTTGCTGAAGCACTTGTAGATGGTGCAGTAAAACAAGGACTCAAAAGAGAGTATGCTTCGATTGCTATGAGGGGTCTTTTTAGTGGATTTGGTAACCTTATACAAGACATTCACCCTGCACTTCTGAAAGATGGAGTCATGAGCCCAGGAGGAACAACTGCAGCAGGTTATGGAGCACTAGAAGAGGGAAAGGTTAGAGCTACTTTCATAAATGCCATAGCAAAAGCATATGAAAAAGCAGAAGAATTATCTCTTTAAATAAATTTTGCGTAAATCAGCTTTTGCAAAAGGCATATAAGTATGTCGAGTAATCACTATTTTGGTTTTAGCATTCGACCACTTATATATTACAGGGATATCTTTAGGGTCTATATGTATACAACCGTGAGACATCCAATCTACACTTCCCTTATGCAGGGCATGTCCATTATAGGTAAACTTCATCATGTAGTCCATGTTGTTCACGCCAGACTCATCTGGGTAGGCATTAGACATATGATAACGCTTTTTTTGAATAATAGAAAAAACACCTGATGGGCTTCTAAACTCTGGTGCACCTGAGGTCACTGCTCCAGACCACCATACTGTTCCATCTTCATCTACCGCATAAAATCGTCCATCACTTCCTTTTTCACGTACAGATACAATGATAAAATTTTCTCCTGTTAAGTCTATGGTTTTCTCTTCATCTGTCTTTAAATTTCGTACATTAAACACTGTCTTAGAAATAGGTTTAAGTTCATTCCTTAACTCTTTGATGCCAGGAAAATCATCCTCTTCAAATACAGACTCTGCATGTATACCATTTATAAAGATAAAAAAAGATAAAAAAAGATTTTTAACTAAAATCATCTACAGACCCTTTAAATTTTCTTTTGCAATTGTAGCAGTTTTTTTTTCAGCGTAGTTTACTATGATATTTTCATAAAAAACTTTTGCTTGTTTTTTCTCTCCACTTTTTTCCAAAGAAATAGCAGTATGTAAAAGTAAAGTATCTATGTATGACGCCCTATCATACAAACCTGCACTCTTTTTAAAATAAAATATAGCATCTTCATATTTTTTTGTATAGTACGCTATTTCACCAAGATAATAATTTGATGCTGCAGGCTTGTAACTCTTTGCATCGGTAATAGTAAATCTTTTATTTGCTTTGTCATAACGTTTTTTAAAAAATAGTCTCACTCCCTCACTATAGAGGTTTTTTATACTTTTTCCGTCTAAACTATCTGTTGATTCTTTTATCTTAGGCTGAGAAAAGTTTTCTGTTGATACTGTTTTAGTAGATACTCTACTATCCAAAGCTTTTTGAAGTTCAGACTTGCTTACATACTCAGTATTTATTTTGTCTATCATCACACCCAACTCTTTAAGAAGTTCTGTATCATTATAGTTTTTTTTACTGGTATGTCTATTTTGTTTCAACTCATGTACCGTCTGGTTTAACCCTTCTACTAGACTTCTAAGTCCATCTATACGTTCATTTTGTTGCAATACTTTTCTCTTTAATATCATAATTGTTTTTTTATTCTGGACTATATCCTTTTGAGATGTATCAAAACTACCCTGACTATTTCCATATACTGAAGGTTCTGCATAAAGCACCACTGCACTCATACATAATAAAATCATTTTGACTATTAATATTCTCATATTTACCCTATTTAACTATATGAAGATCTACTCTTCTATTTTGAGCATAACATCCATCAGTAGGATCAGAACACACTGGGTTACTCTCACCATACGATATTATAACCATCTTATCAGCGCTAATTCCTTGTGCAACAATACCGTCTTTTACAGATTTTGCACGTTTAAGTCCAAGGGCATAATTATATTCATCTGTTCCAAACTCATCACAATTCCCCTCTATTTTTATATGTCCTCTACTCTGACGAACAGAAGTGGAATTTTTAGTAATATCTTGCTCCATATCTGTAGAAAGACTATAATCTCCAAAATCAAAATAGATACTTTGAAAACCCCCCATACTACTGTTATATTTTGTACTATTTTGTGTGCTTGATGCATCCTGATTACCATAGACATTTTCATCTATAGTCACGGTCTCTTTCGCAATCTTATTTGCTTCTGAAATATTATTTTTACCTAATTCTGCCACTTCTAAACCTGGTGTCTTTTGAGAACACCCATTAAGTAGTAATAATGAAAATATTGTAGTAATCAGTAGTGTTTTTTGTGTCATGAAATATCCTTTTTATCTTACCAGTCTATAGATTGAATTTTTCTCCCAGAAAGAGGAAAAAGTAAACTTTGGTAACTTTCTAAGTTTATATAACCAATGGATGAACCTCTATCATTGTGCTTAATAAATTGTAGTACTGAACCGTCTGTAGAGAATCTTGGAAATTGATTAACACCAGTTGTTGTAAGAGGTCTAGTCTCTGAACCTTTTGAAGAGGTAAGATAAAGGTTAAACTTATTTGCAGAAGAAACTCTTTTACTCTCTCTACTTGAATAAACAATTTTATTTGCATATGTATCTACTGAATTGTTATTACGACCATGGTACACTATCTGAGAAACACCCGCTGAGTGTATAGGTTTTTTAAAAACATTAGCATACCCTAGTCTATTTGAAATAAATACAATACTGCTCTCATCGTCGACATACTTACCATTCACATCAATACCATCAAACTTTGTTATACGTGTTTTGGCTTTTGTGGCTAAATCGAATTCATAAATATCTGCTTGTCCCTGCGGTGCCATTGTCAACAAAAGTTTAGAACCACCTTTGTTAACATCAGAACAAACAAGCATTCCTTCAGAGCTTACTATCTTTTCTTTTGCACCTGTATAGATGTTTATTTTATTCAATGTTGGTAGTAAACTTTTATAAGATGTATAATAAAAACTATTTTGGCTAGTATCTGCCCATTTAGGAAAAAGATTAAGTCCCCCTTTAACGATGACTTTTTCATAATTAAAAGTATAATCTGCCAAAACTATCTCCGAGTGCTTAGGAGTAGTGTAGCGTGTAAATATTACATAACGATTTATCCAAGATATCTCTGTATACTTTAATGCTTTGTTGATATCACTTACAGCTTTATGTGCTAAAAATGGTACTTTATTTTTTGTTGGTATCTCATACGTTTTTCTAAAAACTTCAGAACTATCAGATGCTTTCAATAATCGTACTATAAATTTAGTGCCACTTTGTTGTGTCAAAGTATATTTCAACACATACTCTTTGCTCTTTAATACTGGTAAAAGATAATCCGAATTTAGATCACCTTTGTAATGGGTATCATCTGCAAGAAAGTGTCCTGATATTTTAAAATCAGAAAGTAATATTTTAAAAAATGCATTATTTGTTATAAGGGAAGCATCAACTAATGCGATACGTGTACGTTGCTCAACATCCTTCTCGACCCTCAGGGTCGCATCTGTTGCATGCAAGTTAAGCACTAATAATAAAAACAATAATATTCTCAAAACATTTCCTAAAGTATAATCTTTTATTAAGTATTATATCAAGGAAGTGTTAAATCTTCATTAATTAATATTAAAACTATACCCTCTCTTACTTCTGCTTCAAGTCAAATACATTACGTCTTTTTTTCTTTCCTCCACCCATCTTTTCATGCTTGTCCGAATCACCTATACCCTGTAGTTTTAAACTCATAAACCATTCCCAAGTCATATTCTTTTAATTTTTAGATTTCAAACAACATTTCTGTTAAAAATCTTATCTCTTTTTAAACTTATTAGTAATATTGTAGCATAGACATATTACTCTTTTGTAGAAAATTCTACTTCAAACTCATAGGTACGACCTGCATTATGTCTACCAAATCCTATGTGTTGTAACTGTTCTAAAAAGTTCATAATTGATTTACCAAAAGAAATATTACTAGTCGCATATGTTACTTGAAACTCAAATTTACCTGTTGGTTTTATAAAAAGAGAGACCTTAGCTTCTTCACCCAAGAAGTCACTTCTTGCAGGCCAAGATTGTAACATATTTTGTACCTTTGAAAAATATGCATTTTCTTCTCCAGTATCCATATTTTTTTTGTTTTTTAATGATTTATTAATCTTTTCAATTGCAGATGGTGTTGCATCTGTTAAATTAATAAGATTTTTTCTTACCTTTTTCTTAATGGGGTTATCTGTCATTTTAATGTCAATTTTCTTTTTCTTTGTATCTACATTAGAAAAAAGATCTATAGCTTTTTTAGTTTTTATCTTTTTAGGCTTCGATTTAGTTAAGTTTTCATCTTTCTTTTTTTTAGGTTTTTTCTTAACTATCTTCTCTTTAATTACTTTTTTCTTTGTATCTTTTTTAATAGGTGATTTATTCTCTGGCTTTGGCTTAACTTTTGGTTCTGAAACTTTTTTTTGCTTAGGTGCAGTAAGTGTTACCTGTATACGCTTTTCATCTTTTTTAACATAGTGCTTAGGTTTATTAACACTACGCATATTAAAATAATAAATCAGTAATCCAACAAGTAAAAAGTAAATACCAAATGCTACTGTACCCCAGAGTAACTTAGGAAATTTATCTAACATGACATTACTCTGTTATGAGCGACACTTTCTCGAAGCCCGCTGCTTTAACAGATTTTAGTATATACATTATATTTTTATACTGAAGTACTTCATCTGCATGAATATATATTTCAGAATCTTTATTATACTTTGAAGACTGATTAACAAAATCATCTGCAAAAGTATCTATTTCATAGGTATCATTTTTTAGGTAAATTTTTTTGTTTTTATCCATACGTATAGTCAGTATTTTAGGTTTAGTAACCTTGACTGTTTTAGAGCCTTGTGGTAAGTTAATTTGTTCTTGAAAGTTTATCGTAGGTGCAGTCACCATAAGAATGGACATAAGCACAAGCATTACATCTACTAATGGCGTTATATTTAAATCTGGACTATCATCCCAAGAAAACATGACTATTCTTCATTAATCTGAGACAGTATTACTTCTGATTGAGAAGCTAGTAAAGAAGAAAGTTCATAGGCTTTACGCTTCAATATAAGATGAAATGTATATGCAAAAATAGCCACAGCAATACCAGCAGCTGTTGCGATAAGTGCTTCAGAAATAGCAGGTGCAACCACAGAAAGTGATGCACTAGATTGTGAACCAAGCTTAGAAAATGTCTCTAAAATACCTATGACAGTACCAAATAAACCAATGAATGGTGAAGTTGAAGCAATGATAGAAAGCCATGTAAGCCCTTTAGTTGAGACCCTAATAGCATCTGATGATGCTGCTTCAAGTATGGCTTTATTTGGCGTATTCACACGTGACAGATAAGTAAAAATAAGTGAGTTAGTTGCCACTGATTTTGATTGACCTGTATAAAGTGCTTTAAGTGATTTTGCTTCTGAATCAATACGTGCATTAATGAGATAAAACCTATCTAAAAATATCCAAAAAGTAGCTATAAAATAGACAGATAACCAGAGAAGCACTATAATAGTAATAGCACTTCCCGAAGTTAAATAGTCAATAAAAGAGTCCAATTAGAAAGACTTTCCAATTTGTTCTACTTTAGCTACAGCTGATGCTATAGCAGAGTTCGAAGACTCTGTGCTTTTAAGTAACTCTTTTGCTGCTTCAAGTGCCTTTGCAAGGTCTGAATCATCTCCAGAGATAGCCACTGCACCGTCTACAATACAAGTAGTTTTTTCTTCATCTACTTTTACATATCCAGAGTTAATAGCTACTGCTACTTCTTTTCCGTCAGCTCTAATGTACATTATTACACCTGTTTCAAGCAAGGAAACCAACGTTGCATGACCAGCTAAAACACCAAATTCACCCTCTGCACCGGGTAAGTTTACTTCTTTAACATCACCGTCAAATATTACACCGTCTGGCGTAACAATTTCTAGCTTTAAAAGTTCCATGTTTATCCTTTAAAGATTACTGCTAAGATTACTTAGCATTAATCTTATCATTTTTAGCAACAGCTTCTGAAATGCTACCTACCATGTAGAATGCAGCTTCATTCATATCATCATATTTACCAGCAAGAAGTCCTTGGAATCCTTCGATTGTTTCTTCAAGTGTAACATAAACACCTGGAGAACCAGTAAATACTTCAGCAACGTGAAATGGCTGAGAAAGATATTTTTCAATCTTTCTTGCACGTCCAACAACAAGTTTGTCATCTTCTGAAAGCTCATCCATACCAAGAATCGCAATGATATCTTGAAGGTCTTTATATTTTTGAAGAATCTGTTGAACACCCGTAGCAATACCATAATGCTCATCACCAACAATTTGTGGATCAAGCATTCTTGATGTTGAGTCAAGTGGATCAACCGCAGGGTAGATACCTTTTTCAGCAATAGATCTATTAAGTACTGTTGTTGCATCTAAGTGAGCAAATACAGAAGCTGGAGCTGGATCTGTCAAGTCATCCGCAGGAACATATACCGCTTGTACAGATGTAATAGAACCTTTAGTAGTAGATGTAATACGCTCTTGAAGTGCACCCATTTCTCTAGCAAGTGTTGGCTGGTAACCAACAGCTGAAGGGATACGACCAAGAAGTGCAGACATTTCTGAACCTGATTGTGCAAATCTAAAGATATTATCGATAAACATAAGAACATCTAGTCCCATTTCATCTCTAAAGTACTCAGCCATAGTAAGACCAGTAAGTGCAATACGGTTACGTGCTCCTGGAGGCTCAGACATTTGACCATAACAAAGTGCAACTTTATCAAGTACATTTGAATCTTTCATTTCGAAGTAAAGGTCATTACCTTCACGTGTTCTTTCACCAACACCTGCAAATACTGAGTAACCAGAATGCTTCAATGCAACGTTGTTGATAAGTTCCATGATGATAACTGTTTTACCAACACCAGCACCACCAAATAGTCCAACTTTTCCACCCTTGTTATACGGAGCAAGAAGATCAACTACTTTGATACCTGTTTCAAATACTTCTGTTTTTGTACTTTGCTCTTCAAACGCTGGTGGGTCCCTATGGATTGACCAGTATTCTTTTGCATTCACTTCACCAGCATCATCAATAGCTTCACCAATAACATTGAAAATACGTCCAAGTACTGCTTCACCAACTGGTACTTGAATAGAATCACCAGTTGCTTTAACTTCTTGACCTCTTACAAGACCTTCACTCATATCCATAGCAATCGTTCTAACTCTGTTATCACCAAGTTGTGCTGCTACTTCTAAAACTAATTTTTGTTCTTTACCATCAATAACATTGATTGTCTCTAATGCTTCATTAATCTCTGGTAGATAGTCTGTAAAATCCACATCAATTACGGGACCTAAGACTTGTACTATTTTACCTGTCATTTCTTCTCCTATCTATTTATTTATTTTGATTTATGAACAAAGTTCATCAAATCAACTCTTCAGCAGAGTGCTCATCGCTCAATCGCGATTATTTCTACTTCAACGATTCCATACCACTGATAATCTCAATGAGTTCAGTCGTAATAGATTCTTGTCTTGCTTTGTTATATTTAACTTGCAACTCTTTAACCATCTCTTTTGCATTTTTTGTTGCTGCGTCCATTGCTTGCATACGTGCAGAGTGCTCTGCTGCAAGTGAATCAATGAGTGAGTAGTACATTGTATACTCAACATAACGCTTCACTAATGCGGTTAAAAGTGTATCATCATCATCTGGTTCAACCTCAAGCTCTGAAGTAGATACAACATCTAACTCCAAGTTTGAAGAGTCTACAGGAAGAACCTGATCTACTCTAAGTTCTTGAGTAATCATATTCACATAACCATTATGTACGATGATTACCTTGTCAGTGTCACCATTCACATATGATTCAGCTACCTCAGAGATGAACTCTGATGCAGACTTAAAGTCAGGAGATGCAGAAAGGCCAATGATTTCATCACTTAATTCAATACCGTTGAATTTAAAGAAATCAACACCTTTTCTTCCTACTGCTCTTAAGCGTACTTTTGCACCAAGTGCTTTGTACTCTTCAAGTAAACCATTCACACTCTTAATAGTCTGTGAGTTAAATCCGCCACAAAGACCTTTATCAGCAGTAATAAATACAATATCTACTTTTTTAGGATTTTTGGCATCCTTAAAGTAAACATTGTCAATACCATCTGCATTGGCATTTTGCATTTTTTGAGCAATCTCATTTAAGAGTTCAGTCAACTTTTCTGCATAAACTCTAGACTTTTTAGCTAACTCTTCTGTTCTTTTCAGTTTAGCAGAAGAGACAAGCTTCATAGCATTAGTAGTCTTCTGTGTATTCTTAACAGAGCCTATTTTACGCTTTATCTCTTTTAAATTCGCCATACTAAGCCCTTCTTATCCAGCAAATGAAGCTTTGAAATCTTCGATAGCTTTTCTTAATTCTGTATCTGTTTCATCAGTGATTTTTTTATCATTTCTGATTGCATCAAAGATGTTTGAATACTTAGCTTCCATAAATGGCATTAACTCTGCTTCAAACTTTGTTACTGAAGCTACTTCGATGTCATCAAGGAAACCTTGCGCACCAGCAAATATAATAACAACTTGTTTTTCAATAGGTACAGGAGCATAAGGTCCTTGTTTAAGAACTTCTACCATTCTTTGTCCACGCTCTAATTGACCTCTTGTATACTCATCAAGATCAGACGCAAACTGGGCAAAGGCTTGAAGTTCTCTAAATGAAGCAAGATCAAGTCTAAGTGTACCAGATACTTGTTTTGTTGCTTTAATTTGAGCAGCACCACCAACACGTGAAACTGAAAGTCCTACGTTGATTGCTGGTCTTATACCTGAGTTGAACAAGTCAGTCTCAAGGAAGATTTGACCATCAGTAATAGAAATAACGTTTGTTGGGATATATGCCGCAACATCACCTGCTTGTGTTTCTATGATTGGGAATGCCGTAATAGAACCAGAACCTAATTCATCAGAAAGTTTTGCAGCACGCTCTAGTAATCTTGAGTGTAGGTAGAAAACATCCCCTGGATATGCTTCACGACCTGGAGGACGACGAAGGATAAGTGACATCTCTCTATATGCAACAGCATGCTTAGAAAGGTCATCATAGAAGATAACTGCATGCCTACCATTGTCTCTGAAATATTCAGCCATAGTAACACCAGCATAAGGAGCAAGGAATTGTAAGGCTGAAGACTCAGCTGCACCAGCATTTACAATGATTGTATAATCCATTGCACCATGCTCTTCAAGTTTTTTAACTGTCGAAGCAACCGTAGATGCTTTTTGACCAATAGCTACGTAGATACATACAACATCTTGACCTTTTTGATTGATAATAGTATCAATAGCCAATGTTGTTTTACCAGTTTGTCTATCACCAATGATAAGCTCTCTTTGTCCACGTCCCACAGGAACTAGTGCATCAATCGCTTTAATACCAGTTTGAAGTGGTTCATGAACTGACTTTCTAGCCATAATTCCAGGTGCTTTCTCTTCGATGAATCTATACTCTGCCGCATCGATTGACCCTTTACCATCAATTGGTTCACCAAGTGGGTTAACCACTCTACCAATCATGCCATCACCTACTGGTGTTTTAAGAAGCTCGCCCATTCTTTTAACACTCATGCCTTCTTTGATACCTGTACTAGAACCTAGAACAACAACACCTACGTTTGCTTCTTCAAGGTTAAGTACAAGTCCTCTTGCACCATTATCATACTCTACAACTTCACCAGCCATAACATTGTTAAGACCATATACTGTTGTAATACCATCTGCGATACCTACTACTTTACCTATCTCATTGATATCTACATCAATCTCGAAATTCTCAATTCTTTCTTTTATAATCGAAGAGATTTCATCTGCTTGCAATTTATTTGCCACTGCTACTCCTTTACTGTTTGATAACTACAGAGATTTCTTAATGAAATCAATGAGTTGTTCTTTAACTCTCTGTTTAGAAAAGTTTACCTCAATACCTAAATCATCTACTGATACACGTAATCCATCAAGATCTGATACTTTTTGTGTTAGTTTGATTGTTGACCCTGTATACTTTTTAAGTGTCTCTTCAAGATTACTCAATGCATTTGCATCTAGTGTCTCTTTGGAAGTTAATACACCTTCATATTCATTTGCTACTTTTTGCAATTCAGCATTCAAAACTTTTGAAATAGCAGGGATTAAATCTAATCTTTTATTTTCACCTAAAATTTTAATAAAATTTACAAGTGTGATATCTGCACCTTCACCAAGTGTAGATAAAATCATTTCTGTTTTTTTCTCAGAATCAATAATGGGTGAATTTAATGCTACCTTTACCTCAGGAGTAGATACTGCTTCAGATAAAACATCTAATACAGCTGCAATTCCAGATATATCTTTAGATACAGAGGAAAGTGCATTTACATATCTTTTAGCGATTAATTCTTCCATACTACGCCACCTTCTTGGATATAATGTCAACTACTTTGTTCTCATCAAGCGCAATATCATTATTCACAATATTTTCACTTAATATCTCATCAATAGCTTCTCTTGCAGACTTTCTTTCTTCTAAAATAATTTGCTCTTCAAGATGCTTATCCATATTATTAAGATCGTTCTGGTTCCCATCAGCTATTTTTTTGGATAAAAGTACTGCTTCTTTTTTTGCATCTGTAATAATTTGATCTGCTTTTTTTTCAGACTCCTTTAAACGTGCTTGGGCGTCTTTCTTCTCATCTTTTGCAGCTTGAAGCTTCTCTTCAATCTCTTTAAGTTGAGCGGCAATTCCATCTTTGCGACCTTTAAAAAAGTCTTTAATAGGGTTTGCTAATAAATAATATAGCAGAGCAGCAAAAATAGTAAAGTTAATGATTCTTGGAAAGAAATCCGTCTCTCTACCCGTTTGAGTAAAATACCGTGTTGTCTCTCCATCTACACTACCAGAAGCCAATAACATAGCTGGCACTACAAGCAAAGATAATAGTACTAGTTTTTTCATATTCATCCCTTTCTTATAGTTTGCTAAATTTAGCTTTTAGGCTCTCTTTAAACAGAGGCATTTGTGAGAGTAACTCATTTTTAAGTGTCTCTTTTTCAGAAGCTAGTTTTTCAACAAAACTTTCATACTCTTTGTCAATTTCATTTTGTTTCGTTTCAACTTTACTTACAGCCAATGTTTTTTCATCATCGATTGCTTTCTGTCTAATCATTGCAGCTTCGTTTTTGGCATTACCAATCACTTCGTCTGCTCTAGCATTGAGCTCATCAATATTACCGCTGAAACCTTTTGCAACTTCTAAATCTTTTGCTATAGAGTCATCTCTATCGTCCATAAATTTAACCAAGGGCTTAAATAGCATATTATTTAAAAGAACAAGAAGTGTCAGGAATAATACCAATACGAACAACATCAATGGTAAATGTAGGTCAAGCATTAAAACTCCTCATGTAATTTCGCGATATTTTACCATTATTGATATGTGGTTTTGATTAAAGCTTGTAGCTTTTTAAAATAAAGGACCGAAGTATCTTTTATTTATGTGGGTCATTAAAGCAAAACTATTAGTTCTTGGTTTTACCTACTTCAATTAATGCCAAAAACTTTTCAATTTCTTTTTTATTCTCAAATGTAATCTCAAGAGTATTTGATTTTATCTTATGCTTGAATGGTAATATAGCCTTAATATTATCCTTGTAGTCATTTAATAATGGTACAACTATA
>Ga0256844_10000801_pt1 | contig 11843 bp, 20 predicted proteins | sample MusselsmetaG_FD_189100 | JGI IMG/M metagenome (GOLD analysis project Ga0256844, IMG submission 189100) | Mussel associated microbial communities from hydrothermal vent at the East Pacific Rise, Pacific Ocean - Mussels | ecosystem: Host-associated > Mollusca > Shell > Unclassified ... | reverse complement strand
CTACCAAATCTACTATAAATGCTACTAATGCAATTATCATTACTATTACTCCTAAAAACTGTTTCATATTATTTCTCCTTTATTAATTTCTTTTTTTCTATCTAATAATTTTAACTCCTTTACTATAAACCCCTTAACATCGTCTTTAGTATATTTTTCATCCTCTATATCCTGATTTATGTAAAATATTACCTTGTTATCATGCTTTTTAATTAATTTCCCAAATATAACATGTTTTTTAACTAATGTATATTTACTATTTGTTTCATAAAAATTAGTATGTTTATACAGGTATATACCATCTGTGTCTGTTATTATTTTGTAGTATAGTTTCCTACCATCAACTACAATTTTCTTTAAACTACTATCTATCATTTTGAATAAATTAATGTGTTTGCATCTTTTTGTATCTGTATTGTGGGCATCTTTGTACCAATAAATGCCCCACTATCTATAATTCTTACATCAAATGGAGGAGATATTATATGATAACCAGACTTTGTTGGAATAGTTAAAATATCCACTTCTTGCTTTCTAACATCTTTAAAATGTAAACTTATTATAGACTTTACATGATTTACAATATCATCATACACATCTAAATGTTCTTTGTCAATGTCAATAACCCAAAAATCTTTCTTACCACCTTTACCTGACTCTGAGTTCCATAAGTTTTTATTATTACTACCTATATCATTTCTCATAGCATTATCAATCATTCTTTGTGAACATCTATAGACTGTTTGTAGTATATTTTGGCTATTTAATCTTATATATGCCCTTGCACCCTCTTTATTACATAAATCTATTATCTCATCTATTATATTATCAAACTCTTCTATTGATTGAATAGAATAACACTCTAATCTTATTACACCATACTTTAAATCTGGATGGTCTTTTCTTCTTTTGAAAATTTGTATAAAATAATATGTACCAAATTCACTGAAATCTAATATTTTTCTTATTTCTTTTATATTATTTACCATGATACAAATGTATTTTCCTCATTTCTAAATGAATTACTTTCTACTATATACCCCAATTCTTCAAGGTCAATCTTAACTATATGATTAATACTATGATATACTGTTAGTGTTGTGTGTCCTTTTTTAGACAATTCCTCTACTTCATGTAAAATATTATCCAACTCCTCACTGTATAATCTTTTATTATACATATCTGCCCCTAATCTTGCCTGTTTAGCATCCATATTAAAATATTTCTATTTCATTACTTGTTACTGGTAGTATTCTTATGTCATCTGTACTACCATCTGATATTTTATTAATAATTAACTTATTAGATTTAGTATTAATTCTATACCTATCTAATCCAACTTGTATAATTAAAAAATCAACCTCCTTAAATTCCCCCTGTCTAACTGTTTTTATTTCCATATTGCAAATATACTAAAAATTATTTATTTTACCAAGAAAAAATGTAAAAATATTTACTTAACTTGGATTTATCTACTTATTTACATGATATATCTCCATTGGTAGTTTTAACTTTACCTATTATACTTTTAGCTGTTACATCACCATTAGTGGTCTTTACATTTCCATGTACATCCCCACTAACATCAACATCACCATTAGTAGTTTCAATATCTTCACAATGCCCACCAATACTAATAGTATTACAACTATCAACCTCTAAAGAGTTTAAATTTCCACTAACTACTATATTTATTTCTTTATAATCTTTAGTATCAACTTTTACCCCATCAATAATAACCTTATTGTTATTTACAACAATATTATTACCTTTATATGTTACTCCATTTATTGTTATCATAATACTATTTTTTATTAGTTGGTAATAACCAAAATCCTTCCATTATTGCACTAAATAAATCAGAATTATATAAGTCTATTGTCTTTAAAATTTGCATTGTTCTCATAGTGTCATGTCTAAACATTTTCTCTAATTCTGTCATCTTTCTTTCCACAGATACTACTCTCAATTTTTTTGCATCAAACACATCTAATGCTTTCCAAATTTCATCAGATAACTCTAAATCTTTGGTAATCATAAATCTTAATGCTCTTAAAATTCTTAAAGGGTCTCTGTTAAAGCTGATACTTGCATCACTATTTGTACGAATAATACCATCCAATAAATCCTCTTGACCTTTAAACATGTCAACAATATTACCATCTTCATCCATTGCTAATGAATTTATAGTGAAATCTCTTCGCCATAAATCATCTTCTAATGTTCCTAATACAACTTTAGGTTCTCTAGTACCTTTAATATATCCTAATTCTTTTCTTGCCAATACAAAATCTGCTGTTTGCCCTACTAACTTGTGGTCTTTAGGAAATCTTGCTCTAATAGTGAGCATATCAGGTGTTCTAACAAATACTTCATAACCTTGTTTTACTATCTCTTTGTCAAAGTCATTGTATGCATCTAAAGGTGTTTTATAGTCTTCAAAATTCTCAATTACTACTGTGTAATCATAATCTTTAGACTTTACACCTAACAACTCATCTCTAATTATTCCTCCTACTAAATATAAACTATATTTCATTATAAATATCTTTTTTTAAATTTACTAAATTCCTCCTCTAACTCTTGTAAGTATATAACACTTTTATTATATGCTTCCACTTTATATTTATGACTATTAATTGCATTAAGTAATACTTCATAACCTTTCAATACTTTATCTCCACCACCCCAAAACACATCTATCTCTGATACTTCCTTAATTTTAAATCTAATAAAATCTTTTACTACAAAATCATTTGCATCAAAAGTTGCAGATGTATATTTATTTTTATGTATATCTTTTCTATAACCTCTAACATTAGTAACTTCTAAATTTAACTCTATTTCATTTACATGATGTACATTTATATCCACTAATCTTTTAGCTTCTATGATTTTCTTTTCATAAAAATCATGAATCATTGTTGGATTTCTTTTTGCAGACCACCAACTATATTTTACTTTCCTACTCATCATATTTAATTTTTAGGTTATTTTCCTGTAATGCTTTAAGATTAGATTTCCACCCACCTAATAATGCACTATCCATTGTGTAACCCCAACCTTTTTCTACTTTTGTGCGTTGTTGTATAGCTGTCCAAAGTGCTATCTCTAAATTACTTTTTAATACCTTTTCCATAATTCTTCTGCTGTTATTTTATTATCATCACATTCACTTAGAGTATCTACATCAAAGTCATAAACTTTTGGTGAGTCCATAAACTTTTGCAATTTCTTTAGGAATTTTTCCCTACTGAATTTTCTACCTGCATACTTATTTTCAAACTCAGTTTTACACTCATAACATATATAACCAACAGGTTCTACCCATGTATCACACATTATACTATCACAATTATTTCTAAAACAACTCATTACTCCCATAATATTCTTTTTAAATTAATTTTGTAGATGAGACAGGACTCGAACCTGCACGATTTTCAAAAATCACCACGTTTCCACAAGTCAGCAAAAAATGTGTACTAAGCAGAGTGTCTACCAATTCCACCACTCATCCTGCCTATTTTTCTGTACTAAGGGTTAGACAAATACCTATACTGTAATTACATTGCAAATATACAACAAAAAAAGTTTATAGCAAAGAAAAAAGGTAAAAACTTTTACATCTTTACCTTTTTACCATCCAATTAATCTAAAAATATAACAAAAATATCAAATTTGTTGTGGCTCTGGCAGGACTCGAACCTACGACCTTTTCATTATGAGTGAACTGCTCTAACCAACTGAGCTACAAAGCCTAAAAAAGTTATCGCAGTTATTTTCTGCTTGTAGTTATATAGAGCCTCACCTCTTTTGTGGCGAATGGGAATTAGTCCATTCATTAATCTACACCTTAGTATTTAATTTTATTTTAATAACTTAATCATTATAGTCCCTTATTTTACGGAGTCGAACCGATATTCCTCATTTTGTATTTATGCAATTTACTAATTGAGTACACATGATTCAGTTTCTTATACTTTCATTAGATTCGATTTAGTACAATCATTGTAGTTCCTGTAAAATCTCGCATCTAATACATTCATATAATCCTTCATCATTCCACTATCACTTTAAATATCAGATTGCTACAACTATCTTCAATCCTTAGCTAATAAGGGTTTTAGTTGCCCATGTTGGATTCCAACCAACATTTTCCACTTTAGAAGAATGGTGCATTATGCAGTTATGCTAATGGGCAATATTACAGAAGTACATTTTTGTGTTGTGTCTGGAGCTCTAACCAACTGAGCTACTACGAGAATTTAATCTCATAGGATGGACTCGAACCACCGACTTCCAGAATGATATAACAAATTAATGCTGTTGTACTTCTTATTACAGATGTCTTATAAAAGGAATCGAACCTTTACTACCCACAACCATGCTTCGTTATTTTACAGAATATATGTTTAAATAATTGCTGTAAGACATCTTATACAGGAAACAGTAACGTGTCAATTTAAAAATTTGATGTTTGAAAATTGCTGTATATTTCCTTTTACAGAGAACGAACTTAATAACCTTTATCTGTTGTGTAAAAATTGCTGTATGTTCTCTTAATATTAACTAATCAAAAACTATGCCAAACCTGATTGTCTCCAAATTTCTTCTCTAAATTCTTTATCAAATCCGTAATTATCTGTTAATGCTTGTAATGCTCTCTTCAATGCTAATCTCTCACCAAACTCTTCATCAAACTCTTCATCAAACTTATCATTATCTCCGCAATAAGCAACACCAGTAGCTAATTTAATACCTGTATCTCCAACAGTTATATCACAAAATGTAGCTATTCTACTTTTTACAATTGCAGATTTATTGTTATAAATATTAAAATCTAAACTATCTACTATTTCTGATGGTTGTAATAACATATTTAATGGTCTTGATTGATACTCACCTAATGTTACAAACCTTTTCTTGTTATATGAACCTTTGTATGCTTCACTTTTAACTTCAAAAAGTATTAGTCCACCATCATATTCATTAAATCCCTCTACTGTGTATATGTGATTAACTTGTAACCCTCTTAAATCTGCGTGTTCTTCTATATCATTCACACATATTACACTCTGTCCTACATAAAATTTTTCCATTATTACTATTTTTATTAATTAATTTATTATTTTATTAAAAAAGTTCTTTTTGATTGCCACATCAATAGTGTTAATGGAATACATCGTCTTTAATTTCTAAAACCAAATAAGATTACTCTTATTCTCAGAACTTCCCTCAATGTCTTGATATAATCTCAATTGTCGCAACAGGCATCCACCACTGGTTATCCATCTACTTTACTTAACTTCAAGTAGGTTCTAACACTACATTTCATATAAATATCACTATTTTTTGGCTTTTAGTTATGGTAGTTGTTGAGGTCTGATTAACAACCTTATGCATATCTACTATATTTCAACCTACCACTATCTATATAAAATAAAAGAACTTTTTATTACTTTTCTACACTGCAAATATACAACATTTTATTGATTCTGCAAAGAAATTTCTAATTTATTTTCACTAAATTTAATATTTCTTGATTCATAGCAGTTTCAAACAATTCTACATCTGTTTTAGGTTGCTCAATAACATTACCTTTTTCATCCACCATATCTGTACCACCTAATAAGAATGATAAAATACTACCATCGTACCCACTTAAATAAAATACATTTTTAGTTTCTCCGAATGTTTGAAACTTTGTATCAGAATCTCTGTAATACCCATTTGGTATATTCCACATTACAAATTTGAAGTTCTTAACATATTCTTTAGAAAACCCACCTCTCATAAGTTGTATTCTTGCCTCTTCAATATTTGTGTTACTCAATGATGCAGGATTTAACTCTCCATCACTAATACAAATCATACCAGTAGGAAAATCTTTCTCATCTACTCCTTTTAATTTTAAAGCATTAAACAAATGTATAATACTCATGAAATTTGTAGAACCATAAGACTCTGAACTATCTGACATCCATTTATCAACAAATGTAGTACCTTTATATTTATGTAATTTAGCATTACTATTAAACTCAATCCATGTATTACTAAATTCTCCATCTAACATATCACCAAAGAATATACCTAATGCTTTACCAATGTCATAAGAACTCATGTTAGAGCCTTTTGCTGTTGATGTCATAGATGAAGATGTATCTCTTACAACTATTAATCCACTATTTGTATTTACACCATCTTTTGCTAATTCTACAAGCCCTTGATATTGCTTATTAATTGTCATAGCTTTATAAGGTGCTAAAGGCTTTGAGTACTTACAAGTATAATTAGGTACATTTATATTGTTTGCCAATTCATGTACATACCCTGTAAATTTAGCAACAGGTTTACTCTCAATCCATTTAATATATACATCTTCTAAATCATTATTCTTCAAGAAGTTACCACTCACCATAGCACTTAATGCTCTACCATGTACAGTATCAAAATCTATGTCTTTAAACAATTGCTTTGATATTAATTGTTGCCACACATGAGCAGAACCACTTGACTTTAATTTTCTATATTTTTTATAGCTGTTTTCACCAAACAATCTATTACTAATATATTTCCCAATAATTGTATTAGCTTGTTTTCTAACAGTTGTACATTTACTCTTAGCTGTTATTTGTGGTAAATATTTCTTAACTAATTCTGATGTTTCTTTATTTTGAAGACCAGCACTAATTAATGCAGACATTCTTTCCCAATTTAAAACTTTATCATTAAAACCATTAAATTCTAAGTCAGTTCTCATCATCTCGAACACATCTTTCCATGACCCAACTGCAATAAATAATCCTATATTATCCCAAAATGCGTTTTCATCATTAGTATGTAACCACACCATTCTCATAATTGATTCATATTTTAAACCTGCACCTCTTTGCACATTTTCTGTAACTTCACCATCAAATGTTTTACACTTTCTTGAAATTAATCTAAGGTATAATGTAAATTTAACAGCTTTTTCCTTATCTTGCATATATAGTATTCCCATATCTTTTGCAATATCTTTGTAATCTCTTGGTGCTAAAAATTGTCCAACAGACCCAAATTGGTCTACAAAATCATTATCAGTAGTACTATAAGCTAATGCACCTTTACCAGTATATGTTACTGCCGAGTCCTTTAAACCTGCATTTACAAATGCATTACTATTACTTGTACCTTTTTTATTTACAGGTACTTCAAATAAACTCTCTTTTCTTTTACTAAACATAATCTATATTTTTTAATTCTATGCAAATATACAACTAATTTTTGTATCTACAAAGAAAAATTAAACTTTTTTTAAAAAATTATTCTTTTCTTACTTGGTTTAGGCACTACTGCATAATGAGTACAATCATTATTGCTTGAAGACCAACCTGTACCATTATAATGCTCAAAGTGTAATTTATCACACTTTTCTCTATATATTAAATATCTACCAGGTGTTTTTGGAAATGTATCTCTATCATTTTTATCATACTCCACCCATAATAAAGGTTTAACTATTACCATCTGTTGAAAAATGTAAGTAATATTGATAATCAAATTCATGGTTACTTGGAAGACTTATTACAACTGCTTTAATAAACTTAGCACCCCATTGTTCTTTAAATCTTTCTTTCAACTTTTCAAGTAAATCACCATCATTTGCATTATAAAGCACTATATCTTTACCACTATTAGTTTTACTCACATCAAAGTAGTATTCTCCAAATACTAAATCCATATCTAAACCAATGTTATACAAAAATTGTTCTGTTTCTTCTACGTTACTAATTTTATTCATATCTAATATTTTATTATTTTATTATTTAAAAATAGTTATAAAAGGAACTTGTCTTACTGCCTCTAAACCTTTTATAACTTGGCACTTACTCTATTTGGCTACCCTGTATGGCTGCAAATTGCAATTATCTATTCGTACCATACTTTCCAATTATTATATTTTCTGTTATCTTCGTTGTGGTGTAATATGTAAGCCACCTACAAGTACTCAGAAGTTTTTACTTTGCAAATATACAAAAAATTACTTACTTAACCAAAGTTTTTTCAGCAAATTTTGTATTTATTTTTACACCATTATCTAAAGTATATTGATTAAGTATGTAATTATAATCAATTATTTGTAATGTGTCCTTACTAACTACAACTCTCTTACCAATATTCTCAGATTGTCTGTTGTAAGTTTCATTCATTTCTTCTCTACTTTGGTATAACAACACTAATGCTACTATAACTACTATTGTAAAAATTGTCTTCATAATTTATATTTTTTCGTTTAATACTAATGCTCTATCTAATGAATCTTCTTTTGAGAATCTCCACTCTAACTTTTCTAATGATAGTGAATAAAACCCACTATGTTTAATTCTTATTATGTCAGCTAATGATACATTACCAAAATCTTCTGACTTACTATATAAGTAAAGTATGTTACTAACTCTATCTATATGCCAATAACCTCCACCTATTACTTTTGATTTGTCTTTAGCAAACTCTCTATGAAAATCTACATTACCTAATTTGAAGTCTCTACCTTCAATTATCCATTTTTTAGCCATTATTATATTATTTAATTATTAAAAATAGCAAATGGCTGTTCAAGTTATACTACCACATTTAACACCTGCTATGAAAGTCTTACTATGATGTACTATACTTCTTCCATAATTAAATGTTTACATATAATCTTATAACCACAGTTTTATGAGCTGATGCACCCTAATAAACAAACTTGTCTTGTATCTGTTGTTTACTCTTTACTATTCTACGTTGCAAATATACAACTTTTTTATGTTTCTACAAAGAAATTTCTAATTTATTTTTAAAATATATCCATCTTTGTCAAAAGTATCAATTTTAAACTCATTTGGCAATTCAACATTACCAACTGCATATATTGATGGTATTTTTAAAGCAATACTTAATGCTAATATATGTGAAAATTCCACATCTTCCCTAACTATTAAAGCCTTTTTACCAATTAATTCTTTTGAATCACAATCTGCATCTATTATTAATACATCTTCTTTTTTGACAGTTTCAACACCATGTGAAAACCCTTTACCAAAGTATAGAACCTTATCACTATTTATTGTATAATGTCTGCTAAGATTATTCTTTGTCAATGTTCTGAACTGGACTATGAATACTTTGTCATCACTTATCACAAATTCTACTTGTACCCCACTACCTGCAATTCTACTAAGATTATTTGTAATATCTTCTAACTCTTTCTCATAGTTAAATGACAATCTTTTATTACCTTTAATCCCTTGTACTACATCTCCTTGTTCAGTTGAAAAATCATAAGTAAATTTACCATCTTTGTAATGTGCTACACCATTATCTCCATCTAAAAATTCTTGATAAAAATAGTGTAATTCATTAGTAACTCTTAGTTCATTTTCAATTCCCATCTCAACATACCCAACAACCTTTTTATATTTCTCCCAATCTTCCTCAATTTCTTTAATTGAGTTTGGTGTAATATCAAACTTACTATTCATTAACCCTGCAATAGAGTATTTAGGTGATGTTCTAATACAATTTTTAACACCTTTTATCTCTTCTTTACTAAATAAAGGTAAATTAATGTTAGGTATAAATCTTTTTAAGAAAGTTAATTTACCAAATTTACCTCCCATATTTTCTACTTCTTCAACATATTTAATAATACTCTCACCAATTTCATCACCAAAAGCAGAATAGAAATTTAAGTTATCTAAATTATCAAGTAATGTTTGTAACATTTCATCTGTCAAATTTTCATGAAATACTTCATGTTGTAATTTAAAACCTAATGTCCCTGAAAGACTACCAGATGATATATGAAATGTTTTATCGCAATCAGTCCAACTGCCTGTATCAGAATATTTTAACTTACTAAGTATAGGGTATAAATTAATATGTTGTTGATACCCACATTCTATAATAGTTCCATCATAAGTAATTACACCATCAAAATGCTTAGGTACTTCATTTAAAACATAGTAACCCTCTTCATCTAATATATACTTTTTAAGCAATGAAATTACATAATCTAATGGATATACTTCAAATATAATATCCAAATGCTTAGTGTATTTCTTATCAGTTACCTCTTTATCAATTAATATTTCTAATAATGTATGATTATCTTCTTCATTTGACATTATATTCTTAATTATCCAATAGATATACTCTGGATAATCTGATGCAATTAGTTCATTTTCAGTATCATCTACTACAAATAATCCATCTTTTCGAGTATCACCCTCAAACTTTATAGCTAAACTAAAAAATCTTCTTATGTTGTGAATATCTAAACCTCCATCACTTAGAATATCATAAGCATTTGAAACACTACCCTCTTTTATAAGGTTTCGCACTAATTGTGTAAACTCATCACCCAATGTATAAAAACTGAAACTACCCATTACTACTTTTATTTAACTTTTCTATTATATATTCACCAAAACTATCTTGTATTTCAATGGCTTTATCTTCTGATAATCCCAATCCTCCACCTGTGCCAGTTAATCTACCCCAACTTCTTATAAATAGAATTATACCTTTATCTTTACCATTTTGTAACAAATGTACATTAGCCTCACCATCAATTGTAAAGGATAATTCTTTTGGTAATTTAAAGTCCTCACCATTTATAATTTCAACAATTAAACCTTTCTGACTATCTGTAAGATTAAATCCATTTTCAATCTTTAACCAACTTGAAACAAAGTCAAATGCCATATTGTTATCGTCTGTGGATACCTTAGTAAACCCATAACTAAATTGTAATGGTAATTTAAAATATTTCTTAAACATAATCATTTTTATTTTCGTAATAGTCTAATAAATTGTTTATAGTACTTGTAATATAGTACCACGCATCTCTCCATTGCCATAATAACATTGATATTACTATCATACTATTAACTATAACAAATGTTGTATATGTTTTTAGTACAAATACCATTAAGGCAATTACTACTATAAAATATACTATATAAAATATTGTTCTAATCTTCATAATTTTATACTTTTTTAGTTTTTACTGTATTCCACAAATATATTAATACTATAAATATTACCCACTTCAATAAAAATCCTGCCATTTACTACTACTTATTTTAATTTAGGTCTGTATGAAGAAATCGAATCTTCACCTATCTAAGTTGTCTTTCTCTATGCTTTGTTTATAACCACTACATAATCTTTACAACTATCGCTGACAATACTTCCTTTATACTAATACAGACTTGGGTAATTACCCTAATTTTTCTATTATTAATTTAGCCTCTGCTATTACACCTAAAGATATACTTATATCTGAACTACCACTAAGTGCCATTGTCTGAATATCTATTAGCTTATTCATTGTTTCATTAACCTTATCATATTGTAATGAACCATGTTTTGCTAATATTTTAATCTGTTCACCTATATTTAATATTACTTTCTTTTCAAATTCTGACATACTAATTGGCTTTTTTAATGAAGAATGGTGCTGAACCATATATTGCTGTGCTACCATCCCACTTGTCAATAAAATCTTGTTGTAATGTTTTATCTGTAATACCTTTAGACTTCATTAAAGATACTTGCGTTTTAATAGTTTCCAACTCTAATATTTTCTTTTGTTCCCCAATTTGTTGGTCTAATACTGAAATATTTGTATTTACTTCATTTCTTGTATCAATCTTTGCCTTTACTTTTTGGCTAAAATTCAATTGGCAAGTAAATGTTTCCAACTCAAAACCTTTCTCTTTAAATAGTTTCTCTACTCTACTCTCCAAGTCTTTCTCAAACTTTAACTGACCTTTATCTGCCATTAATGAGTCTGTATGGTAACTTCTTGATAA
>Ga0256844_10000800_pt1 | contig 11854 bp, 6 predicted proteins | sample MusselsmetaG_FD_189100 | JGI IMG/M metagenome (GOLD analysis project Ga0256844, IMG submission 189100) | Mussel associated microbial communities from hydrothermal vent at the East Pacific Rise, Pacific Ocean - Mussels | ecosystem: Host-associated > Mollusca > Shell > Unclassified ... | reverse complement strand
CTGTGTAGGCTCTGCGTATCTTACGAAGCCTCTTAGGCATGCTGACGTAATCCTTAGCCGTTAAAAGCATACTGATACCTGTTACTACGGCGTATACTGTAATAACGGTACTAGCTACCACGAACACGGACATAAACACGAAGGTCATGACTATCCCGAGAAGTTTCGACGTTATGGTAACTACACCTATAGACCATGCTAAGAAGCTGGTCATGACAGCCCATGCTGCTACCATTACGCTACCCATGAGTCTAAGGATACTAGGGATGACTCTTAACCATCTTTTAGCGTTGACAGACTTCACGGCCTTTCTTAACTTTAAGGTCATACCGGTAAGCTCTCTAGCGTACCCGAGCTCCATCACGAACGAACTACTTAGCTCGTCCATCTCGTCCATCTTCTTCTTAAGCTCTACGACCCGGTAACCCTGATCCTTCTGGATGAATCTCATTTCCTTCCATACGTCTGATAAGGTCTTAGTCTTTTTGTTCCGCTTTTCAGACTCTATCAGCGTGGTCTTCATCCCGTCTAGGAAGCTCATAAATGTTACATACTTACCTATCTCGTTCAGGTAAAGGGCTAGTAGATCGTCTACGCTGAAGTTATAGGTCTTGCATAGGTACTCAGGATCTACGTATATCTCTCCAGTAAGATCCGTGTACTCGCCTTTAAGCTCTGCTGAAGAATAGTCCACTGATCCGTCTAGATCCAGAAACCTTCTTACGAGGTCCTTAGAGGAGTCCAGGTATGCTTCTCTAGTCTTAGGATCTAGAAGACTTTTAACATCAGTATTCAGGTCGCTAAGGTAAGGGATGTCCGGAAAGGTAGTGTGGTAAAGATATTCGTTAGGCTGTAAGAATATATTCACAGTTACGCCGAAGGCTTTAAATATCTCTCTCTCCAGTCTACTCGCATAAAGCTTATCTACCCTACTAAGGGGTATGGATTTTTCCATTATGTCTGAGCGTATGACGGAGAGTATCCTTTTGATACCGTCATACTTCTTAGACTTCTGTTTCTTGAACTTAGTTCGCATAGCGATCCCCTGTAAAATAGTCTCAGACGATTGAGCTATTAACCTAGAATGTTAACGTACTATATACTCTATATGACAACAGCATACTTATTAAAGGAATCAGCCTTATGCCATCCAAAGATATTTCTTCCGCTACGCTAGAGTTTTTCATGACTAGTATACTGGAGGTGTTAAACATCTCTCAGTCCCAGTTAGCTGACCTACTTACCAACGCAGAAGTAGCTTCTCTACGATTAGCTAAACTAAAAGTAGACGAGAAAAAGATTCACCAGAAGTTTAGGAACTCTCTAAGAACAGGGTCTCTTAAGGTCACTACCTTTAAAAGCCTGATGAGGGTGATAAAGGCCTTAAGGATACCGAGAGTGGAGGTAAGGATAACTCTGTTCCCTAACTTCCCTAGAGAGCCTATAATCATACGTAAGATAATCGAGTTCAGTGTTCCAGACGTAAACATGGTGAATAGAATAACCGCAGCTAACATAGCTAGAAAGGAAAAAGAGAAACAGAAAAAATAGTAAAAGTTCTATAGAATGGTACAACCGTACCGCAACTTAAGTAAAAGGAGTAAAAATATGAGTGGTAATCCACCTAAGGTAGAGTTTAAGAAAAGAGATCCGTTAGGGTTCTTAGACATGAAGACCGGCATCAAGGTAACTAAGAAGGGTGTTATCGAAACGCCTGACGACCTGTATGATAAAACAAGACCTGAGGACTTCCCTAAGGGAATCGAAAAGAAGGTAGATACGCACAGAGCAAAGTTTGCTGCTTCTGTATTAGCTGCTGCTAGTGAGGCTTCAGTAGGAGTGTTCGTAGGATCTAAGCAGTTAGAAGAGATCACTGGGTCTGCTCAAGGAGCTTACCGAGGTAATAGCTTTAAATTCCGCATCGCTAGAAACAAGTCGTTCCCGATGAAGGGTATTAACGATAAGAGGGCCTTCGCTTCAATCACGCAGGCTCAAAGCTTCAAGACACTCGTGAAGCCTGCTAAGGACCACCTCTGCGACATCGCAAAAGGCGAAGTTAAGTACTAGAAAACAAGGATACACAGAGGCTCCTAGGAGCCTCTGTTATTCTACTTTTTTATCTTCTCATATATTCTATACAAGATAGCTAACAAGGATAACCTATGAATATAGAAGAAAAGATAGAAAGAGATAAGAAGAAATACGCACACCTGAGAGACTATAAGGTCAGGCCTAGAGCTAAGATAAGCAGCGCCTACCACACCTACCTAACATCAGCTAAGCATTTCGGGTACAAGCTAGACTTTACTCTAAAAGACTTCACTTACCATCTTTACTCTCTAGGTTACTCAGAGCTTTACGCTAGATGGAGAGATTCAGGAGTACAGCCTAAGCGTCAACCCAAGATACTCCAGAGAAGAAGAACTGAGAGGATCACTCTAGATAGCATCTTCATCACTACTCTCTACGAGATATGGCAGGATTACCAGAAAGGTCTTAAGAGATGCACTGCCTGCGATACTAAGAAGAGCTTAGATAGTTTTACTAAGAATAAGACAGGTCTCTTTAAACTCGAGTCGAGGTGTAAGGAATGTGCGCTAGAGTATAATAGAACTGTAGAAGGACTGGTGAGGGACATATACGGCGGTCAAAGATCTAGCAGCAGACACAGAAAACACCCTATGCCTAGCTACTCTAAGAAAGAATTAATCTCCTGGCTCTATGAGAACGGCTTAGAAGCTCTATATAAGGCCTGGGTAGCGTCAGGGTACAAGAAGAGCCTACGTCCCTCTACGGACCGCTTAGACAGCCTTAAACCCTATACCTTTGATAACATGGAGCTAGTGACCTGGGAAGAGAATAAAAGAAGAGGATACGAGGATGTTACGAACGGTGTAGGAGCTGGCGGTAAGCGATGCAGACCTGTGACCCAGTATACGCTAGAGGGAGGGTTCGTAGCTGAATATCCTAGCGTTCATGCAGCAGCTAGAGCTATCGGGATAAATCGAGCTAATATATCAGCGGTAGCTAATGGTAGAGCTAAAGCAGCAGGTGAGTTCCTATGGAAAGACGCCAAAGATTATTAACCACTGCAGGAGCTCCTAGGAGCTCCTGTACGGTCTTTTCTTCTTTCCAGTGTAGTGAGAGCTAACATTACAGTTAAACCTCCCATAGGCCCGATAGACTGATAAAGTCTTACAGGAGGACTTATGGGTATTTTACTACTCAGCGAACAGAAGAAGTACGGGGCGCTCGCAAATTATTCTACCAGTAATAAGAGTGCGCTAAAACAGGCCGCCGTATTAAACAGTCTAGGTCTCAAAAATCATAGTATGCACCTTATGCTGCTAGACCAGAGCTTGAAAGGAGTAGATCCCCATGCAGAAAACCTGGGACTAGAGATCGAAGCAAGGATAGCTACGGAATGCCTGCGTAATAGTTTCTATTTCTACAGAGAGGTTCTTAGAATACCTAAGTCCACTGGAACAGGCTCTAACCGCTGGAGATTCGATAGGTTTAATATCGGCCTCGTGTTCTTCATGGGCATGAGCATACCTTATTGCTGCGAGGTCATACGTCAAGCAGGAAAGAGTACCGCATTATACGCCAGTATCATAGAGAATATGAATATTGCTACTGAGAACACATCGTTTATCTTCGCGACTCACTCTAGGACCCAGAGAGACAGAGGAATTCAGAGCCTCAAGGATATATACGAGTGTCTCCCACCGTACCTTCAGTTCAGAGGAAGGACCTACGGGGATAAGATGGTCAATACTGAGACCTTCAGCGTGAATGCTAAGCATAATAACTTAGTGAGTTTCGTGGGTCAGTCATCTGAGAAGATGGCTAAGAAGATGGGCCGTGGTCTAACGGCAGCGTTTGGCTACTATGACGAGATCCCTTTCATCAGTAACATACACCATAGTTTAGAGGTAGCGGCCACTACTGGTGCTGCAGCACGAGAGGAAGCTAGATTAGACGGCAGTCCTCATGGATCATGCATGGCTACTACGGCAGGATTTCTAGACACAGAAGAAGGTAAGTACATTCATTCTTTATTCAACTCCTCGGCTGTCTTGAACGAACTCATGTATGACGCGGAGAATAAAGAAGACTTGGAATTGAAGATAGCGGCTAATAGTAAAGGAGGCGCTATACGAGTATACGGCAGTTATAACCACCGCACATTAGGTAAATCTGACAAGTGGTTAGTGCGCACTATGCAGGACTCGTTCGTTACTGATTTTGAAGCCCCTAGTTCACAGGCTGACTACTTCGGTATCTGGAGCAGCGGTAGTTCCACCAGCGCTATAGATCCTAAGTATCTAGTAGTAGTCAACGGTAGTAAGATGACCCCGTTATACACAGAGGTAGATCCGACCAAAGGTTACTTTACTAACTGGTACATACCTGAACGAGATATCCCTAGACGCATGGCTAATGCTGTGATGGGACTCGATACCTCTGAAGGAGGAGGTAATGACGACATAGCTATAGTTATAAGAGATATAACTACAGGGGAAAGAATAGCTACTAGTACTACCAACTCCACTAACATATACGAGTATTCGGAATGGCTGTTTGATAACTGGTTCTACAAATACGATAAGCTAAAAGGTATAGTGGAAAGAAAGAGCACTGGTGGAGGAGTACTAGACTTCCTGATCATGCAGTTCTTAAAAGCAGGAAGAAATCCTTTCTTAGTGTTGTTCAATACCCTAGTGCACGAAGCTGATAAAAAGATGCTCTCTACTATAGAGTCGTGGAGAGGAAGTGAGTTAGCTGAGATGGTGAATAGATACGGGAAGACCTTTGGGTATTCCACCAGTGGCACGGGCACTTATAGCAGAACTAACTTATATGGAACTTTACCTCAGTGTGTTAAGCTTACAGGATCAGTGGTGTACGATAGCAAACTGATAGACCAGATGTCTACTTTAGTGGTGAAGAACGGAAGAGTTGACCACAGTGCTAAGGGTCATGATGATAGCGTGGTTGCTGATCTGTTATCTTTCTGGTTCTTGACTATGGGTAATAACCTAGAAACCTATGGAATAAAACCAGGGATGATACTGGCCAAAGCAGAGCTTATAAATACTAGCGGTAAGAAGGATCTTAGTCCTGAGGAAAAGTTTGATGATGATCGCGCTAAGATGATCCAGGATAACCTAAGGGCTAAGATAAGTAGTTTCATGGGGTTGTTAGAGAACTCTACAGAAGATCTTGAGAAGGTCAGACTGGAGCTCCATATAGGCGGTTTAGAGAGAATGCTTATCTATAGAGAAACAGATCAGGATCTTTATTCATTAGCTGCGTTTAAGGAGAAGCTTGATAAGAAGAATAGAAAAGACGGTGCTCTTAACATGGGCTCTAGAGGTATGCATCTTTCTGATGTAGCGGAGTTTAACGCTTCCTCGGGTTACGCTGAACCTGAGCTAGGGATAGGCATAGGACTGGACTGAAAGTATAACAGAGGCTCCTAGGAGCCTCTGTTATACTACTTTTTTATATTAGCATATACTTTACACGATAATAACAAAAGGAAAACAAAATATGAAAGTAATAAGCACGATAAAAGGAGAATCCGAGCACAGGGTTCTGAACCGGCTAGATGAAAGTTCGCACGACTGGTTATCGTTTATGGAAAGAGAGGCGTTCAGGAGACTACACACCGGACAGATGGCCGGCTGGGTTCCTGAACGCATGAGGCCTGTCAAGTGTACGCGGGTAGTATCTGAGCTAGAATACTATACTATCTTTCTAGGAAGACAGGATCCTCTGGTGGTCGGCACCGATGAGGAGAAGATAGAGATCTTAAAGAAGCTTATACGAGCTGATAAATGGGGAGTTACTCTAAAGCACCTAGAAGAACCTTGGTGGGTGTTAGCCGTAGACACTCTCCATGGCGACGCCCATGTTATCTCGGAGTTTAACGAGAACCCTACTTTAAGAGCTTTCTTAGAACTAGAAGGAGACGACGACATAAACTCCATGCAGAACCTCTATGTATTCGGAGTAGACGGGTATAGAGAAGCACCCTTGACCGATTTTCTTAAATATCGCAAAACATTTAAGCTCATTCTGTCGTACGTCGAGACCCAGTGGGCGTCGTTGATATCCCATCGCATCAAACTAGTACTAGCCTATGGAAACGATATCGTTAGCATCCGTAAACGGCTAGACTCTCATTATTCAAGCATACATGACTCTGCTCAGTTCGAGTATCCCTCTGAAACTACTCTTCACTGGGGGCCGTGGTTAGATAAGCATAGCTCCTTATGGAAGTATAGCGGGTACCTACCTATAGTTGAGAAGAAGCTAGGGAGGATAGCTCATAGTAAAGAGGAGTTCCTTGGAACCATAAGTGAGGAAGTACTAGCTACTAAAGAGTTACTGGGGTTAGATATAAGTCCCGATGACATGTCTCTTTACACCGAGCTTTACGCTACTCCGCATAGTGGTCCTAAGTATACTCCTGATCCTGTAGCTGTTCCTCGTACTGAAAACGGATTTAACCTGACTATGTCTCAGTTAGAGCCTGGGGACAAGATAGGGCCAGTCCTAGGGAAGCTAACGAATTGTTGTCAGCATCTCTCAGGAGACGCTTCCGACTGTGCTAGAAACATATGGTTTAGGAAAGACTGTTCTGCTTGGGTTATTAAGAATAACGAGAAGGTAGTGGCTCAGTCGTATATATGGATGAACAGCGAAGGTATGCTGGTCATAGATAGCGTGGAGTTTAATAGCGATCATACGTTAAGCGAGATGATGGAAGAGCTAGTAGTGGGTATGTACAAGGAGACTATCGATAATCTGATATCTTCTAAGACAGTGAGGTGCATAGCTATAGCTGAGACTCATTACGGGATCACTAGTGATCTCGTAGGTAAGTTCCCGGTTCATTACGGGGATCTAGTCCTACTGAACGGAAAGATTCGTGATGAGCATGTTGCCCCCGTAGGCATACAAGGGAAAATAGGTTATAGTGACGCCGGAGATGTTCGTATAGTAGGAGCTAAAATCTTATCGATACTGCCTTTAGGGAACATGATAGAGATCTCAGAGGATAAGCCTCTTTGGGAGATAAGGACCTTTACCAATAGTAAGGTAGAGCCTGCGATGCCTGCGATCACTACGAGGAACCTCAGTGTACGGAATCTCTTTAACGCTATAACAGGGGTCAGTAAAATAAGGCCTGAAACATGGGCTCCTGCTAGAGCGCTGAATTTAAGGCTTAAGGAAGATCAACTCCTAAAAGATGTGTTTCTCAGGACGTGTAGAGACCAGGACCAACTTCAGATAAACGAACACTATAGGTTCAAGCTGGATAATGATAGCGTATCGGGAGCTCCCCCTAGAGGTAATAGGTGGAACGAGGAGATACGGGGAGATATGGACGGAGTCACTATCCATTATTCTGAATCCCTCAGAGCCGACTTGGGTGTTAGCACAAGAGCTACAGCGCATGAGTTGCTCACTAGAGCCGGGGCAACTGATTCAGAAGCGAATCTAGCTACAACGTACGGCCCCACTCCGGTTCTTTCTAGTGCGGAAGCCGTAGCTCTTTACGGACAAGCTAACAGTCCGGTAGATTCTATTCTAGCGGAAGGTGGTTCTATAGCTCCTTACCCAGGGAACGGAGTAAGGCCCGATATTGTTAGAGAGCATAGAGATGTCTCTGATGTTACCCCAGGGGTAGAGGACTATTTTCTAGCTTGGAGCGAACAGATTGCCAGAGCTATGCGAGCCGAACAGCTGCGTGCACGGTTCAATGCACGGCAGCCGATAGACTTCAGGGAGGTTCAGCGTCATCCCTTTCTACGCAACCACGCTGACGCTCTTAGTTTTCAGATGGATCGTAGCAGAAAACACCACGTCGTTTTCCAGCGAAGACTGCCAAGAAAGCGTGTAATTTACGCTAGACAGCAAATTCCTCCCTATGAACTTCTGGTCCCTGAGTAAGAAAAGACCGTACAGGAGCTCCTAGGAGCTCCTGTAGTGGTTTCTTTCTTTTTACTTCTTGTAACGTGAGCTTCCGCTGTTCGATACGCCACCTATAAGACTATAACCGTCGTTCACATGGGTCTTGGTATCAGGTTTCACTGTAACCAGTTCATCTGGTTCTGCTTTTCCTTCTTTTACCTTCTCTGCATTAGCAGCCTTCTCATTCTCATACTCACTAGCAATAGTAAACGGAGAAGCCATATTCTTAGTAAGAGGTAACTCAGTTCCTCCAGAATCTAGAACTAGGGTCTTGGAGCTAGCATAAGAAACTCTGTTATATAGGATAGTATATTTTAAAGTCCCGTCTGCTCTGAGTACAGTTATTTCCTTGTCCTTATTAGCTAGTATCTTCTGTGTTTTCTGCTCTAGCATAATCCCATCAGCCCCTAGATGCTTATACACCTTCTTGTCAGGGTATACTGCTAACTCGTCTACAGTCTGATCTGTCCTAGTAGTCCTGGCAACATCTTCCAGTACCTTACCAGCAGCATCTTTAAGGAGCTCTTTCTCTTCCTTAGAAGCGATGGTTTTAGCAGTAGTCCTGACATTTCCATTAGGATAGGTCTTAACTGTCTTCTTATCGGTCTTAGTGGTGACTGATACTACTATCGGATCTACAGCTGGATCTATAGGAGCCGTTGTCTCTGTAGACTTAAGAAGTGTTCCTCCTAGGTCATACTCGTTCTCCGTTCCTGATAGAACAGTACCAGCGGTGTTTCTTCTGGTGTCTTCCTTGACCTTACCGTCTCCTCTGACGGTCTTTGTTTCCAGATTACCATTACCTAAGATCTTCTTAGTGCCCGTGTAGACTACTATGGCGTTAGGATCAGTTAAACTGACCGTGGTAGTATCATCCGTCTTGTTCTCCCGGTATACCGACCCATCTATCTTCATGAGGGCGCTTGTATAATCCCCAATAGGCACGATGGTCTTAGAGCTCTTATCCCCATTAGGAAGAGTTTCCTCTATCGTCGTGCTGGTAAGAGTTCCGGTAGGATCTATTACGGTTGTTGTTTTCTTGGATCCTTCTACCACTGTCTCCTCATAAGGACCTGGTTGTGTTAGATCTGGAGAAGTCCTAGTAACCGTTTTCACAGTAGTCTTGTCTTCTGCTCTGAAGACAATGCTTCTCTTGACTTCCTTACCCCCTATGTATTCTACCGTCACTACCTTATCTCCGTCAGGAGCAGGAAGATCGATAGTCTCCTCAGTCTTAAGAATGGTCCCGTCCTTAGCTTTATGGATTATCTTACCGGTGGTATCTACTACCTTGATACTGACTATTACTCCGTTAGCATCTGTTAGGATAGTTGTTACGCCAGTAGGTTGAGTGGTTACTTCCTCGGTTCCTGTTATAGGCGTAGTTATAGGCTTCATAACAGAAGTTAGCGCTACTATCCCTGTAGGACCTTCCACTGTACGAACAGACATCCCGTCAGGAGTTGTCACTATCGTGTCTTTTCCTCCGTTAGGGAGAGGGCTCACCTTTACGGACTTCACTAATACTCCATCCTTATCCTTAGTCGTCGTAGTGGTAGAGACTGGTAGCGTAAGCTTCTCAGTAACCTCCACGCTACTTCCGTCTGCATTTACAGTGCGAGTAGACTCTGATTCCTTAGTAGGGTTGAAGAACTCCTTCTTAGTAATAGTATCGCTTACCTTAGTGGTTACTTCCTTGCTAACTACTGATCCGTCAGGTTTAGTAACAGTAGCTGTAGTTACAGGACCTATGGTTATAGTAGACTTCTTATTTCCGTCTGCTAAGGTTTCTGTATCTACCTCCTTGATAACCTTATTATCCGGTCCTATGTACGTCACCACTTTAGCTCCGCCAGGCTTAGTGTAGTAAACTTCCTTACTAACCAACTTACCAACAGCATCCTTAATTATTAACGAGGCCACTTCGACAGGGTCGTATATAGTAGTAAGAGTAGTACCATCAGCATTAGCATGCGTGATCTCCAGTTTTATTAGCTTATGATCTTTATCAAAGTGTGATATCTTCTTATCTCCGTTAGGGAGAGTTTCTTTATCACTATGGGCCACGCCTAAGCGATGTAGGTCCACGTTGACACCACTATGATGCTTGTAGTTATCAGTCCATAAGTATATCACGTCGTCTAGCCTATATAGAGACTCTACCTTAGGAGAGACCGCTCCTTCATCACTCACGTAGTCTTTTAGAACAGCTGCTACCTCGCTATCGAGAAGTCTCCCGTCTTTACCGGAACCTTTCACTATTTTATCATTCTTAATGAAGGTAACGCCTACTGGACCAGACCAAGCTGCGGTAGGAGCCGTAGGAGCCTGTGTAACGGTGGTAGGCGTAGTTATAGCACCAGTGCCTACGGCAGGGCTAGTAATCGTAGGAGAGGGGGCTACAGGAGCTCCTAGAAGCTCTGCTGTTAGAGGCTTCCAGCTAGGGAGGTGTGTATCGCTCTTAAGCGTGAGAAGATTATCTAAAGGACTATATATTAGACTGTTCCCTACTCTCTTCCGATTGGATCTATTTATAGGCTCTATACCTGGGGCATATCCTATCTTATCTGTTTTCAAATAAGCTCTGTCTTTGAGCACTGTCCATATAGAAGTTACGCTTTCAGACCGGGTAGGTATATCATACCGGGTGAAATCAAACTTATAAGAACTGCCTCTTTCAAATAAGATATTCCTCATGAACTCTACTAGGTAGTCATCGTACAGTTTACTACCGTCTGCTACTGGGACTAAGAATGTTTTAACGTCCTCATCCAGGAAGTCTCTTACGTAGTCGTTTAAGCTTATAGTGAGATAACTCCGTATGCTTTCTCTAGCAGTGGCCTGGGCCATAGAGATGATAGGGATATGCCCTGCCTTCAACAGCTCCTCGTCGAAGTAGTACTCTTTTATAGTTTTTGCTTTAAGATTATCGTACTTGACTGGGTCTTCCTCTAATAACGAGATAAGAGAATACTCTATAGAGTAGTTAGTCCTAGCGTTATAACTAAACGGACTAACGCTAGTAAGCGCGAATAACCCTGTGTTACCCTCTATGGTGGCACTTAGGAATATGTCCCCTATAGCTGGCTTTAAAAAGCTGTAAACATTAGCCTCCCCTGTTACCGAAGTAACTCCAGTCTTAGCGTCTCTAGATGATGATATAGGAGAAGTTACCAATATAGTAAGTCCAGCTATTACTGAGTAAGTCTGGTTAGTAGCGTCCAGCGTAACATCAAGCTGTTTAGCGTCTTCATCTTCTGCTAGTATCTGGTGGTGGTAATCTACTTTCAAAGGAGTACCTGGCATGAAGTAGCTTATCTTAGAAAGCTTCTGTAGTCTACTGGAGTTCTTAGAAGTATGCCTAGTAATACCTCCTTCCATAGGAGGCGTAGTAGGTATCTTAGGATATGTAGCGGCTGGCATGGCGATGCTCCTTAATAATGCGTTCATACGATCTTGGGGGATCGGAGTAGAACATAGATACACAGCCTTATTAAACTAGAGTATATCGGCGGTAGCTAACGGTAGAGCTAAATCAGCAGGCGGTTTTATTTGGAAATATAAAGATCAATAAAAGTAAGAGCTCCTAGGAGCTCTTACTTATCTTTCTTTCTTCCTAAGGTTATAGAGATTCTGTGTGTGCTACCGCATAGACGTAGGTTATAGCTAATATCTTGGTAACTGCTTTGCCGTTGTCTACAACATCTGCCTCGTATTGTAATTTCAGAGGCGCCATCTTCTTCCCGCTAGGTAAGATCGACTTGGTGAAGGATATTTGCTTATCTAAGTCTGCTATAGCCACTCTCTTTTCGCTTTCTTTTCTATTAGCCTTAACCATAGCTCCCGTATAATAGAAGGCGGAGAGCCT
>Ga0256844_10000799_pt1 | contig 11912 bp, 11 predicted proteins | sample MusselsmetaG_FD_189100 | JGI IMG/M metagenome (GOLD analysis project Ga0256844, IMG submission 189100) | Mussel associated microbial communities from hydrothermal vent at the East Pacific Rise, Pacific Ocean - Mussels | ecosystem: Host-associated > Mollusca > Shell > Unclassified ... | reverse complement strand
ATTGAAAACTTACCATTATAAACATTTGTTTTACCAATGCAAACATAGGTTGTATTTGGTTTTAATTTATCTTTTATCCATTTACCACCTTGAAACCAAACAAGTTCAATACTACCAAATTCATCAGAAAATTGAGCTGTTAATCTGCTACCACGTTTTTGTTTAACTTCTTTTATTGAAGTTATTTTTCCAATAATCTGAACCTCACTATTATTAGGGTTTAGTTCATTAGTTTTAAAAAAATGAGTTCGGTCAATATATCTAAATGGAAAATAATTTGCTAAATCAGCATAAGTTTTTATACTTAATTCTTTTTTAAGTAAATCGGCTCTTGATGGTCCTACGCCTTTTAGATATGTAATTGGAGTGTTCAGTTAACTTTGTTTTTTACAAAGTTATAATATTATTAGTAAAATCCTATTTATTATTTTTTATAAAAAGATTAAAATTTTCTTTGACCATATCTACTAAATAAGAATTGAATTCTTTTTTTCTATATTTTGTAATAGATTGAATTCCAATAACTGAATTTGTAATAAACATACTATCTGCTTTTTGTAAATCAAAAGCTGAGATAGATTTTTCTTCAATAATAAATTCACCTGCATTTTTAATAGCTTCAATAACTTTTTTCCGTATGATACCTTTAATACAACCATCGGTAATTGGAGGAGTAATAATTTTATTTCCAAAAATTAAAAAAACATTAGCATTTGTAGCTTCAACAATTTTTTTATTTTGATTAATTAATAAACAGTTGTCAAGATTATTTTCTTTTGTAAAAATACTTGATACTATATTTATAATTCGATTATTAGTTTTAATAGTACTTAAAAGATCTGAATTTGTATGATAATCTTTAAAAATATCAACAATATAATTATCTTTTATACTATTTATTAGAGGTGTTGTTTCAATAATATAGCTTATTGTATTATCTTTTGGAGTAAAATAACCTCCTTGATTTCTATAAACCGTAAACTTAACTCTTGCATTATTTTTAAGATTACATGCAGTAAGTGTTTTGTAAATTTCAGTTTTAAAGAAATCTTGAGTAAATGTAATCGGAATTTTCATTCGTAACATTCTCATAGAAGCCATTAATCTAAAATAATGGTCTTCTAAAAACTGAATTTCATTATTAATAAGTTTTGAAGTATCAAAAATAGAATCTCCATAGGCAAAACCTCTATTATTGTATTTTAAATTTAGATCTAATTTTGGTAAAATATTACCATTAAAATTAAGCATATAAGTAAGGTCAAAAATGATTGTCTAATAAATATCAATAGTGTCAATAAAAGTATCTACAGTTATATAAATAATTTATAGCAAAATTAACAGTATTAACTAAGCTCCAATTTTATGTTTAAGATTGTCAATTTGATTTTCCCAAAACATTTTAGCTTCGTCTAAATCAATTTCTTCAGCAAAATCTGATACAATTAATGAAACATCATTTGTAAGTTCATCAACAATTATTCTAAATTCAAAATAATAGTCTTCTTTTTCATCTTTATCTTCAAACCATCGATACTGTACTTTTTCTTCTTTACTGAAAATTTTTTGAGTCGCTTTTTCTTCAGAGCCATCCCAAAAAAAAGTATATACTTCTCCTCTAGAGTTTACATTATCAGCAAACCACTCGCTTAAGCCGTCTGGTGATGAAAGATAGTGATGAAGAAAATCAGATGAAGCCTGTACTGGAAACTCCATTTCAAATTTAATTTTTTTTGACATTTTTGTGTTTTTAATTGGGGACAATATAGATAATAATTGAAAATAAAAAAATTATTTTTTTAATAAATTTTAATGAATTTTTACTTGCTTTAAGTAAATATGTTTTTATATTTGCAACCGCTTTAGTAAAAAAGCTAAAGTATCAGGCGAGGTAGCTCAGTTGGTTAGAGCGTCGGATTCATAACCCGGAGGTCGGCAGTTCAATTCTGCTCCTCGCTACTTTTTTAAACCACTCATTAACAGTATAGTAATTGTGTTTTGAGTGGTTTTTTATTATTATATTTTAATTTAAACTTTTAATCATTCCTATTTATTATATTTGACATATAATAAAATAATTAAAATATCAATCTTAATTTAGATAAATTTGAATATTAAAAGGCATATATCATTAATAATATTTTTACTTTTTAATTTTTTTTTATTTGGGCAAAATGCTAAAGTAGTAGTAGAATCATTAAAAGGAAAACATTTAAATACAGAAAAAGTATTAATAATAATTAATAAAGAACTTTCTGATAAGTCTAATTTATCAGATTTAGATATAGCATACTACTACGAATATAAAGCAGATTTACTAAAACAAAATCAAAATTTTTATATTGTTTTAGATTTATATAAAAAAAGTTTAAACATTTTTAATAAAAAGAATAAAGTTAAAAATGAAATAATACTTCTAAATAAAATTAGTGGAGTTTACATCGATATAGAAGATTATTCAAAAGCAATTAATTATCTAGAAAAAGTTGAATTATACATTAATTCATCTGATAATTTGTCTAATATAAATTCCAGTAGATATTTATCAAATTTAGCAAAAATGTTTTTTAAAACAAAAGAATTTGATAAAGCTAAAAAGTATTATCAAAGAGCTTTTAATTATAATATTTTAAATGAAGATTTAAGCTTGTTACATGATCAATTTTTAGATTATGCAAAATTAAATATTGCAATGAAACAGTTGGATAGTGCGCTTTTTTATTGTGATGAGATTTTAAATTGTAAAATAGTTGATAAACCGCATCGTTTAAAAGCAAAATCTCATATTTTAAAAGGAATTATATTTGAAAAGGAAAGTGAATTTATTTTAGCAGAAAAAGAGTATGAAAAGGCTATTTTTATTTATAGAAAAATAGGTAATAATACAGCCCCGATTTATAAAAAATTAGGAGAATTTTATGATAGGATTTTTCTATATGATTATGCTTATAAAAATTACAAAATAGCAATTAAAAAAGCTAAAAATGAAATTAGTATAAGTGAACTTCAGGATTTATATCATGATTTAGTAGAGAATTCATTATTGCAAAAGAAAAGCAAAAGAGCTAAGTATTATTTAAGTAAATTTGATTCAATTTATGAAATTAGGGAAAAAGATATTCAAAAAAGAAATTTAGATTATATTGCTGAGCGATATAATATTCAACAAGCTGAAATAAATTATTTGAATGATAGAAATACATTAATTAAAAAAGAAAGCGAACTACTTATACAAAAAAAAATAGCTAAAAAAAATAAACTAATTAATATTATTATTATTATACTTTTTTTAGCAATATTTTTAGCTGCTTATGTCTATTATAGATATCATAAGCTTAATATTGAAAAATCTAACGCTCAGTTGAAGAATACAGTTTTAAGGCTTCAAATGAATCCTCATTTTATATTTAATTCATTAACAGCAATTCAGAACTCAATTTTAAAAAATGATCAACTTAAATCAGCGGAATTAATTGCTATTTTTTCAAAGTTGATAAGACAGAATTTAGATTTTAGTAATAAAAAAAGTATAAGTCTTACTGATGAGATAGATATGCTTACTAATTATTTAGAAACTCAAAAATTTAGATTTAATGATTTATTTGAGTTTACAATTAATATTGATGATGAAGTTGATTGTGATAATACTGAAATTCCACCTATGTTATTACAACCTTTTATAGAGAATTCTATAGAACATGGATTAAAACATAAAAAAGAAAATGGAGAAATTATAATTAATTTAAAAAAAATACAAAAAGGAGTAAATATAACTATTATTGATAATGGAATAGGAAGAGAAATTGCAGAAATTCATAATAAAAATAATGATGATAAAGATAAAATTCATGCAATTAAAATATTTAAAGAACGTTTAAAAATAAGACAGCGTAATGAAATTAAAGAATTTATAATATCAGATATTTTAGATTCAAATAATAAAGTAAAAGGAACAAAAGTAACATTTAATATTTACGATTAATAATGAAAGCAATTATAATAGAAGATGAAGAAAATGCACAAGAGGCATTAGTTAACATGCTTGGATTAATAAAAATTAACATTGAGATTTTAGGACTAGCAAAAAATGTTAATGAAGCAGTAGAATTAATAAATAATAATAAAAATGTTGATGTAGTTTTTTTAGATATTCATCTTAAAAACGGAACAGGTTTTGATGTTTTAGAAGGATTAATTGATTTTTCTGGAAAAGTTATTTTTACAACAGCTTATGATAATTATGCAATTAAAGCATTTAAATATAGTGCATTTGATTATATATTAAAACCTATTAACCCTAAAGAGCTTATTGCTACAGTCTCTGAGTTAAATAAAGAGGTTGTTAAAACAATCAAATATAATGAAATGTTGAAAGTCTATAAACAACAAAAGACAGGTGATAATGTTGAATCTAAAATAGTCTTAAAGACACTTAATGATCAATATATTATTTATATAAAAGATATTATTAGGTGTGAATCTGAAGGAGCTTACACAAAATTTATTTTAAAAAATAAAACATATTTAACATCAAAAAATTTAAAATATTATGATGAAATTTTATCAGAACACAATTTTATTAGAACACATCAATCTCATCTTGTAAATTCAGTTTATATTTTAAGAGTTAATTCAAATAATTTTTTAGAGTTAAAAGACAATACTCAAGTTCCTATTTCTGCACGTAAAAAAACATTAGTTAACAGGCAAATAAAGAAGCTTAATTTGTAATTTTGTACTAATGCAAAAAAAAATAAATATACAAAATAAAAAAGCTCGTTTTGAATATGAGTTTTTAGACACATATACAGCAGGTATTCAATTAACAGGAACTGAAATAAAATCTATTAGAGAAAGTAAAGCTCGTATTACTGAGAGTTTTTGTGAGTTTAATGATAGAGGAGAACTTTTTGTAATTAATATGTTTATTGAAGAGTATATGTATGGAAATAGATATAATCATAAAACAAAAAGTGCAAGAAGATTATTATTAAATAAAAGAGAGCTTAAAAAGTTACAAAAAGAAGTTAAAAATGTAGGTTTAACAATTATACCTTTAAAATTATATATTACAGAAAAAGGTTGGGCTAAATTAGATATTGCTTTGTGTAAAGGTAAAAAATTACACGATAAAAGAGAGGTTATGAAGGATCGTGATAATAAACGTGATTTAGCAAGAATTAAAAAGAATTTCAATTAAAATGCAGAGTAAGCTGTCTGATAATAACTCAAAAAAATTTCAATTAAAACACTTTTTACAACTTGTTCGTTTTAAAAATTTATTGTTACTCGTTTTTGTTCAGATATTATTTGTTGCTGTATCATCTAAAAGTATTTTTAATATTGATTTTATTAAGCTTGTTTTATTAATTCAATCAACAGTTTTATTAGCAGCAGCAGGTAATGTAATTAATGATTTTTTTGATGTTAAAACGGATATAATTAATAAACCAAATAAAGTTTTAGTGGGGAAAATTATTTCGGGTAAATCTGTTTTGTCAATATATTATGTACTTAATTTTTTTGGGATTATTTCAGGAATTGTTTTAGCTTATTTGCAAAATAAAATTATTTATGGATTATTATTTATTGCAATATCAATAACTCTTTTTTATTATTCTAAATCGTTAAAGAAAATAGCTTTATTAGGAAATTTTATAGTCTCTTTTTTTATTGCTTTGAGTATAATTTTGATTATAATATTTCCACCATTTTACAAACTAAGATTTCAAACTCAAAATTATATAGAATTGGTTATTTATACTTACTCCTTTTTTGCTTTTATTTTAAATTTTATTAGAGAAATTGTAAAAGATATAGAAGATATAGATGGAGATAATATTCAAAATATGAAAACATTACCAATTTTGATAGGGAGAAAAAGAACTCAGAATATTATTTTTTATTTAAGTTTTATACCTTTTTTAACAGTGATTTTATTGGTTTCAAATACAAATAATATTTTGTTGATGATATATTCTATAATATTTGTAATAATTCCATTAGGTTATTTTATGTATCAAATAAAAGAAATAAAAACTAAAAAAGGATTTAATAAATTAAGTGCCTTATTGAAAGTAATTATGTTTTTTGGAATACTATCAGTTATTTTGGTAAAGTAGATGCTAGTAGAAAAGCCAAAAGATTATTAAGCAAAAGGTGAAAGTTTATGTTGTTATAACAACCAATAACCCAATAACCCAATAACCCAATAACCCAATAACCCAATAACCCAATAACCCAATAACCCAATCACTCAATAACCCAAAAATGTTAAAAAACAAACTAAAAAATAAAAACATAATATTAGCTTCTGGTTCACCAAGAAGGCAACAATTTTTAAAAGAATTAAATTTAGATTTTACAATCCAATTAAAAGAAGTTGATGAAGTATTTTCTAAAGAATTAAAAGGAAAAGAGATTGTAAAATATTTAGCAAAATTAAAAGCTAGTCCGTTTTTAAATTTATCTGAAAATGATATTTTAATAACAGCAGATACAATAGTTTGGCATAAAGGAGAAATGTTAGGTAAGCCAAAATCTGAAAAGGAAGCACGTGAAATGTTAAAAAACCTTTCTGGAAAATCTCATAAAGTATATAGCGGTTTTTGCTTAAAATCTGCTATTAAAGAAGTTGTTTTTAGTTCTACAACTAAGGTTTTTATGAAGAAATTATCTAGAGAAGAGATTGAATATTATGTAAAAAAGTACAAACCTTTAGATAAAGCAGGTAGTTATGGTATCCAAGAATGGATAGGATTGATAGGAGTAAATAAAATAGAAGGTAGTTTTTTTAATGTAATGGGATTTCCAGTTCATAAATTCTATAAAGAAATACTAAGGTTTTAGTTAAGAAATAACTATTAATACTTATTTTTGCGGAAGCAATTTAAAATATAACCTAATGGCAATTAAAAAATATACTTATACAGAAAAAAAAGACACAAGATCTGGTTTTGGAGATGCTTTAACTGAGCTTGGAAAGACAAATGAAAATGTTGTTGCCTTATGTGCAGATTTAATAGGCTCATTAAAAATGGGAGAGTTTAAAAAAAACTACCCAGAAAGATTTTTTCAAATAGGAATTGCTGAGGCTAATATGATGGGGATTGCGGCAGGAATGACAATAGGTGGGAAAATTCCATTTACAGGAACCTTTGCTAATTTCTCAACAGCTCGTGTTTATGATCAAATAAGACAATCAATAGCATACTCAGAAAAAAATGTAAAAATTTGTGCATCACATTCTGGATTAACTTTAGGTGAAGATGGAGCAACTCATCAAACTTTAGAAGATATTGGAATGATGAAAATGCTTCCAGGAATGGTAGTAATAAACACTTGTGATTATAATCAAACAAAAGCAGCTACTTTAGCAATTGCTGAATATGAAGGACCAGTATATTTACGTTTTGGGAGACCAAAAATGCCTGTTTTTATGCCAACACCAGAAGAAGAAAAATTTGTAATTGGTAAAGCAAAAATATTAACTGAAGGAGCAGATGTAACTATTGTTGCAACTGGTCACTTAGTTTGGGAAGCATTACAAGCATCAGAGCAATTAGAAGAATTAGGTATAACAGCAGAGGTTATTAATATTCATACAATTAAACCACTTGATAAAGATGCTATTCTAAAATCTGTTTCTAAAACAGGATGTATTGTAACTTGTGAAGAACATAATAAATTTGGAGGATTAGGAGAAAGTATCGCAAGATTATTAGTTGAGACTAATCCATTACCTCAAGAATTTGTTGCAGTTGATGATACTTTTGGAGAATCTGCAACTCCTGCTCAATTATTAGAAAAATATAATCTTAATGATAAAGCTATAGTTAAAGCAGTTCAAAAAGTAATTAAAAGAAAATAAATTAAAAATAGTTACGTTTTAATAATACTTAATAACTAAATAACATAAAAATGAATTTTATAAAAAATATATTATTAGCAGTATTCTTATTAAGTTTTGCTGTAACTTTTGCCCAAGATGATGATAAAAAATTATCATTAGGAGTAACTGCAGGTTTTAATTATAATTCTAATGGTGAATATGTAACAGAAGGATCACTTGTTGAAATAGCAAAGCAATTTGATAGTGAAAAAAAAACAGGTTACCATGCAGGTATTTATATTAATTATAATATGACAGGTATGTATATAAGACCAGAAGTGTTATATACAAAAACAAAAAGTACTTATGATAATTCTGATTTTGATCAAACAAAAATCGAAGTACCTATACTTGTAGGATTTGATATTGTTAAGCCAGTAAGTATTTTTGTAGGACCTTCTTTTCAATATGTATTAGAAAATAATTTTGAAGGTTTCGATGTAAATAATATAGATGTACAAAGTGATTTAGCTGTTAATTTTCAAGCAGGAATAGCATTGCAATTACATAGTCAAATTAAAGTTGATATTAGATATGAAAAAGGTATTTCTAATAATATTTTAACTATAAAAGATGATACTAATAATGTAATTGGATCATTAAATACAAAGCCAGAGCAAATTATTTTAAGTATTTCTTTGAGCTTGTAAATAAATGATTAAATATTATATACATTAAAACCCGAAACTCTTCAGTTTCGGGTTTTTAGAATAATACTGATAAATAAAATCAATTTGATATGGAATAAATTGAAATTTACTACTACTAACTAAATAAACAATAAATTGTTATTATCAGTATTATTATCTAACTTACTTATTAACTACTGCAAATGTAGGAGCATTTATATTTATAAAATATGATTAAAATCATCGTTTAATAAAAAATATTATTTTTGAAATTTTATTGTAATATATTGGTAATCATGACAAAAGTCACTTAACTGACTTTGTCAAAAATGTAACTTTGTACTGTGAAATATAATGGAGATTTCACTATTAATTTAAAGAGTTAAACATGAGTTATAATCGTAGAAGTTTTATAAAAATATCTGGAGCCGCAGGTGCAGGAGTAGCACTAACTCCAAAGCTTTCAGGTGTATTTCAATCTTTCTTTAAAGAAGAAGATAAACATTTATTAGAAAGTGACGCTATTAAAGTGCCTACTGTATGTGAAGTTTGTTTTTGGAATTGTGCTGGTTGGGTTTACAAAGATAAAGAAGATAAGATTAGAAAAATTATAGGTAATGATATCGATCCACATTCAAATGGACGCTTGTGCCCAAGAGGAACAGGAGGATTAGGAATGTATTATGATGAAGATCGTTTAAAAACACCTTTAATAAGAGTAAAGAAAAATGGTAAACAAGTATTTAAAAAAGCTACTTGGGAAGAAGCCTTTGATGTTATAGAAAAAAACATGAAATCCATAGAAAAAAAATATGGAAAAGAAAGCATGGCTTTACTATTTCATGGAAAAACAGGTCCACATTTCGAGCATTTATTTAAAGCTTGGGGATCTGATACTATGGGAGAACCCGCAGGAGCACAATGTTTAATTACTCGTGAAGCAGGTTTTATAGCAACTTATGGAGCAGGTTTAGCTTCTCCAGAACCAGTTGATATTAGAAATACAGATTGCTTAGTACTTATAGGTAATCATATTGGTGAGAATATGCACAACGGTCATGTTCAAGAAGTATCTACTTTAATAGATAGAGGAGGAGATATTATTACAGTTGATCCACGTTTCTCTACGGTTGCTTCTCATTCAACAAAATGGCTTCCTATTAAAGCATCAACAGATATTGCTTTATTATTAGCTTGGATGAATGTAATTATCAATGAAAAATTATATGATATTGATTATGTAGAACAATATACTTATGGTTTTGATGAGTTAAAAGATCATGTACAGAAATACACACCAGAATGGGCAGCAAGTATCACTACAATTCCTGCAAATGATATTTATAAAACTGCAAGAATGATGGGTGGAGCACCAAGAACTATTGTTCACCCAGGAAGACATACAGCTTGGTATGGTGATGATACACAACGTACAAGAGCAATAGCTATTTTAAATGCCTTATTAGGTGCTTGGGGTAGAAAAGGAGGTTTTTATTTTCCTGAATCAGTTAAATTACCAAAAGAAAAACATCCACCATTTCCAAAGCCAAAATGGTCATGGAAAGATATTTCCCTACAAAAGCATAAATTAGCTATTATGGGAATTACTAATGAAATTTTCGATCATGCTTTACCAGAATATAAAGGTCCTTTTAAAGTTAAGGGAATGTTCTTTACAGCAACAAATCCATTACAATCAATTCCTGGAGAAGACAAAGTAAGACGTGCTATTGAAAATCAAGAATTTATTGTGGTTGTTGATACAATGCCTAGTGAAATAACAGGTTATGCAGATGTAGTTTTACCTGAAGCAACTTATTTAGAACGTTTAGATCATATTAGAAAATCACATCATAGAAGTCCTAATTTAGCATTAAGATATCCAGCTAAAAAACCAAAATATGATTCAAAAGCTGGTTGGTGGATTGCTAGAGAGATAGGATTAAGGTTAGGTTTACATGATTTTTATGAGTGGGAAGATTTTGAAGAAGTACTTGATTGGCAATTAAAACAAGTAGGTACATCAATGGAGGAAATGAAAAAAGTTGGTGTAAAACATTTTCCAAGAAAAACACCAATGTACTTAGAAGAAGGTGAAGAATATTGGTTTAATACTAATACTGGTAAAATCGAATTATATTCTACAGATTTAGCAGAATGGGGTTATGATCCAATGCCAGTTTATAAACCTCATGGAGAAGCTCCAGCAGGATTTTTAAGATTAATTTATGGTAGATTGCCAATGCATACTTTTGGTAGAACATTAAACAATCCAAATTTATTTGACTTAAAGAATGAACCTTTATTATGGGTAAATCCTAAAGTAGCAAGAATTTATGGAATTGAAAACGGACAAGAAGTTTGGTTGAAAAATCCTAAAGGAAAAGTAAGTTCATTTCCAATTAAAGTAAGAGTTACAGAGCGTATAAGACATGATTCAGTTTTCTTACCTCATGGATTTGGTAATAAAGGTAGAATAATGGTTGATGGAGAAGTTCAAGAAATGAGTAGAACTTATGGAAGAGGAATTTCTGATGCTGAAATGATTTACAAAATAGAAATAGATCCAGAAACAGGAGGAACAGGAATGCGTAATAATTTTGTAGCTATCCTAACTGAAAAACCTAAGCCAATTAAAAAGAAATTACTTGATAAGGATAAGCTTAAAAATAAAAAGACAGGTAAAAAAGATAAAACTTTAGTTAAAAAAGATTCAATTGCTGATAAAAATAAAAAATCAGTAAAAAAGGATAGTATTTTGACAAAAAAAGAAAAATCAATAAATAAAGAACATAAATCATGAGATACGGAATGGCAATAGAAATCAACAAATGTGTTGGTTGTGCAGACTGCGTAGTAGCATGTCAAACAGAAAACGATGTTCCTATAGGATATTCGAGAGATTGGGTAGTAGAAAAGGTAAAAGGATATTATCCTAACTTATCTTTACATTTTGAAACTCAACGTTGTAATCATTGTGATGATACGCCTTGCGTTAGAACTTGTCCTACAGGAGCAAGTCATGTAATAGAAGGAGGTATTGTAAAAGTAACCCATGATGAATGTATAGGTTGTGGTGCATGTATAGAAGCTTGTCCTTATGATGCTAGATATTTCCACCCTGATGGCTATGTAGATAAATGTACTTTTTGTGATCACAGAGTTGTTGATGGATTAGATCCAGCTTGTGTTTCTGTTTGTCCAACAAATTGTATGCATTTTGGAGATTTAGATGATCCAAATAGTGAAATATCTAAACTGATAGTAAAACGTGATGCTTATACATTATTACCAGAAGCAGGAACAACACCTCAAATTTATTATTTAAAATAGAAAAAGATGGAAGAACAATTATTAGTTAACGCAAGAGATATTCATGGATTATATCCCCA
>Ga0256844_10000798_pt1 | contig 11919 bp, 10 predicted proteins | sample MusselsmetaG_FD_189100 | JGI IMG/M metagenome (GOLD analysis project Ga0256844, IMG submission 189100) | Mussel associated microbial communities from hydrothermal vent at the East Pacific Rise, Pacific Ocean - Mussels | ecosystem: Host-associated > Mollusca > Shell > Unclassified ... | reverse complement strand
TTTTAAATGCATAAAATACCATGCAATACCATAGGCTTTTACTAAAGTTAATATTAAGAATATCCAATTTAAAGGACTTGTACCTAGAAATTTAGACAAGTACAATACATCTGGCTTTGTTATCCCTAAAAACACTTCAATGCCTGTAATAACAGAAAGAAATATAAATACTTTCCAAATTAAACCCGTATGTGATTCTGCGTGTGAGTCTGTCATTTTTTTTTATAATTTTTAAACTAAATAGAAGAATGTAAATACAAATACCCAAACTAAATCGACAAAATGCCAATATAACCCTACTTTTTCTACCATTTCATAACTTCCTCTACGTTCATAAGTACCTACAATTACATTAAAAAAGATAATAATATTAATTAAAATACCCGAGAATACGTGAAAGCCATGAAAGCCTGTAATAAAGAAAAAGAAATCTGCAAACAGTGTTTTTCCATATTCGTTTACTTTTAAATTGGCACCTTTTACAACTGCTTTTGCATTGGTTAAATATGTAACCGCAGCTTCTCTAGATAAGACTGTCTTTTGCTTTGTTTCTGGATTAATACTTTCTGTACGTATCGAAATTGATGGATTTGCTTTAAACCCTTCAACAACACCTTTTAATGAAAATGGCGCTATAGCTGCTGCATCTGCAACATTCCAAATTCCATTATTTTTGGTATGTGCAATACGTTCACCTTCGTTTATTGCAAAACTTTCTAATGCTATTTGATGCCCTTGAGCATCTACAAATTGAGCAATATCTCCGTTTTGCATTTGAACAGCACCATAGGTTCCGTTGATAAAATTCTTCCATTCCCAAGCTTGAGAACCTAAGAAAATTAAACCTCCAATGATAGTCAACAGCATATACATAGTTACTTTTCCTTTTTTCATTTGATGCCCTGCATCAACGGCTAAAACCATAGTTACAGATGAGAAAATCAAAATAAATGTCATAAAAGCAACATAATACATTGGAAAATGACCATGTGTAAAAGGTACGTGTGTAAATACTTCATCGGCTATTGGCCAAGAATCTAAAAATTTAAAGCGCATCAAACCATATGCTGCTAAAAATCCTGAAAAAGTTAAGGCATCAGATACGATAAAGAACCACATCATCATTTTACCATAACTGGCTTTTAAGGGCTCATTGCCCCCATTCCAAACCTCTTGTTTGGATTTTGTAGGAATTACAGATTCCATAAATATTTAATTGATTATTATTAGTTTGCCCAAATATAGAAAAAATAAACTAAAATTCACCCATCAGATTCTCTTTGAAACCTGTTTTAGGATAAAATTATCTGATAAAGTAGAAGAATAAAAATAGAAAAATCCACAAAGCATCTACAAAGTGCCAAAAAATACCTCCCATTTCTAAGCCTAACATTTCTACTGCGCTATACTTATTTCTTAACTGTTGCACTAAAATAACAATAAGTACTATTATTCCTGCTAATACATGTAATAAATGCGCAAAAGAAATAACAACTAACAATGATGATGACACTACACTTCCTTTACCTGTAAAAAACAAGCCCACCTCTCTTAATTGATTAAATCCTTCCAATTGAAAATACACAAATCCTATTGCTAGGGCTAATGTAATTAACAAAAAAATAGTGGTTTGCTGTCTATTATTTTTTTGGAGACTTTTCTTTGCTAACCAAAAAGAAACACTACTTAACAATATCAATAAGGTACTAACATATAAGGCTTGGGGTAAATCAAAAGTAACCCAATCTTCACGTTTCATACTTATTATATAGGCGCTGGTTAAACCTGCAAACATCATTACCATACTCACTATTGACACATACACCAACTGCTTTGATGCTCTCTTTTGAACTTTATTATCCATAATTAATGTAAAAATTTATCTATTACGTAGATTACTTGAATTGCTGTAATATACAAAACACTTGAAAGCATTAGTTTTCTAGCAAGTATATCTGATTGTTTTTTATGTAATTTTAAACCATAATAGAGCATTAATCCACCTAAGCCTAAAATTAGAATAGCTCCTATTGGAGATAAGTACAATTTTCCTGTGAGTTTAAATACAGGAAAAATAGAAATCAATATCATCCAAACGGTATACAATAATATTTGAGCTGAAGCTTTTTTATTTTTTTCACCTGTAGGCATCAAATTAAAACCTGCTTTTTTATATTCATCAAATTGCAACCAGCCTATAGCCCAAAAATGAGGAAATTGCCAAAAAAATTGAATCATAAATAAAATTCCCGGTTCAATACCAAACTTTCCTGTTGCTGCCACCCAACCTAACATAAAAGGAATAGCTCCAGGGATAGCTCCTGCAAAAACAGCAAGTGGTGTTATTGATTTTAAAGGCGTATATACACTAGTATATAGAAATATTGACACTGCACCAAACATTGCTGTTTTAGGATTAATTACATACAATATAGCGATACCAATAATTGTAAATACAACACCAATAATCATTGCCGTATTTACAGACATTCTTTCGGTAGGCAAGGGTCTATTCTGCGTACGCTTCATCAATTTATCTGTATCTTTTTCAATAACTTGATTAAAAACATTGGAAGCACCCACCATAAAATAGCCTCCAATTGCTAGTAATACTAATGTAGGCACATGAATAACATCTACTGCCAACAGATAACCTGCTACAGAAGAAAAAACAACACTTATAGATAAGCCAAACTTGGTGAGTTGCTTTAAATCTTCAAGAATAGAAGTTAATGATTTACTTGTTGTATTTGAATTCAAAACCGTTTGCATACTATTTAATAAAAGCTGTAAATATATTATAAAATAACGTATACAAACAAATTAAATAGGCACTACAACAAAAAAGTAAAAAAAGGCTTTGTGATTAACATAAATGTTTTAAATTTGCCCTCGCATTTAGCCTTATGCAAATGTATCGTTCTTTGAATATAAAATTTTGCAAAAGTAGCTTCCCGAAATCTCGGGAGTAGAGCATAAAGGTTAATTATTAAAATTAACACTTACTCAAGAGTAACTTTTGATATTGCGAAAGTAGCTCAGCTGGTAGAGCATCACCTTGCCAAGGTGGAGGTCGCGGGTTCAAATCCCGTCTTTCGCTCAGAATATACCAAATATTACCATTCTAAAATTTCGGAATTGGTAGGCTGCTCGAGTGGTGGAATTGGTAGACACGCTGGACTTAAAATCCAGTGGTCAGTAATGGCCGTATGGGTTCAAGTCCCATCTCGAGTACTTAAAACCTCATAATTTATTGATTATGAGGTTTTTTTATTACCTTTAATCATGGCAACAGTCTATATTCTTTATTCCAAATCAATTGCTAAATTCTACGTAGGAAGCTGTAAAGATTTAAAGGTTCGCATATTAAAACATCAAAATAAAGAATTTAACAAAAGTTTTACCCTAAGAGCTCATGACTGGGAACTCTATTTTTCAATTGATAATTTAGGATACAATCAAGCTAGAAAAATTGAGAAGCACATTAAAAAAATGAAAAGTAAAGCATACATTAGAAATTTAAAAAAGTATGCTGATATGAAATCCAAATTGATATTAAAATACGCTTAATGGGTTCATCCCGATAGCTATCGGGACCCATCTCGAGTACTTAAAACCTCATAATTTATTGATTATGAGGTTTTTTATTACCTTTAATCATGGCAACAGTCTATATTCTTTATTCCAAATCAATTGCTAAATTCTACGTAGGAAGCTGTAAAAATTTAAAGGTTCGCATATTAAAACATCAAAATAAAGAATTTAACAAAAGTTTTACCCTAAGAGCTCATGACTGGGAACTCTATTTTTCAATTGATAATTTAGGATACAATCAAGCTAGAGAAATTGAGAAGCACATTAAAAAAATGAAAAGCAAAGCATACATTAGAAATTTAAAAAAGTATGCTGATATGAAATCCAAATTGATATTAAAATACGCTTAATGGGTTCATCCCGATAGCTATCGGGACCCATCTCGAGTACTTAAAACCTCATAATTTATTGATTATGAGGTTTTTTTATTTTACAAATACCGTTCGGTATTTATTTCTTTCTCTAAAGAAATATCATGTTCTAAAAAATTATATAATTTTTTTGCCATTTTAGGAGCGAGCATTACTCCTCTTGTACCTAAACCATTCAACACTGCCAATTGCTTATATTGCGAATGCTTTCCTAACAACGGACGTCTATCTAATACGGTTGGCCGTATCCCTGCAACCTGACTTACAACTTCAAAGTCTACTAACAGCACCTTTTTAAGTTTTGCTATCAATTCATCTTTAGCATCTTCTGTAGGTGTTAATGTTTTATCCTTCCAATTAAAAGTCGCTCCCACCAAAAAATGATGCTTTTCTAATGGCATAATAAAAACACCTGCTTTTAACACAAAATCTAGTTCTAACTTTGGTGCATAGATGGTTATCAACTCCCCTTTTGCTTCTCGTAAAGGTATTTCTTTAAAAAACGGGTTCTTTTTTACACCAAAACCTTCGCAAAAAACAAGTTGTTTGGCTAAAATATCTTTATAACAAACAAACTCCCCATCAAATTCAATAAGGTTATAGTCAAAATGCTCTAACCTTATTTTATCTTCCAAATACGTTTTATATGTATCTAACAAAATTTCGGTATCAATTCTTCCTGTATTGGTAACGCGCCCCAAACCAAACGGCGCATCAATTGCTTTTATTGGATTTTCAAGAACCTCAGGAATCATATATTTTGCAAAAACAGGTTTATCACAAGCTGCAAACCAATTATTCTGTTCTTCTACAGAAGTAAAAATTCGACATAAATCTATAGCTTGGATAAATTTTGTATTTAACTTTTCTTCTATATTCTTGTAGAAAGGGATCGCAATTTCCAATTGATCTATAGCATCCCAAACAGGTGTAAATCGCTTTAATACAATTGGGTTATAGGCTCCTCCAGCAACTATAGATGAGTTTTGAGAATCATCTTCAAAAATTATAAACGACTTTTTATTTTCTGCTAGAGTCTCAGCAAAAGCCAATCCTGCCAATCCAAAACCTACAATAATATAATCTACATTCATAATGCAAAGGTAGTAATCTATGCTTGTTTTTATTTGAATAAGCATATAAACCTAAGTTCAATTCAGATTTCGTTACTGTTTGTAACCTAAAGGTAGACTGATTTGAATAAAAAAATAATTGTTTTTAATATTTTGGTATTGAAATATAAGGCCCTGTTATGTAGCGAAATTATTCAACGAACCATTACACTTCCATTGTCTTTTAAAATAGAATTTCAATCAACAACCTCAACCTAAGAGTATGAGGTATACTTCCAAAAACATTTTTAATTTCGAGGGCAAGCCTCAGGGAACCTACCTATTCAATGAGGGATATTAAAAAGCTCCTGTCCAAAAGGGAAGGACAGGAGCTTTAACACACTATATAAATAGTTTGTTTATTCTTTTTTTAATAATTCCACATATCTAATTCTTTATCTCTGATACTTTCTTTCAATCTATCAGCTTCAAGAACTTGAAATAATGCGTTTCCTTTAATATATTCGGCAACATCTCTATTACCATATAAATTTTCTTCTCTATAAATGCTTGCTACAAATCTTCTAGCATTTAATAAATGATCGTAAGATATTGGAAAAGATGAATTTTTAGGGTTAAACACTTTCATGGCATGTGTTACTTCTCTAGCACCTGGATACCATACCCAAAATAAAGGGATTGTTTCTTCCGCACCACCTTCTTGATCGATAAAATTCACATCTGGAGCAACTGGAGCAATACCTAATAAACGATATTTCAACTCTCCTTGTCTTTTATCAAAGTACCATACACCTTTAATTTTTATACCCGTAATATCTCCAGAAGTCAAATCTCTTCTATCGATAAACTCATCAGTAATAGCCTCTCCAGCATTTAACATTTCTATACCAGCATCACTTGTATCTATACGAGACATACGTGATTCGATATCTTTAAAAGTCAACTTATTTTCAAAATAAGAATCATCATAAACATCTACAATCTCACCACTTTTAATTCCTCTTAATAAAGTATCATAAAGAGATCTTCTATTAGAAGCTATATTATTAGTATCAACTGGATAATAGAAAGGCAAATTGATTTTTTCATTCAAATCAACATATTCCCATACCACTTTAGACCAAAGAATATCTCTATCGTCTACATAACCGTAAGGTAATGGCCTGTCGTTATCAGCTGCTAATTGTTCTGCTGTTCTTACCCCAATTTCTTCGGGAATAGTAGCATTTAACAAGTTAGCCTGTGCGTTTATAGTGCTTGTTGCAACTAAGGCAACACATACTATTAAAAAACCTCTTAAATTCATCTGTTTAATTTTTAATTTATTAATTCAGACCTGCCTAGCAGGTAAAACTTTTACTAACAGCGTAACTTACGCTGTTAGTTTGAGTTTTATAATACTTATTATTAATTTGTTATTTGTATACTTAATGGTGCTACTTTCTTCAAGTAATATCCACTATTTCCAACTAAAGATGCTTTTACATCAAAAATATTAACTACATCTCCTTTTTTAGCTTTACCTAAAGCTCTAATAGCTGCAGCATTAAGTCTTGTACCTTTAATTTTTACAGTTGGTCTTCCTGGTACTTTAATACTAAACCCTGATACATTGATTTTTAAATCAAATACAAAGTCTGGTAAAATTGCACCTACTCTTACTTTCTGTAAAGAAGTTTTAGGCATTTTAATCATTCCCCATTGCGTACCTCTTACAGCTGCAGATGGTGAAGGAATATCTTTAATTCTGAATTTTTGCTTAGAAGATACTGATTCTCCAGTAGGTAATTTACCCGTAACATTAATAGTTACCTCTCTACCTTTACCTGGATTCAACATGTATTTTCCAACACCTTTTGATTTTCTCATACCGGCTGCATTTGCTTTTATAGCATTATCTGCTACACCAGGCATAGAAATTGTAATTGGGTTTTGTACACCTCTATATACTACATTCATCTTATCTGCTGAAATTACAGCTCCATTAGGTTTTGCAACCACGGCATATGTACTATTAATAGGTATCTCTACATCTTCTCCATTTTCTTTAAAAACGAATTTACCTTTAATTTCATTCTCACCAACATTACCTGCAGGGAAATCTAAAACAGCTCCACCATTTTTAATATTAGTGATTTCTTTACCGTTTATAATAACTTTTGAAGGTTTTAAACTAGCGTCATAACGACCTAATACAATTTTACCTTTAAAGTTAGAGCCTTGCAATGTTGCAGCTGTTTCAGGCACTAAGATCGTAGTGTAATTTTTCATAGAAACATCACTTTCTAATTGACCTTGTACCATCGCTGATAACATTTCTGCTTCAGTAGCTTTAATATCTGCTTGCATTTGAGATAGGTTAGTAACCGTAGTAACTAAAGGAAAACCTTCATAACGATTTTTTAACCAAGGTTGCGTACCTTCTTCTAATTTTTGATCAGAAGTATCAAAACGTTGATTTACATTTTCTGCAATACTTTTATAACCTTTACCTAATAAAGCATTTACTTTAGTTCTGTAGTTATTTACTTTATCTACAAACGCCTTACCGTTGTCTGTAAATTCTTCTCCTACAAAGAAATACGTATCTCCTTTATCTGGACTATCCATAGATTCATAATTTGATTTATCTTCTACCTCTGCGGTTAAATCATCTTTCATTTTATCAATAAAAGAATTAAATTCTAAGGACAATGCCTGTACTTTTTGCGCATCTGTATTTAATGCTGCAAATTTTTCAGGTTGCTCTGATGCTTTTGTAGCTAGACTAGCGTACGTAGCACTGTTTTTTGAGTCGGCTGTCATATTTGAATCAGTCAACTTTTCGTTCATAATACCAAATGCAGATAACACTTGCTTAGACATATTCATTGCTAACATTGCAACGAAAACTAAGTACATCAAGTTAATCATTTTCTGCCTTGGTGATAGTTTACCTCCTGCCATTTTTTCTAATTAGTTTAGTTTATATTTGGGTTAATTACTTTTATATATTATCTAGACATTGCAGATAACATACCGCCATAAACTCCATTTAGAGATGAAAGGTTTGTAGCTAACGATTCCATTTGATCTTTTAATCTTTCTGTATTTTCTGCAACTGCAACACTCATTTCAGCTTGTTTTTCAATAGAATCATGTTGTACCTGATACAAACCATTTAAAGATTCCATTTTACTTGCTGCCAATGTTAATTGCTCACTATACTTACTAGTTGCTGCAACTGAATCTGCTGCTGGACCAATGTTTTCTGCTGCACCAGCAAAATTTTGGATACTTGTAGATAATCTTCCCATCATTTCTGAATCAAGATTAGCTTCAGCTAACATATTGTCTAACTTTGAAGACAAACCTTCTTCAGAACCTCCTGAAATCTCTTTGTCAGATCCTTGTCCTCCTGCTAATTCAGGATATACTAAAGACCAATCTAAATCTTCTTCAACTGGTTCAAATGCTGAGATTGCAAAAATTGCTGCTTCTGTTAATAATCCGATTGTTAACATTAATCCACCTGTTAAAGGTCCGATACTAAAGTGTAAGATTTTGAATAATGCACCTATTAATACGATTGATGCTCCCATACCATAAACGAAGTTCATGATTTTTTTCTGTTTAAGTGATCCTGCCATAATTTCTAATTTTTTTGTTAATTAATTTTTGTTTGGGTTAATTTAATTTTTAAGTTTAATTATTAATTTGAGTTAGTTAAACTTTAATTTTATTATAATATTGTCTTGTGCTTATTTTTTTTCTTTCATTCTAGTTCCCATAAAATCTTGAACTGTTCTAAAACCCACATAACTTCTAGCTGTATCAGCATATTCGTAGTCTCTAGTACTTACTTCTAAGAAATAAGCTACATCTTTCCAAGAACCTCCACGAATAACTTTTCTTTTATTTGATGAATCATCTACATTTGGATTCATTGTAGAACCTAAGTAATATGATGCTGGGTTATAGGCTGTATCTGTCCATTCAGAGACATTTCCTGCCATTTGATACAAACCATAATCATTTGGTCCAAATTCTTTAGCTTCAATGGTATACAAAGCACCATCTGCTGCATAATCTCCTCTTGCTGGTTTAAAGTTTGCTAAGAAGCAACCTCTATCACTTATCATATAAGGTCCACCCCAAGGGTATTTTGAATATTCTAGACCTCCACGAGCAGCATACTCCCACTCAGCTTCTGTAGGCAATCTAAAGTTAGGTACCTTACCTCCTCCTTTTTTCTTAGAAGATAGGAATCTATTTTTCTTTTGCGTTCTAAAGTCACAAAAAGCTTTTGCTTGTGACCAAGTTACACCAACAACTGGGTAATCATTATAGGCTTGATGCCAAAAATAATCTTGATGCATTGGATCATTATACGAATAATTGAAATCACGTACCCACACTGTAGTATCTGGATATACCTGTACAACATTCTCTTTTATAAAATCTTTTCTATTCCCACTATTTCTAGCTGCACCTTCTCTATCGAAAGTAAAATATAAGTATTTTAATTTTTTAGTGTCAATAATTCTTCTACCATCATAAGTTTCTGTAATTGGCACATACAAACTATCCATTGCTTCTGCATAAGCAGCATCTGGATATTGAGAAACATCCCAAACTAAGTCTGGATTCCAGTTTAAAGCTTTCCCTTCTGTAGGAGAATTTAAATCACCTAGACTACCATAATTATCCATCATATATTTATAATATACATTGGCAGTAGTATCTGGTTCAGAAAATTTATAGGCCTGAATACCAGAGGCATCCCTCTTACTTGGTTTTGCATCTGCATCTAGATCAGCACTTGCTGCTCCAAACCCAGCTTCATCAGCTAAAATAGCCAACTGTGTTCTTACAACAGAATCTCTTACTCTTTCCACAAACTCTCTATACTCAGCATTTGTAATTTCTGTTTCATCCATATAAAAGGATTTAACAGTAACTGTTCTTGAAGGTGAGTTTAATGCGCCTGTAATATCCTCATCTGTTTTACCCATAGTAAAAGAACTCCCTTCAATTAACGCCATTCCTAATGGTCTTATAGGATTAAATTTCTTCTTTGAACGACTACCTGTCAGTTCACCTCTACTATTATCACCGCTAGAGCCACAACTTGTCATTAATACAAGAGTTGCAAGTAGAAAATACATAGTTACTTTTTTCATAAATGTAAAATTTACCTCCCTCTTAAGAGAGCAATACTATTGTTTTTATCAAACAATTATTTTGTTTAAATTGATTTATTTGATTGCGTAGAATCACTTTAAGAACGCTAAAAAATACTATTTAGTGTGTGCTAGTTTAATTTTCTGAAAGTTTTCCACCATCTTTCTGGAAAAACTTGCTTACCCGCACTTAAATAATCTTGATAGGTACAAGGAATCAACGCATGTTTTGTAGTCGTATTGTGTTGATGGCTAACTTCCATCCACCATCTATCACTCTTATTACTCTTGTAGAAATTAATTACAGTATCCTCAATAGGTACTATATATTTTTTGTATTCTTTTTTTGAAGTGAAAGGGTATTCATTTATTCTAAAATTATAGCCCTCTATAAAATACCATATCATTTGAGATATTAAATGTGCTGTTTGTCCTTTCTCATCTAATTTGGCATTATACTCATAAATACCAAACGAAGAAACCTTATCACTTATTCCTGCATATCGTGCAATAGCACAAATAGCTTCTCCATAAAAACCATTAGGCACAGCATTATTATTTGCAGGCGCTTCCGTTTTACGAACAGCTCCAATATCTATACTTACAATATCTGCATCTCTCATTATAGGTTCAACGATTTTTACATCGTTAGCTGCTTCTCCTAAACGATACATATCGAAATGGAGTTTTTCTATCAAATCTATTTCTTCTTGAGAATTAAAATATGTCTGATATCCAATATTAGAGAAATTAAAAAGATTGTTAGGTTGTTCCATCACAATCTTACTTAAATAGGTTTGCGAATTTATTTCATCATCAATAGCGCCTAAATCAAACTTTGTATCAACGATAGTTAAGTTTACCGTTTGTTCTAAAGCATCATAAGCTCTATAATTGGCAAAAGTCAAATCTTGCCCTCCACCTAGAATAATAGGTATGGTATTATTTTTTACAAGCTGCGTAATAATTTCTTGCAATGCATGGTAAGTATCATCTTCATCATTTCCTTTAGCAATATCTCCCAAATCGACAATAGTAGCGTGCCAATTACCAGGAAATAATTGATATAAGTGTTTTCTAATTTCATCAAAAGTATCTCCTGTACCAAAATTATCAACAGCCCTTCTTCCTTCTTTTACCCCTAGTATAGCTAATTGTGCATTCTCTAAATCTGGCAAACCATTTTGCTGTGAATGTATTTGAATTTTTTTGCCCAAAGACAAGCTAGGTTGCAATGTAGCATGCGCTATTATTGCTTCACTTACTGGTACTAAAAATTCAAAACTCATTTACCTTACTTTTTTTTTGTTTTCCGTTTTGCCGTTTTCTTTTTAGGCGTTTTTTTTGCAATAATCTCTTGTACCTCTTCCAAAGTCAAGGCTTCTGCCTCAGTTGTTTTTGGCATTTCAATCTTTAACTTTCCTTTGATAATATTAAACCTACCCCAGCGTGCTTTTTCAACACGTATTCCTTCTTCTTCCCAATGGTGAATTAATTTATCAATCTCTTTTTGTTTTTTTGTTTCAATCAACGCTTCAATATCGCTTTGTGTTAAATTATCAAAATCATATTTTTTATTCACATTGATAAACATACTATTCCATTTGATAAATGGCCCAAAACGACCAACACCTTTTTGTACTGGTAGATTTTCATACTCTGCAATAGGTGCATCTGCTTTTTCCTTAGCTATTATTAACTCTACAGCCCTATCCATAT
>Ga0256844_10000797_pt1 | contig 11923 bp, 8 predicted proteins | sample MusselsmetaG_FD_189100 | JGI IMG/M metagenome (GOLD analysis project Ga0256844, IMG submission 189100) | Mussel associated microbial communities from hydrothermal vent at the East Pacific Rise, Pacific Ocean - Mussels | ecosystem: Host-associated > Mollusca > Shell > Unclassified ... | reverse complement strand
CCCGTCACAGCTTTGCGGAACAAAAAATTGTCCGGTAAGTAAAGCTAAACGTCTGAAGAAAGGTGTGGAGACAGAAGTGCTGCACACAAACAATGGCAGTGATGTCAGATGGTTTACATCTCGGGCTAATCCATTGCCGGGAAACAGTGGGATTTTAGTGAGTTTAAATGATATTACAAAACAAAAAGAACTGCACTCTCGTCTGCAACAGATGGAGACGGATCTTAATGTGATTCCAACACCTATTATGGAGATTGATGACAAATTTAATATCACTTTCATGAATCCGGCCGGCGCTGCAGTAGCCGGGAAAAATCCGGATGAAGTTATTGGTACTAAATGTTACGACCTGTTTAAAACACCCCATTGTAAAACAGAGAAATGTGCCTGTACCAGAGCTATGAAAACCGATTCTGTTATATCGGATCAGACTATTGCAAGGCCCGCAGATGGAGTCATTATCCCCATTAAATATACCGGTGCACCAATAAAAGATGCCAAGGGAAATATTAAAGGTGCCCTGGAGTATATCATCGATGTAACAGAAGAAGCCCAACAAAAACAGGCAGCAGAAGAAAAGATAAACAACCTCAATACAATCCCAACGCCTATCATGTCGATTGACACCGACTACAATGTGACGTTTATGAATCCGGCTGGAGCCGCAGTTGCAGGCATGACGCCGGATGAGGTGGTGGGTAAGAAGTGTTTTGATCTTTTTAAAACGCCTCATTGCAAAACAGAAAAATGTGCCTGTGCCAGAGCTATGAAGACTGATTCAGTAGTCACTGATCATACTATTGCCCGACCTGCAGAAGGCGTGATTATACCGATAAAATATACCGGTTCGCCTATCAAGGATGCTAAGGGGAATATAAAAGGTGCTCTGGAGTATATTCTCGATGTTACTGAGGAGGCAAAACAGAAGCATGATGCCGACGAAAAGATAAACAACCTCAATACAATTCCAACCCCTATTATGTCCATTGACACTGATTTTAATGTGACGTTTATGAATCCAGCCGGGTCGGCAGTGGCCGGTATGACGCCGGATGAGGCGGTAGGTAAGAAGTGTTTTGATCTTTTTAAGACTCCCCATTGCAAAACAGAAAAATGTGCCTGTTCCAGGGCTATGAAAACGGATTCGGTTATCACCGATCATACTATTGCCAGGCCAGCAGAAGGTGTGATTATACCGATAAAATATACCGGTTCACCCATCAAGGATGCTAAGGGTAATATAAAAGGTGCTCTTGAATATATCCTCGATGTAACAGAAGAGGCGAAACAGAAACAGGATGCTGATGAAAAAATTGAAAATCTGAACGCTATTCCAACACCCATTATGTCGATTGATACCAGTTTTAATGTAACTTTTATGAATCCGGCCGGGGCAGGTCTCGTTGGGCTTAATCCCGATGAAGTCATTGGTAAAAAATGTTACGAGCTTTTTAAGACGGCGCATTGTCAGACAGAAAAATGTGCGGTCGGCCGTGCCATGCGTGAAGATCGCATTATCAATGAAGAAACTATTGCCCGCCCGCAGGATGGCGTAATCGTTCCCATTAAATACACCGGTGCTCCTATAAAAGATGCCAAGGGTAACATTAAAGGAGGCTTGGAATTCGTTCTTGATATAACTGATGAGGCTAGGCAGCGTCAGGAAGCCAATGAAAAAATAGAAAACCTTAATGTAATTCCCAATCCAATCCATTCTGTAGATTTGGACTATAAAATTACTTATATCAATCCTGCTGGTGCCGCTATTGCGGGAATGACAGTGGAAGAGGCCATGGGTAAAAGGTGTTCGGATCTTTTTGGCACTGATCTCTGCAATACTGAGCACTGTTTGGTCAAGCGGGCAATCGGTGGCAATACAACAATCACGGAACAGACCATTGCCCATATCGGTGGTAAGGATATTCCGGTAAAAGTGACCAGTGTTTCCATAAAGGATGCCAAGGGTAACATTAAGGGCGGTTTGGAATATATGGTTGATGTGACCTCAGAGGCAAAGGTTGCGCAAATGATTAATTCGGCGTCTTCTGAAGTGGAGACTCTGGTTTCTGATTCTCTTACAAAAATGGATGAGGCAACCAGCAACATGGAAGCCATGAGTAAGCTGATTGACAAAGAAGTTGGGCTGCTCGACGATTCCTCCACGACTCTGGACAATATGCTTGGATTCACAAAAGAAATGGTAGATCTTACAACAAAATCCAGTGAAATGGCTGCTGGCGTTGCTAAAGATGCAGAGCAGGGCAAGAAGGCTGGTGCTGATGCGGAGAAGAAGATGGTGGCCATCAACACATCCATGGAAGGTTCTAACAAGATGGTAGGTAATCTGGTGAACCAGCTTGAGAAAATAGGCGGATTTGTAGATATTATTAAGGAAATTGCCTCACAGACAAATCTTCTGGCATTTAATGCGGCTATCGAAGCAGCTCGGGCGGGTGATGCAGGGCGCGGGTTTGCAGTGGTTGCCGATGAGATCCGTAAACTGGCGGAAAATTCTTCAAAATCGGCGGTTGATATTGCCAATATCGTAAAAAAAGTTGAACATGAGTCCAAAGAAACCATTGTGGCCATGAAGGATGGTATGAAAATGCTGGGCGATGGAAGTGAGGTTATTGAGACTGCACTGGAGGCAATGGAAAAAATATCCACTGGTATTGTTACCATCTCCAGCTCTGTTGAAGAGCTGGATAAAAAAGCGGATATCCTCAGCGATAATGGACAAAATGTTAAGGAACAACTCAGCAGTGTGGTGAATTCCTCGCAGGAAAATCAGGAGTCCACCAAAGCGGTTAATTTTTCCATAGACGGAACCATTGAGGCGCTGAATAAGCTTGCTTCCTCCAGCAAGGAACTTAATACAGCAGTCAGCTCAATGTAGATAGATTAGATTATTCACCATGCCGCATTCTCCTGAATGTCGGCATGGTTAGCAGGGGATAGTATGAGTTTTTTTGGAGATAAACTTTTTACCCACAGGCTGGTTTTATCGAAAATCCGAGAGGATGATCTTCAGACTATAGTTACCTGGAGTCGATCAGAAGTAGCCTGCGGGTTGTATTTGAATCCTGAAAATTATGATATCGAACAGATGCGTATGCAGATCAACTCCGGTGTTTTCTGGAGTGAGCTGGAAAGAATGTTTCTCGTTTCTCTAAAAGAAAGTGAGTTGCCAATTGGTACAGTGCATTATTGGTGTCATCCTGCGGCTGGCCAAAATACTATCACCATGGCTTTAAAAGTAGCTCTTCCTGAAGAGCGTGGTAAGGGCTATGGTACAGAAATCCAAAAAATTCTCATTATGCATATCTTTGATCGTCTTTTGGTGGAGGCTATCGAAATGTATACCGACATAGACAATACATCTCAACAGCGTTGTCTGCAAAAACTGGGTTTTGAGCTTATTGAATCTCTGGCCTATGATGATCAGCAGGAAAAAAGAACGGGCCATCTCTTCAGGTTGACCTCTAAGCAGTATCATTCCCATCCCATTTATCAATATCACTATGAGTAAGCTAGGTCTGGTTTTTGATAACAGATATTTACACCATTCGATCTCCACCTCTTCTTCTGAAAATCCGGACAGAGTTCGCAGTCTTTATCTACATTTACAACAGAATATCAATACATCTATCGTTCAGATTCAACCACGGGAAGCGACCAGTGAAGAAATAAATATGCTTCATTCACCGTTTTATATGGAACAGCTTCGGGAGCATGCCGTAAAAAGTGATCCTTTTTCCTACGATCGTGATACCTATCTCATGGAAGAGTCTGTACCCACGGCTCAATTGGCTGCGGGAGGTTGTTTCAGCCTTGTGGATCAGATCATGGCAGGAGATATTGACTACGGTTTTGCCCTGGTTCGTCCACCGGGCCATCATGCCATGGGGGGGAGGGGCATGGGCTTTTGTATTTTTAATAATGTTGCCCTGACGGCAGAATATCTTCGTAGACAGTATGGGATTAAACGCATTCTTGTCCTGGATTTTGATATCCACCATGCCAACGGTACCCAGGAAATTTTTTATGATACAAATGAAATTTTGCTCTGTTCTATTCATCAAAAGGGCATATTTCCTTTCAGCGGTCTTTCAACGGAAACAGGAAGTGAGGAAGGAATGGGATATACGATAAATATCCCGATTCACCCTCAATTTGGTGACCAGGAATATACTTGCCTGCTTGGCCAGTTGCTTCAAGGAGTGGTGGAACAGTATCTCCCTCAGTTCATTTTGGTTTCAGCAGGTTTTGATGCCCATATTGACGATACTATAAGTGGAACGTTTTTGAGTACAGAATGGTATGGCTTAATCACCCATATCCTGCGACGCCATGCTGCCGAGAGCTGCGAAAATCGTCTGCTCTATGTTCTGGAAGGCGGGTATAATCCAGTTTCTTTAAAAGCCTCGGTACTTGCAACTATTGATGCTATGACGAAAAGTGAAATTATCAGGCCGGGGATTCTTTCTGTTCCACGGGCGGAAAAGATTCTTGATGGTCATCCCCTCAACCGACACTGGACAATTTAGTACCTTATTTTGTAAAAAAAAGTAACTCTTTAGTACCCTTTTGAGGGGTATAAAAAACAAGAAATTGAAGAAGGTATTAAACATAAAAACGAATAAATATCCGCCCAGGTACTTAATTGCAGCTTGTCTGCGTTAATAAATTTGTTTGAGCTATTGCGGCTAATTATGAAAAATATAGATCTCGATGACGTTGCGCTTAAAACCATTTTGCAGGATTGTCGACAGTGTGGTACCTGCTGCAAAAAATACAAAAAAGTACTGCTTCAGGGAGATGAAGTAGAATATATTAAAAAAATGGGGGGGCATGTTGGCGTTGATGTTACTTTGAAAGAACTTCGGGAGAAGCCGCTTGCGCAACTCGTTGAAAAAAACAAAGAAACGGGCAAGGTCTATATGATCCATCCTGATGATAAGGGTTGTGTCTTTCTGGAACAACGGAACAATTTGTATTTTTGTAAGATTTACCATTATCGACCTCTCTCCTGCCAGGGGTTTCGCTGCAACCTGGCTGATGAGAGTTTTCTTTCTCTTTTTGGGGATAACTCCATGTACCTTCTAGGGCAGAACACATTCGGCTTGCCTTTGAAATAATATGGTTCGAGGGTACAATAGGATTATTGTTAACTGGTGGTAAAACATGGATAGAAAGCAAATGGTTAGCATACCAGTAGAAAAAGATATGGCTGATTGTCAGATGCCAGAGAAATCAGGTGAAAACGATGATTTCTTTCGATCCATGTCTTTGTCGGCACCTGTGGGGATAGGTTTTGTCGTGGATCAGATGCTCCTCTGGGTCAATGAAAAAATGTCTGAAATTACTGGATATTCAAGGAATGAATTAGAAGGGCAAAGCGCCTGTGTGTTATATACAGGAAAAGATGAATTTGATCGGGTATGTTTGGAAAAATATGAGCAGATAAAAGAGAGAGGCACAGGTTTCATAGATACGCAATTCAAGCGAAAGGATGGGGCTATTGTTGATATTCATCTGAGTTTTACTCCTATTGACCAGGAGAATTGGTCTGCTGGGGTAACTTTTATCGCCCAAGATGTAACTGAGCGTAAAAAGATGGAACGAGAACTAAAAAGAAGTAAAAAAGAATGGGAACGAACCTTTGATGCAATGCCGGATATTGTTACTATTCAGGATAAAAACTTTAAGATAGTCCGGGCAAATCAGGCAGCCTCAAATACGTTGGGGAAGTCATGGAATAAGATTGTCGGCCACAGTTGTTTTTCATTGTTTCGTAATGACGACACACCCTGTCTGGATTGCCCGCTTGTTGACACAAAAAATTTATTTTTCCCGTGCAGCGGAGAAATATATCATGAAAAATTTAGTAAAACATTTTTGGTCTCTGCTGCACCGATCTTTGATGAACAGAGTAAGCTTGAGTACATTATCCATGTAGCTAAAGATATAAGTGATTTGAAAAAATCAGAAATAGGGCGGTTGCGACTGGCAACGGCCATTGAACAGGTATCTGAGATTATAATGGTGAGTGACAGTGAGGGAAATATCCAGTATGTCAACCCAGCTTTTGAAAAGACGACCGGTTTCACCTGTGAGGAAGCCATTGGGCAAAATTGTTGTTTTTTGAGCCGTGACGACCAAAACGCGACGAGTTTTGATAAAATGTGCATGGCACTTCATGGGGGTGAAATGTGGAGTGGTTCCCTTATTAACACTAAAAAAGATGGTTCCTTATTTGAAGAAGAGGCCACTTTTACACCTGTTAAAGATAACGAGGGCAGGATTACCAACTTTGTTGCTGTCAAGCGCGATGTGAGTCATGAAAGATCACTTGAAAAACAGCTGAGGCAGGCTGTGAAAATGGAGGCGATTGGCACTCTTGCTGGTGGTATCGCCCATGATTTTAACAATATCCTTTCGGCTATCCTTGGATATAGCGAAATGGCAAGAGCGCAGTTGACTGCTGATGATCCTGTGGGCAAAGATCTTGATAGGGTTATACAATCAGGCTACAGGGCGACAGATCTTGTAAAACAGATTTTGACGTTCAGCCGCCAGGAAGAGGGCGATCTTAAACCATTCAAAGTCCATTTCATTGTTGGAGAAGTTCTCAAGCTGTTACGATCGACTTTGCCGACAACCATCGAACTTAAAGAAAACGTTGCTACGGATTGTCGACCGATCCTTGCAGATTCCACTCAACTGCATCAGGTGTTAATGAACCTCTGTACCAATGCGAAGCATGCAATCGGGCAGCATACAGGGAATATACATGTCTCACTTTCGGAAATAGAGGTCACGGATGACAACGGTATCGTTGATTGTCCCCAGGTAGAAGCAGGTATGTATCTGGATATTGAAGTCAGTGATACCGGTTGTGGTATGGATGAATTAACCTTGTCAAAGATATTTGATCCGTTTTTTACTACCAAGGAAAAAGGAGAGGGAACCGGGTTGGGTCTGGCTGTTGTTCATGGAATTATTAAACAGCATAAAGGTGAAATCACCGTCTCGAGTGAACCGGGGATGGGAACTATTTTCCATATATATCTTCCCATAATAGATGAAGAGTATATTCAACCTGTGCAGCTTGTAAATGAAGATATTCCAACGGGAAATGAGCGATTGCTGATAGTTGATGATGAACGGGTTCTCGGCCAGATGATGCAGCGTATGTTGGAGGGGCTTGGTTACTCAACAACGTTTTTTGCCAGCAGCATTGGAGCGTGGGAGGCCTATAGAAGTACTCCAGATGAGTTTGATCTGGTCATTACTGATATGACCATGCCGGAAATGACGGGAATGGATTTGACCGGAAAGTTGCTTGATCTGCGACCGGATTTGCCTGTTATTTTGTGTACAGGATTTAGTGAAGCAATTAATGAGACAATGGCCAGGTCGTTTGGTATTCGTGAATATGTCACGAAACCGGTTGATAAAAATACTTTGGCAAGAGCGATCCGGAAAGCCCTCGAGGGAGGTGTGGAGCAGAAAACCGGGTTGGTTAATTAATGAGAATAATCCTTAGATCCATCACATTAGTATTGGTTGGGCCGATTTTATAGAGGTCAGACAGTTTTTCAAAAAAATGATAGGAATCGTTGTTGTCGAGATAATCCTGTGGGTCGAGACCGATTGATTGAGCCCTGTCTACAGTTGTTTCATCGCAGAACGCTCCTGCAGCATCGGTTGGGCCGTCTGTGCCGTCGGTTCCAGCGCTTAATATGACAATATTGTCCATGTCTGATGCTTTGACAGCCGCTGCCAGAACAAACTCCTGATTTCTGCCACCTTTTCCTGTGCCTTTGATATGAACTGTTGTTTCACCACCGGAGAGAATACATGCTGGTCTTGCCAGCGGATATCCATGGAGCTGAATTTCCCTGGCGATTGCAATGTGGTTTGCAGCAACGTCACGTGTTATGCCTTCCAGCATTGAAGAAAGCAGAATGGTATTGTATCCCAGTTTTTCCGCTTGTTCTTTGGCGTGGAGAAGTGCATCAAAATTGCGACCAATGATGACGTTTTGGGTTTTCTTGAAAAATTCCTGTCCCACTTTAGCCGTTTCCAACACGCTGCCATTAATGCCCGATTCAATGTGATGTGCAACGTTTTCTGGAATGTCATTTTCTATCGAATATCTTGAAAATATTGATTTGCACTCAGCAAAAGTTGTAGGGTCAGGTACACAGGGGCCGGATGCTATACTGTCGAGGTCATCGCCAACAACATCGGAGAGAATGAGTGAAATCAGTGTGGCGGGATAGATGGCTCTGGCCAGTCCTCCGCCTTTGATGGCCGAGAGGTGTTTTCGAACCGCGTTGATTTCATGGATTGTGGCTCCGCATTCAAGAAGAACCTGCGTTGTTTTTTGTTTGTCTTCCAGGGTGATTCCATTGACGGGCAAAGGCATAAGGGCTGAACCACCTCCTGATATCAGGCAGATAACAAGAGTTTTTTCGTCAGCACTGGAGGCGAGCTGGTAAATAGTCTCGGCACCTTTTAATCCATTTTTGTCAGGAACAGGATGGCCCGCTTCCTGGATGTTCACTTTCTGCAGTTCTGAAATATGATCGTATTTGACAGTGATGATACCGGCTGAAATTCGATCGGTAAATATGCTTTCAATAGCTTTTGCCATTGAGGCGCCTGCTTTGCCGGCTCCTAATACAATAATTTTCTGAAAAAAATCGAGATCGTATTGATGGCTATCAACTGTAAGAATATTGCCATCGAGTTGACAAAAACGGCGGATCGCTGCACCAGGGGCGACAGCCTGCAGACCCGCCAGGAATATTTCAGCAGCATGTTTGTGTCTTTTTGATACGTGACTCATTTTTTCATTCCATTGGAGGACAATAATTCAGAAGCCTCAAATTTCAAAAGTGGTTAATGGGCTGGCCCAATCATTTTTTCTGGCAACCAGGTAATTATTCCAGGAAAAATAGTACAGAGCAGTAACACCAGCATAATGATCAGGACAAAGGGGATAACGCCTTTGATGATATCAGACATGGTGAGCCCGAGTTCTGGTGGTGCCGAACCTTTTAATACAAAAATCGACATGGCCATCGGTGGGGTTTGAAAAGCCATCTGTAGATTAATACAAATCATCATTCCTGCCCAGAGCGGATTGAAGCCGAGTTGTGCCAGAATGGGTGAAAAAATTGGTACGATAATAAAAACGATGCCGATCCACTCGATAAAGAGCCCCAGCATGAAAACAATAAGCATGATCATGGCAAACGATGCCCATTTCCCACCCGGTACGGCAAGGATGAGCTCTGAAACCACCTCGCCTGAACCGGCACTCATGAAAACGCCGACAAAAGCGTAGCAGAGAGCTGCGATCATAACCACAAAGGCGCTGACTCTCAGGGTTTCCAGCGAAGCATGCCTGAGCAGATCAAAGTTGAATTTTCCATAGGCAACTGCTAGCAGAATTGAGGCCAGACAACCTATGGCCGCGGCTTCTGTCGGCGGTGCAATGCCGGAGAAAATTGTACCGAGTACTGCAAGAATCAGCATGATAGGTGGTACCAGTGACTTCAACAGTCGCCAGAGCTTTTTCATTGAAAAGGGTGCTATCTGGTCGGCGGGGATGGCGGGGCCCATTTCCGGGTTGATATAACAACGGATTCCCACATAAGCGACATAACCAAATGCTAGCATAAGCCCAGGAAAAACGGCGCCCATGAACATCTGGCCAATGGAAATTCCCGCCTGGGGGCCGTAGACAACCAGCATGATACTTGGCGGGATGAGTATACCCAGTGTTCCTGAAGCGACTATGGTACCGGCTGCCAGGGATTTATTGTAACCACGGCTTAACATCGGCTCAAGGGCAATAAGGGTGAGGATTGTAACGGAGGCCGCAATAACACCTAAGCAGGTGGCAAGGATTGTTCCAAAGATAACGGTGACAATGGCAAGGCCACCGCGCAATCGTCCCAGGGACTCATAGAGGCTTTCATAGAGATCCTTGGTTATACCGGAGTGTTGCAGAATAACGCCCATGAAAGTAAAGAGTGGTACGGCAAGATAGGGGTAGTTCAGGGTCAGGTCATAGAATCTGCTGTAGAGGATATGGTAGGTTGTTGTTGGGCCAAAGACAAGGATACCAACAATAAAGGCCACGCTGCCAATAACAAAGGCAATGGGAAACCCGGTGAGAACAAGAGTAAAAACTCCGCCCAGCATAAGAAAGGCAACGATTTCAGCGCTTAAATCAATCAATTTTCTCACCTCTTATGACAAAGTGGATGTCTCGAATAAATCTCGCTACCCCTTGCAAAATCAAGAGAAACAGACCAATTGCAAAAACGCTACGGTAGGGTGCAGCCGGTGGATACCAGAAACTGTTGAACATTACTTCATGAATCTTCCATGCCTTGGCCGCCCATGTGACAGCCAATTTGAACATGATGATCATTAACGGAAAGAAGAGGAATAGTGCTCCGATCACATCGATTAAGGCCTGTTTGCGAGGTGAAACCTGCGAATAGAACAGATCTACCCTGGTGTGTGAGTCGTGGAGATAGTTATACGACGCACCGAGCATATAAATGGCTCCGCCTGCCATACACATGGAGTCGTAGGCCCATATCGTCGGTGCGTTAAAAAAATGTCTGGCAATTGCCTCGTATGATCCGAAGAGAACCAGGAGTAAAGCAAACCATTTTCCTATTGCCCCGGACTTTTCACTGAGCCAATCGATAAACTTGAGTAGTTTTCTTATACTGGACATGCTTTTCTCCTGGTGGACTGCGATGTACTTTTTATTTTATTGCGTTGTAGGCCTTGCCAAATTCTGTCATTGAATTGTAGATTTCGGCGAAAATCGGGTCTTCAGATTTTGACTTTTCGGCATAGAATTTTTCAGCTTCAGCAGTCAGAGCGTCTTCGATTTCCTTTGGTACTTTGTACACTTTATTGCCAGCTGCTTTAAATTTGTCCACAGCCTTAAGGGATTCGTAGACCAGGTATTCGTGCTGGGCCTGGGTATACTGAGAAATTACAGCTTTAACGGTTGCCTGGAGGTCTGCAGGTAGTTTATTCCATGCGTCTTTATTAACAAAAATAACCTGTGGATCGCTAGGCGCACGTGTCGGTGACAGGTAGACATAGGGTGCAACTTCGTTGAAATGCATATTCCAGTTGGAAGCAAGTGTAGAATATTCAAATGCATCGATTGTGCCTCTCTGCATGGCTTCATAGAGCTGGCCACCAGGAATAATAACAGTTGCAGCACCCATCCGTTTCAGGATTTCGCCACCGTCTCCCATGCAACGTGCTTTCAAACCTTTGAGGTCGTCGAGGGTCTCAAGTTTGACTTTTGAATGAAAGAAAACTTCTTCGGGCAGAGGAGAAAGGGCTCCGGGGAAAGTCATAACATTGTAGTCGCCCATCATTTTGTTCAACAGTTCAGCACCGCCACCAAAATCAAACCAGGTTCTTAGTGCTTCGCCTGGCAGTCCGCCTGGTCGGGAGCTGATGAGGCCTGCTGCCGGCCATTTGTCGAGGTTATACATCGGGGTGGAATATCCCATCTGTAGAACGCCTGCGTCAATGGCATCCACTTCCTTGTATGCCGGCACAATAGAACCGCCCACAAAAGGTTTGACTGTTAAACGGCCACCGGTCGCTTCGGTAATCGCGTGACATAGCTTGTCATGGTAAATCTGAGAGGGATCAGATGCGGGACCGTGCCCGGATGATTTCCAGATGATTTTACCATCTTTGCCGGCAAAGGCGCTGGCAGCGGGAATAAGCATGAGTGCTGCAGTGGTAAGTGCAACAAATAAGGTACCGCGTTTTCTGCTGAAGATACTCATCTTTGAACCTCCTGTGATTTGTGTATATGCCTAGCTCTTTGACAGACTTTTTATCTGGTCCAGAGCGA
>Ga0256844_10000796_pt1 | contig 11925 bp, 9 predicted proteins | sample MusselsmetaG_FD_189100 | JGI IMG/M metagenome (GOLD analysis project Ga0256844, IMG submission 189100) | Mussel associated microbial communities from hydrothermal vent at the East Pacific Rise, Pacific Ocean - Mussels | ecosystem: Host-associated > Mollusca > Shell > Unclassified ... | reverse complement strand
TGTCTTACACGCTCACGTGTTACTCTAAGCTCTTTACCAATCTCTTCAAGTGTTCTGTCACTCTCATCTGAAAGAAGACCAAAACGCATTCTAATAACAGCTTTTTCACGCTCATTAAGTTGGTCAAGTACTTCATCAATCTGATTGTTAAGGTCATCGTTAAGTACAGCATCCGAAGGACTCATGGTTGTTTTGTCTTCAATGAAGTCACCAAATCTTCCATCGTCTTCGTCACCAACTGGAGTCTCAAGACTCACTGGCTCTTTTGTAATTTTAATAACATTCTTAACTTTGTCAATTGACAAACCAACCTCTCTAGAGATTGTCTCCAAATCTGGCTCTTTCCCTGTCTCTTGAAGACCTTTACGAATAATCTTGTTAATTCGGTTAATGGTCTCAATCATGTGAATTGGAATACGAATGGTTCTTGCTTGGTCAGCAATGGCTCTTGAAATCGCTTGACGAATCCACCATGTTGCATAGGTTGAAAACTTGTACCCTTTTTGGTACTCAAATTTATCAACAGCTTTCATAAGACCAATGTTCCCCTCTTGAATAAGGTCAAGGAATGGTAAACCACGGTTTGTATAACGTTTCGCAATAGAAACAACAAGACGAAGGTTTGACTTTGCCATTCTTGTTTTTGCAATCTCTGAACGGTGTTTACCACGACGAATCTGCCCAAGAATTTCTGCCAATTTTTCAGGGTCAAGGTCAAAACTATCTTTACTTGCTTCTCTTGTTTCGTAAAGTTTTTTAATCTCAACATAAGTACTTACCATAGTTGTTTCAGGAACAGCATCGGTAATATCCTCTTTGTCCATCTCCAAAATATTTTCTAAAATACCACGGTGATTCTCTTTTAGAGTATCGTTAAAGAGTGGAAGTTTGTACTCAAGTCTCTTTAACTCTTTGTCAAAACCATCATCACTCTTAAGTGCTGTTTCCATAGCTTTTACAAGTTCATTAATGAGTTTAGATGTTGGTCCAAGGTCAATAAGTGCAAGTTTTTGCTGTTGCTTTTTAAAGGCAACTTTCATGTTTTCATGAAGAATCTTTTCAGCATCTTCTGCATCTGTCTCTAACATGACATCTAACTCATCACGAGCTTTCATCCACTCTTTTTTTGCTTTGTCTAAAGCTTTAAATGAAGCAACAACTTGCTTTACACGTTTGTCAGCACCTTTAACTTCAGGAGTAGCATCTTTTTTTTCATCACTATTTTCAGTTGAATCATCTTTATCATCAGAAGACTCTTTTTCATCTTCAAAACTTTTAAACAACTCTTTAACACGACGCTCTCTGTTAAGTAGTGGCTCTTTATAGTTTAAGATGTAGTCAATAAGATAAGGAACTGAACAGATAGCATCCAAAATGACATCTTCTCCAGCTTCAATCTCTCTACTTAAGAAAATCTCTTCTTCTTTTGTCAATAGTGGAATTTTTCCCATCTCTCGTAAATACATACGAACAGGACTGTCTGAACGACTCCACTCTAGCAACTCTTTCTCTTTTAAAAAGTCAAATGGTTCAGCTTCACCATCTTCAATCTCTTTTTGTCTTGCAGCTTCACGTTTTTTCTTTTCACTAGATGAAAGAAACTTTGCATACTCTGAAGATGTTGCCAAATCAATTTTATGACTTTTTGAAAGTTTAAAAATTTTTCTTGATTGTACTAAAGTTGGTTGTTTTTCAAACTCTTTTGCCAAATTCTCATAGGTAATTAAGTCACACTTTTTACACTCTTTGAATATCTCTTCTAATTTTTTATTGATGTCTTTTGCAGCCAAGAGGAGGACTCCTTGTTAGGATTATGCGTTCTCTATCTTTTAAGATTAATAGATCCCATATTTTTGTGCATTATACCGAAATAGTTTTAAGATAAAATTTTAAATACCTATAAATGCCTAATTTTAAGTCTTTTAAAGCTTGTTATTCTAAAATATTTTCAACTCCATTTTCCAATTTTATAAGTATATCATTAGATTGAAATAGTGTTAATGTTTTTTTATTTTCTAAATTCAAATATAATCCACGTAAAGCACGGTTGATCATTTCATGAGCAATAATTACAATCTCTTTTTCTTCTGAAAGTGTCGATAACCAAGCTTTTAAACGTCTTGAAACCATTTCATATGACTCACCACCTTCTAAAACATAACTCCACTTATCTGCCTCTCTTGCTTCATACTCCTCAGAGAATTCAGATTTACAAAATGTTTTAGTATTACCTTCAAATATACCATAATTAAACTCTTTAATTTCATCTATAAGTTCGATTTTTGACTGCTGTAAATTTAATTCTTTAGCAATGATATATGCTGTAGATTTTGCACGTCCCAAAGGAGAAGAGAAGATTTTCATCTCTTTAGTGTTAAGATATTTTTCTAATTTTAAAGCATTAGCTTTTGCCTGTTCTTTTCCTTTTACAGTTAAAGGAGAGTCCATTTGCCCCTGATAACGCCCCTCAACATTCCACTCTGTCTGTCCATGTCGCAAAAGATATATGGTTGGAAACTTCAAAACTACCTTCTTTTTGTCAAATGTTCCATACCATACCAGATGGTAGCAACCATAGATGCTAAAACAACAAAAGGAACCCACGGATAAGCTTTAAAGTACTCAAACATACTTTTAATTGTCTCACCAGCATAAAATGCACTCACCATAATAACTGTTACAAAAAAGATTGAAGCAAATATATTGTAAAAACCAAACTTTTTAAAGTCATAACGAGAGAGTGACATTGAAATAGGAATTAAAGTTTTAATTCCATAAAGAAACTTTTGAATAAAAATTGCCCAAACCCCATATTTTCGTAAAATCAATGTTGAGAGTGCTATCTTTCTCTTATGCTTCTCAAAATAGGGTTTAATGTCAGCTTTATGGTAACGCCCTAAGTAAAAAAGAAACATATCTCCAATGTAGTTAAAAATAATTCCAATGGCTAAAGAGACAAAAAGGTTCATCTCTCCCATAAATGACAACACTCCTGCTGCTGCTGTAACGACCAGTGAACCACCAAAAGAGAAGAAAGCCAAAGCCAAATATCCCCATGTACTAAGATTTGTTAATGTATCTTCCAAAAGAAGCCTTTAATATGAGTTTTAATTTTTGCAAGATTATAGTATGATTTCTTTAAAAATTGGGTCATTTATTACTATGTTTGAAACACTACTTTCTATTATCTTTGTCTATATCTTCATCTTTTTAGGTTACTTGGCAAAACGTATCTTTAAAGAGGAGATGGACTCCAAAACACTTACCCTCTTCTCTGTCTATTTTCTACAAGGTTTCGTAACCGTTTGGGGCTTTTCCACAGCCAAGCTCTCTGCTGAACATGCCCTTGTACCTCTCTACTACATTGGAATTATTTTCTTACTTCTACTTCCTACTCTTTTAGTAGCTAAAAAGTTCATAAAAGACCCAAAAGAACGTGCCATTGTCAGTATTGCTGGTTTTGTAGGGAACACTGGCAACATCGGTATACCTCTGGGGATTGCTCTCTTTGGTATGGAGTCTGTCATCTACACCACGCTCATCAACATTGCAAATGTCTTTGTGGTTTACATTTTAGGTGTCTACATCTACTCACGTGGTTCATTCTCCATTAAGCAATCGCTCTTTAACATCATTAAAATCCCCATTATCCCAGCCTCTGCTATTGCAATATTAATAAATATCAATAATATAGAGCTTGTTCCACAAATACAAGAGTTCTTTAAAATGGGTGCTTACGCAGGTATTGTGCTACAACTTTTTTTACTTGGAACATTTCTCTATGGCATTAAACTAACAGCCCTTAAAAAGTCTCTTTTCTTTACTATAATGAGTCAAAAATTTATACTCATTCCACTAGCAACTGCTCTAATTTTGAGTTTTACAGATTTATCACTCTTTATCCAAGGAGTCATCTTAATGGAAGTCTCCGTACCATTAGCTGTAGCCAACATTAACTTGGCTTCACTATATGAGTGTAAACCCAAAGATGTTACAGCTCTCATTATGCTTAGTACGCTTATTTTTCTGCCTGTATTGTTTTTGTTGTCGGAGGTTGTTGGTAGGTTTTATTTGTAAAATACCTTATAGAAGCAAAACCCTCTGCTCCATTCTTCTCACACAAATCAATCTGCTCTTTACTGATAATTCCACCCAAGGCAATAACAGGAATATCCAATAAAGAAGTAAGCTTCTGAAGCTCTTTTACTCCTTTAGGTTCACCTTTATTAGGAGTAGAAAAAATTGGGCTGTAGGTGAGCATATCTGCACCCAATTTTTGAGCTTTAAGAGCTTCATCAAGTGTGTGGGTACTTATGAGAACAAAAAGCCCTAAAACCTTTGATTTTACTATGTCATTAAATTGTGTAGAGTTTAAGTGTACACCATCAGCTTCTAAACTGTGAGCTAAGCGATAGTCCGTATGTAGTAGAATCTTTGAGAAGTTATGTCTCTTTGCTTCTGCGAGAAATAGTTTTGCATTGTCACTATATATTTTTGTAGATTTATCTCTATAGACAATCATCTCTGCACTGTTGGCAAAACGTTCTATATCTTGTTTTAAAATTTGAAAATTTAAAGTAGAAGGGTCGCTAATGGCATAAGCAATCATTACGATTTACATACCAACTCTTCTAACTTCTCTTGTCTCATTAAAAAGTACTCAATAAGTAGTACAAAAAAGAGTCCAGGTAATGCACCTAAAAGTGAGCCAAAAAGTGAATAGAAAAAACCAACATGAAAAAGAAGAAAAAAGAGAGTAGTTGCACCCATGAAGGCAAAAGCCCAAGATGCACCTAGTAAAAAGTTTACTAGGAGAGATAAAAAAGAAGTAGAGAGTTTCATCTAAACTTCTCTCTTATCAAGATGACCTAGTGGTCGTCTTCAATAGCTACAGCACCTGCAAGGTAAACGTAGATAAGAATCATAAATACAAATGTTTGTAACAATGCTGAGAATGTTAATAACAAATATGCAGGTAATGGAGCAAAAAATGGAACTAGCATTAACAGTACCCATAAGAAAAGATCATCACCTTTAATGTTACCAAAAAGTCTAAATGACAATGAGATAATTCTTGAAATATGAGAAACAATTTCAATTGGGAACATTAATGGAGCTAGTGCTGGTACTGGTCCCATAAAGTGTCCAAAATATTTCTTAGCACCATTTACTCTAATACCTTCGTAGTTGTAGTAAATAAATACAACTAATGCCAACGGTAAAGTTACGTTAATGTTTGAAGTTGGTGATTCAAATCCAGGAATAATACCAACTACGTTAGAGATAAGTACAAAAAGACCTACTGTTGCTACAAGTGGTAAGTATTGTCTAGCAAGTTTTTCACCAATTGTGTCTTTACCCATAGAAATTGCACCTTCAAGGTACGCTTCCATAAAGTTCTGAGTACCTGTTGGTACTGCTTTTAATGATGACGATGCGTATTTAGCTAAAAGCAAAACAAGCCCAGTCACTAAGATTAAGTGTGCCACAACCATTGCTGTTCCGTGTCCTGTAAAAGCACCTAATAAAGTCCATACACCTTCCATTTATCCATCCTATGTTACTAAAATAATTTGGGGGATTATAGCTTAGAAAGCCTTAGTTTTTCGTTATGCTGGTTATAAATTTAGATTAATTGTGAAAGTGAGAAAATTAGAGCTTTATTTGAGTACATTGGTGACATGATTTTTACTTAATGAAGAAGATGCCCTTGCTCTTTCATCTCGTAAACCGTTAAATATTTAGAAAAGAACTCCAAACTCTTTCCAGCATCAACAATTTTGTCTTTACGTCCCATAAAAACTTCAATGACTACTCCTCGCTCTTCTAGAGCTTTCATCTTCTCTTCATCCCAAACATAAGTAAGAAGAGCCTCTAACTCCTCTGCCGTTCCTTCTGTTAAATATTCACTAAGATTAATCGTAGAAGGATAAGCAACATTTTCTAAAAATGTCTGAGTATAAGCCTTCTCATCTGCCTTAAAATAACGTAACTGTGTCCGAATGAAACTTTTTTTATGATTTTGAAAGAATGCTGGAGAGAGTAAAATGAGTCGGTCAATTCGTTTGGTACTCTGGTAGGCATACTCAAAAGCTTGTTGAGCCCCATAAGAGAAACCAGCCACAACATAGTCACTCTCTACCAGTTGCTCTTTAAAAAAAGTCTCTTCACCTTTTAATGCAAAACCATTAAAGTATTTCATCTAAAATATCTCATCCATAATAACTTTGGTCTCTTTAGGAGTAATTGATTCATTCTCTAAAAGATACTCAGTCACCCTCTCAACAACCAGTTCCAGTTTAGAGAGCAAAGAGGTAACTTCCGTGTTTGACTCAACCAAAAGTGTCTCAGCATGAAGTGGAGAAGCAAAGTACTCATCATTCATCGCATACTCTTCTGTAATGGTATGTGCCAAAATTTTAGCTGACTTGATGTCCTCTTTTGAGTTGGTAAAGAGTTCGTTATATTTTTTATTGGTAGCAATTCGACCTGCAAGTAGCACTTTTAACTCATTTTCCAGCACGGTTTTAGAGAGAATCTCATTGTGGTGAGGAATAAAGTTAGAAGAGATAATACCTATCTTCTCATAGTTTACCTCTAGCCAAGAGGCTGTTACAGCTTTTGCAGCCTGATAAAGTGCCTGAATCTTTCGCTCTTCATCGTTAAAGTTTTGAATTTTATGCTTACCAAGAAGTACCTTGTCTTTCACAGCTTCAATGTCACTGTCATCAATAGTCGATTTAGAAAAACGAAGTGCATTTAAGGCTGCTTCATTGACCAGTGTTGCTAACGCTGCTGAGTTAAATCCAATGGTCATTCTTGCTACTTTTTCAATATCAATAACGTGATTTTTAGACTTTAGATTCAACTCAATATTACTTACTCTTTCAGAAAAATCAGGAAGTGGAATATGTACACGTCTGTCAAAACGCCCTGCTCTTAGCAAAGCCTCATCTAAAACCTCTATCTTATTGGTCGCAGCAATAACCATGACCCCTGAACTCTCTTCAAATCCATCCATCTCTGTTAAGAGTTGATTTAAGGTTGCTTCTCGCTCTTCGTTACTATGACCACCACGGCTTTTACCCACAGCATCTATCTCATCAATAAATATAATACTTGGTGCCATCTCTTTCGCTTTAGTAAAGAGTTCAGAGACCCTCTTTGCACCCATTCCAACATATATCTGTACAAATGAAGCTGCACTTTGGTAGAAGAAAGGAACATTTGCCTCACCTGCAACTGCTTTTGCAATTAATGTTTTACCCACACCTGGAGGACCTACAAGCAGAACACCTTTAGGTAGAGAAATATCATACTCTTTATATTTCATAGGATTACGAAGGAAATCAATAACCTCATAAAGCTCCTCTTTCACATCTTCAACTCCAGCCACATCTGCAAAGGTCACATTTGAATGCTGTGCTTGTATCTGCTGTTTTGGTAAAGCTGTATCTGCCCTCTCCATCTCTTGTCTATTTACAAAGTTCTCTTGAGTTTTTCGACTGGCTCTCATGGTGTAAAAAAGGTAAAACATACTCGCTAAAAGTGCTACAAAAATAATGTTTTCCATAACTTCTGTAGACTCTTCGTAGTACTCAACTGTCGCCGTCTTAAAGAGTTTACTCTTATCAATTGCATCTTTAGGTACTTTGTAACTCATCTCTTCCATATAGAAGTAAATATAGGGTTCTTTAACCATAATCTTTTGAACTTTTTTATCACCAATTAATGACAGTGCCATCTTTTGGTCAATGAGTTCAGGATTCTTCTCCCAACTAGAGATAAAAAGTACTGCGACCAAAAGAACCAGAGAGATAAGAATAATTTTTGTATTTTTACTAATAGATTGCCACATTTTTGTCACCTTCGACCTTTGCATCTTCTATCAAAATCCAATTGGAAGTAATATCCTCTTTTGAACTCACCTCAATTTTGTTAAAATACTGGTCATAACCATGATAAACTCCATCTCTACCCTGCTCAATAAGCACTTCTAGGTTTTGATTGTTTGCCATTCTAAAGTCACGATTTTTTGCTTTAATTTTTGCTGTCAACTCTCGATGACGCTCTTTTGCAATGTTCCCTTTAATCTCAGGTCGCATGGTTGCAGAAGCTGTGTTGTCTCGTTTAGAGTATGAGAACGCATGAACATGGGTTAGAGGTAAAAGCTCAATTCTCTCCATCGCCTCTTTCCACTCTGCTTCATCTTCTCCAGGGTGACCAACAATATAGTCAGTCCCAATGGCATAGCCTTTGTCAGCTATCTCATTTAACAACTCTAAGTCTGTTTTAAATTTGTTACGACGGTTCATAACTTTAAGCATTTTGTCCGACGTGTGTTGCAGTGCAATGTGCAGATGTTTCGCCATCCAAGGCTCAGTAAGCAGTTCTTTAAACTCATCGTCAATCTGAATGGGTTCTAAACTCCCTACTCTTATGCGTCGGACTCCACGAATCATGCTCATGCGTTTAAGTAGTTTTGCCATTGAAGTATTCTCTTTTTGACCATAACTTCCAACGTTGGTTCCTGTCAAGATGAACTCTCCAAAACCATTGGCTGCCAGCTTTTCAATCTGAGTTAAAATATCCTCTTCTTTATGACTTCGTGCATCTCCACGCACAGAAGGAATGATGCAATAAGAGCATCTAAAGTCACAGCCCTCTTGAATTTTGATAAAAGCTCTACTCTTTCCTACAAACTCTTCTACAATAGTCGAGTCAATATGTTTCAAGTCACCAATCTGGTAAAAAGGTTTTTCATATTTTAAAATATCATTAATCTTCTCTTTCTCAGAGTGACCCATGACTCCAAACACTTTTTTGTCTTCAAAAAGTGCCTCACCTTTAGAGTGAGAACCACAACCAGCTAAAATAACTTTTGCATTGGGGTTTGAACGATTTCGTCCATTAATATAGGCTCGAACAGAAGAGTCTGCACCATTAGTAACGGTACAAGAGTTGACCATAATTACATCTGCTTCATCTTCATTTTGGGTCAATTCAAAATCTTTTAACTTTGACATCATTACCTGTGTATCAAACTGATTTGTTCTGCACCCAAAGGTTTTAAAATATACTTTTTTCATTTTTTTATACTCTTTTAGTTATTCTGGTCTGTGGTTAACTGTTGGCTCATCACCCTTTTCTAAAACAGGTCTTGGTGCTGACTTGCCCATGTAAAGTGACTGACTTGGTAATGCAATAAATATATCATCTTCTTCTTGTAAGCGTGCTAAAATTTCCATTGAAATCGTACTTCTAAGTGTCAGGGTCGCGTAAGAGTTGGTCAAGTACCATGCTGAAATTTTAACTCCATAAACATCAAAAAAACTAAAAATTCTAGGTTCTACAGCTGTATTTCGCATGCTGTATTTACTTCTTAAACGATTCAGTTGCTTTCGTGTCATGTCAGTGTACCCTTTTGAGTACTTACGCGTTACCTCTTTTGCAATATGCTGTGCCTTACTAACATTTGAATCAAAGGTAATCAAAAATTCAATTCCATCCCAAACAGTCTTTAATCCTGAGTGAGAATAATTTGCAATCATATCAGTAAAAATATAGTTATTTGGAATAAAAATTATTCTACCTGAACGTTTATTGGTTGTTACTGTCGTCAAAGTTACATCTTCATGCATTGTCATACGTAAGACAGAGATGTCAACAATATCTCCAACATATTCATTACCATCTTTAAAAAACTTCACCCTGTCACCTACGTGAATAGAGCCTGAGACTAAAATGACTACCCAGCCAAGTAATGACATAAACCAATCTTTTAAAGCAATGGCAATACCAGCTGAAGCAAAACTCAAAATGGTCATGAGATTCTCTACATTTTCCAAATAGGTAAAGAGCAAAATAATAAATATTAAGAAAATAAAAACAAAGTTTGCAACTTTATTTATGCCATAAAAGAGTTCATTGTCTGACATATATTTGGTTATGAGAAACTTAACAAAAAGGAAAAAGAGTAATAAGAACAGAATGATTACACCCGTTCTAATGGATTTCTTAATCTCTTTTTCCATACCTTCATCTAGATTTAAATTGACCTGTGAAACTTTTTGAGCAAAGGTTTCAACCGAAGTTTTAAAAATTTTTAATGTACGTTCAAAATCTTCTAATTTATGTTCATTAGCACTCAACTCTTCAATATATTTATTTCCATTATTTAAAAGTGACAACTCTTGTAAAAGCATACTCTTACGTCTCAGTTTGTAAACAGCTTCACTAAGTGACTTATAGCGTACATCATTCTCCTCTTTTAAACTCTTCATATGTTTCTGATAGGACATTGCTGTAATAATATCTAAAGGATTTGTAATACTAGGTTCACTATCTAACTGTACAGGTTTTAAGAGTTCCGTAAACGGATCATGCTTATATTCGTTAAGCTGTGAAAGCCTACCTTCTGTAGTTTTAAGCTCCTCTTCAAGGTGCTTTAAATCAGCCTTTTCATTTTCTGTTAAAGTGAGTTTATCTTCATATTCTTTAATATCATCTTTAAATTCTTGATAACGTATACTTAAATTTCGGTACTTCTCATAAGGAAGATATTGACTTGCCCAAATATTATCTTTACTAAGTTCACTGTCAATAAGCTCTTTTTCCTCTTCTAAACTTTTAATATGTTCAGATAATGCTTTCTCTTTTTTTAAACGAATAATTTCCACTAAACGCTCTTTTTCTAATCGAACTACATTCTCTTTCTCTTTTTGAGCTTTACTCTTCTCTTTATTAGACTCTTCATTTATAATATTTCTATTCTCTACAAAATCTTGTTTTTCAACCTGCTTCTTAATTGCCTTTTCAATAATGGCTATACTTTTTTTATTCTTTTCATTATCTTTTGGAGTAATTAACTCCAAAAGGGTCTCCTCCACTTTCTGTGTTAGGTTATTGTCTGCTACTGAAAACTGTAAAAATAAAAATAAAAAAAGTACTATAGCTCTCATTACAGCTCTTTTTCTACAAATTTCATAAGTACATTTTTCAAAGTCTCTGCTGGAATATCATCTTTAATCAGATATCCACCAATTCCCTTGGGTAAAATAAACTTTAACTTATTGTTTGCTGCTTTTTTATCTAAAAAGAATTTATTGAAAAAGGCATCTACATCTTTTACTTCGTAAGTTACAGGTAAATTGTGTTTGACTAAAAAGTCATTAACCAAATCCATCTCCTCTTGACTCATAAGCCCTAACTCTACAGCCAAAGCGTTTGCCATGACCATTCCAATGGAGACAGCTTCACCATGAAGATAGGTTTTGTAGTTTGTCTCATTTTCAATAACGTGTGCAAATGTATGCCCATAGTTCAAGACAGCTCGTATACCTGACTCTTTCTCATCGAGGTTTACCACTTCTGCTTTTAACTCAACTGAGCGTTGAATTGCTTTTTCCAAATCTTCTTTATTTGAGAAATCTGCTTCTACTAAAAAATCAAAATAGGCTTTGTCAAACATAACACCCATTTTAATAATCTCTGCAATACCTGAGTCAAACTCTCGTTGAGGTAGTGTCTTCAAAAACGCTGTATCAATATAGACAGCTTCTGGTTGATAAAATGCACCTACCAAATTTTTCCCATATTTGTTGTTTACCCCTGTCTTTCCACCTACAGAAGCATCTACTTGCGAAAGAAGTGTAGTAGGAATCTGAACAAACCCAATGCCACGTTGGTAGAGAGATGCTGTAAACCCTGTCATGTCGCCAATGACACCACCACCAAGAGCAATAAGAAGTGACTTACGGTCGAGTTTATGTTCAAAGAGTTCTGTCAGTATCTCTTCTACGGTTTCTAGTCGTTTAAACTCTTCACCATCTTTAACAATAACAACATGCAGTTCGTCTGCTGATATTTTTGACTTTACACGCTCTAAATGCAGAGGTGCAATGGTTTCATTGGTAACAATAACAA
>Ga0256844_10000794_pt1 | contig 11953 bp, 8 predicted proteins | sample MusselsmetaG_FD_189100 | JGI IMG/M metagenome (GOLD analysis project Ga0256844, IMG submission 189100) | Mussel associated microbial communities from hydrothermal vent at the East Pacific Rise, Pacific Ocean - Mussels | ecosystem: Host-associated > Mollusca > Shell > Unclassified ... | reverse complement strand
ATCTTATTATTGATGTAAACTCGAATGAGGTGGCTATTGCTTTATTGGAAGATAAAGTATTGATGGAACTTCATAAAGAGAAGCATGATAATAATTATAGTGTTGGTGATTTATATTTAGGAAGAGTTAAAAAAGTAATCCCAGGATTGAATGCTGCATTTGTTGATGTGGGGCATGATAAAGATGCCTTTTTGCATTATCTTGATCTGGGACCCCAAGTACGATCATTGAATAAATTTATCAAGATTAATACGGATGCTAAAACACCCAAAGTTGCCCTTGATAGTTTCAAATTTGAAAAAGATATTGAAAAATCAGGGAAAATCTCTGACGTTTTATCGTCTAATCAAAATGTACTTGTACAAATTGCAAAGGAGCCGATTAGCTCCAAAGGACCTCGTATTACTTCCGAAATAGCTTTTGCTGGAAGATATGTCGTATTAGTTCCTTTTTCTAATCGTATTTCAATTTCCCAAAAAATAAAAGATCGTGATGAACGCAATCGTTTAAAGCGTTTGATTGCAAGTATTCGACCCGAGAATTTTGGTATCATCGTACGTACGGTAGCCAAAAATCGAAAAGTAGCTGAATTACTTAAAGATATCGATTCTCTAAAAACAAAATGGGATATTGCAGTAGGCAAATTGGAAGGTTCGCGCCCTCCATTAAAAGTATTTGGTGAGCTCAATCGCTCATCTACTATTTTGCGCGATTTATTAAATGAATCGTTTAATAGTATTGTGGTAAATGATAAGGATTTAAAGGATAATCTAATGGGATTTATTAATTCCATTGCCCCTGATAAAACAGATTTATTGAAATTGCATAAAGGAAAAACTCCAATCTTCGAACATTTTGATGTGGATCGACAGATAAAAGGTTCTTTTGGCAAAAAAGTAAATATGAAAGCAGGTGCCTACCTTATTATCGAACACACTGAAGCCATGCATGTGGTTGATGTGAATAGTGGTCAGCGACTTAAGAAAGATTCGAGTCAAGAAAATAGTGCTTATGAAGTAAACCTTATTTCGGCAAAAGAAATTGCTCGACAGTTGCGTTTGCGGGATATGGGCGGTATTATTGTAATCGATTTTATCGATATGTCCGATCGCGAACATCGTCAAAAATTGCATGAGTTTATGACAGCCGAAATGAAAGGTGATTTGGCTAAACATAGTATTCTACCGGTAACCAAATTTGGTTTGATGCAGATTACACGTCAACGTGTACGTCCTGAAATGAAGGTGGAAATACTTGAGAAATGTCCTATTTGTAGTGGAACGGGAGAGGTAAAAGCTTCTGTTCTTATTATCGATGAAATTGAGAATAATATTAAGTTTATGCTCCAAGAGCAAAACGAAAAGGGTTTGCAACTTCACGTACACCCATTTATTTATTCTTATTTTACTAATGGATTTTTCAATTACCGATGGAAATGGTTTAGAGCCTATAAAAGCTGGGTGACTTTAAAACCCGTTAGTTCGTACCATTTCTTAGAATACCACTTCTTCAACAAAAGTGGCGACGAGATTAAATTATAATCCAACACTATAATTATGAAATAAGCAGAGTGCCTCAGGTGCTCTGCTTTTTTTTGTTTTAAAGGTTTCCAAACATAATATTTGTAAAAAAATGCTAACTTAAATGATGAAGATAGTCTGCTGATAATAAAAAAGATGAAATAATGAATTGAAATTTAATAACTACTGTAGAATAACTATAAATAGAACAGCAGCTTATTGTATGTTATAAATATATGTATATATTTACCAAATGAACTAAACTTTTGATAATAAAAATATAAATTGATAAAAAATGTAATCGTATATAGCTCATTTGTAAATATTTGATAAAGATATGGTAAGTGCGATTTCATAAATGTATATAAAATAAAAACGCTAATTATGATAAAAACAAGTACGATTATTTTAGTTTTAATAATAGTTTTTAGCCTTCAAACAAAAATATTTGCTCAATCCTGTAGTGAAATAAGGCAGAAAGCAGCGCGCTTAGAAGCTGCACAAAATAAAGAAGACCCAAATACCTATTATTTGTATGGTAAGTTTCTGGCAGACCAAAAGGTAGCTGATAAAGGTTGTATAGATAGAAAAGTTCTAGATGAATTTAGAACAGTTTATTGGTCTGCAGCAGAGCTAGGAAATTTAAAAGCGGCTACGCGTCTTGGAATGATAAGCGCTTATGGATTATATAGTTATCCAAGAGACCCTGCTTCTGCATATGGTATTGTTCGTCATTTTTTAACAAATACAATCAATATAGTAGCAACTCCAGAGTATAAAGAATGTGGTTGGGTGAATTTTATGCTTCTTCTACGTTTTGCTGAGCCGCAAGACGGAGGTAATATGAGCAGTGAATATGTAAGTGGACTTAATGCGGTGTTTAAATTGCTTATTGAAACGGAGCCGTTCCCTATTTCGGATGAGGACTTAAATTCTATGAAAAAAGCGAAAAGGGATTATTATAGAATAATCTCAAGAATTTATAATAATGGAGAGTATAATGTTACACGAAATGCTGAGCTTGCAATAAAGTATGCCTTTCGTGTAAGCGATGTATATGGATATAAAGTATATAAACAGTATGTTGATGATAATCCTAATGATAAATTGTATAGAAATAAAGCTGCAGAGCTTTTTATGGCGGCATTTATAAAAAAAGAGACGTATTCTTACCGAAATTATATTGTAAATATCTATGATGAATACACTAAAAGTATTAAATCAATTGCGGATTTTAAGACAGTTTATAGTCAGATGCCTGAGAAATTAAAGGATATTATGAAAACTAGTTTTGATGACTATACTAGCTTAGAATCAAAATGGGAATTAATCAAAAATTCTAATCTAAAAGAACCTGAGGCCTATCCCGGGTGGAAGTTTTTACCTTCTTCTGAAAAGAAATCAATGTTTTATGAAGCTAAGAAAGGGAGAAAGGGGAGCTATGACTCGAAAAAACGATTCCAAATATTTAAAGCCATGGTTGAGCATGGAAATGATGAAGCATTATTATTTCTTGGAATGTATTATATGAATGGTTACGGCGTAGCAAAAAGGGGGCATAAAGCTGAAGAACAGTTCAAAAAAGCTTTTAATTATGCAGATACTAAAGCTGAAGCTGCTTATAATTTAGCGCGTATGTATGATTTGGGTACTGCGATTGAGCAAGATTGGGTTAAGGCGGTATTTTACTATAATTTAGCTACTAGTTTTAACGCTGCATCATATCGATACCTTGCTGAGATGCATTTGTTTGGTGTTGGTGGGTGTACGAAAAGTATTTCAAAATCAATGAGCTTAATGGAAAAGGCTGCTAATAAAGGGGATGAGAAAGCTAAGAAAGAGCTGGTTGTAATTGAGGATATTTATTTTACTTTAAATTCAGGTTCGTCCTCATCATATATTATGAGTTCATATCATCATAATGGTGTGTATGCTTATAAAGAAAGTGCCTACGAAATATTTATTAAGGATGAGAAGACCGTGGAGCCTCGAATAATAAAAAAAGGTGGAATAGATTATACTTTAGGGTTTCATATTGAACAAACATCAGCTAAAAACAATATTAAAATATTCCCTGTAAATCCAAATAAACCGGAACAATCATTAAAGTTTGGGAGCTATAGTCCAAGTCCTACATTTACTGAAGATGGGGAGTTTACGGTTATTAATTATAGTTATGGCGATAATTCATATAGGGATATTGGTTACTTTTACGTAAGTGTAAATAAAAATGATGGTTATGGTGTAATTAGATTAATTCTTCCTACAGCAGTTTGTTTTATGGATTAATAAAGCTTTGTCATATTTCGTGTGTAATCCTTAAATCAGCAGTTTGATTTCGTATATGAAATTGCTTGCAGATTTAAGGATTATTTCATTAATCTATTTCGTATTTTCGCATTTCATTATCATTTATTTATCAAATGAAACAAAGAAACCTTAGTCAGGCCGAAATCTATCAGAAATTGATGCGCTATTGTGCCTATCAAGATCGTTGTAGTGCTGATATTGCACAGAAAATTAGGCTTTGGGGTTTGGGTAAAGAGGTGTTAGAAGATGCTTTAGATTTTTTAAAAAAGGAAGGTTTTATTGACGACCTTCGCTTTGCAAAATCATTTGTACGAGGTAAGTTTCGTTCTAATAAATGGGGGACTGCAAAAATTAAGGAAGGCCTTTATGCCAAACAAATTCCGAGAGTTATTATTGATGAAGCGCTCCTTGAGTTGGAAGCGGAGAATTACGAAGAACAATTGTTAAATATTTTGCTGAAAAAGGATAGGCTTCTAAAAGAAGAAGATCCGTATAAAAGAAAGCAAAAGCTGGCACTGCATGCTCAATCAAAGGGTTATGAATTGGATTTGATTTGGAAGACATTAAAAAACATAAAACAAGATAATTAAGGAAATGGTAAATCAAGAAGACTTAAAAGAATTGAATAAAAGGCTTGAAGCTTTGAGGGGGTATCTTTGACATCGGTCGTAAACTGATGGAAATAGAAGAGGAGGAATTACAAACTCAGAATCCTGATTTTTGGAATAATCCCAAGAAAGCAGAGTCTTTATTAAAGCAAATTAAAGAAAAAAAATCGTGGACTAATAAATTCTCCCAAGCAGAGAAAGAACGCGATGATTTGGAAGTTTTGCTAGAGTTTTTTGCTGAAGGTGATGCCACAGAAGCTGAGCTAAATGAACAATACCAAAAACTGCTACAACAAATTGAAGACCTAGAGTTTTTGAATATGCTTGGAGCCGAATCGGACCGTATGGGGGCTATCTTACAAATTAATCCTGGAGCCGGTGGAACCGAGAGTCAAGACTGGGCCGAAATGCTTATGCGAATGTATTTGCGCTATGGTGAACGACAAGGTTTTAAAGTAAAAATAGTTGACCAGCAAGAAGGTGATGTGGCTGGTATAAAGTCAGTTAGTATTGAGTTTGAAGGCGACTTTGCTTTTGGTTACCTAAAGGGGGAAAATGGAGTGCATCGCTTGGTGCGTTTATCTCCTTTCGACTCGGCCAACCGCAGACATACTTCCTTTGCTTCGGTATATGTTTATCCAATAGTTGACGATTCCATAGCCATTGAAGTTAACCCTGCAGATATTAGTTGGGATACCTTTCGGTCGAGTGGGCCTGGCGGACAGCATGTGAATAAAACGGAGTCGGCAGTACGATTACGCCACGAGCCATCGGGCTTAGTGGTGGAATGTCAAGAAGGACGCTCTCAGTTGAAAAATAGAGAGAAAGCGATGAAAATGTTAAAGTCGCAGCTCTACGAAATAGAAATCCGTAAGCAGCAAGATGCACAACAAGATATTGAGGATGGTAAAATGAAAATTGAGTGGGGCTCACAGATACGCTCCTATGTGATGCATCCCTATAAAATGGTGAAAGATGTTCGTACAGGATACGAAACATCAAATGTTCAGGCTATTATGGATGGCGAACTGGAAGGTTTTATAAAAGCATTTTTAATGAAATTTGGTGGCGAGTAATGAAACAATTATAATATTACTGCGTTTCATGTGTTGTATAAGTTAATAGGAAGATTATGCGAATAGCAATATTTGGTATTGAGTTTTATGAGGAAAGTACAAAGCTGTATCAGCAAATTATAGATAAGCTCGAACGTGAGAATTGTAGTATTCTTGTCAACGATCGATTCTATGATCAGATAAATGGGCGGTTGAAGTTTTCGGTAAAGCCTCGTATTTTTTCGAATAAGGATAAGCTGAAAGGAAAAATTGATGTGCTTTTTAGTGTAGGAGGGGATGGGACAATACTGGAAAGTGTTACCTATATTCGTGATTCTGGAGTGCCAATTCTTGGTATTAATTTAGGTCGCCTTGGTTTTCTTTCTTCTGTTTCGCGTAACGAAATTGCAACGGCAATTGACGCCGTTCTAAAAAATAACTACATCATCAATAAACGGACGCTACTAAAGCTGAAATCCAATGATAATTTGTTTAATGATTGGAATTTTGCTTTGAATGAATTAACCATTCATAAAAAAGATAATCTTTCGATGATTGTAGTACATGTTTATATCAATGATCAGTTTCTAAATTCATATTGGTCAGATGGTTTGCTGATTTCTACACCTACAGGTTCCACCGGTTATTCATTAAGTGTTGGTGGCCCGATTGTGGCACCAGGGTCCGAAAATTTTATTATTTCACCCATTGCAACACATAATCTTACTGTTCGACCATTCGTAATACCCGATACAAGTGTTATTAAACTCAAAGTTACCGGTAGATCTGAAAGCTTTATGGTGGGTTTAGATTCTCGTTTCGAAACCATCGATTCCTCTATTGAGTTGGAAATTTCCAAATGTGATTTTAATATCAATTTAATTCAAATGTCGAATCGAAGTTTTTATGATACGATTAGAGAGAAATTAAATTGGGGGCATGATGTAAGAAATTGATTTAGCGATAGTTTGTGAATTATGAATTTAATTAAAAATATCTTACTTTTGCCCTTAGTAGATAGATTGAATGGCCAATTTAATTCGGTCATTTTCTTTGAAATATTTAGTTTATAAATCGATAATCAAAGCTGTTATATAACTCTTAAAATTTTTAAGTTTTGTATTTTATTTGTTCGATTTGTAGTTTAGTGTTATTATTTGAAATTTATTTTTATGAAGAAGATTGTATTTATACTTTTAATTCTTGTTTCGGGAGTAAACCTTAAGGCGCAACACCATGAAATTGGTTTGTTCTTAGGTACTTCATATTATACTGGCGACCTTAATCCTGTGCAATTTGGAATGCCTGGATATAATTTTGGGCTCATGTATCGCTATGCAGTAAATCCTAGAATTGCCTTCCGCGTAGATGCGCATTATGGTAAAGTGTCGGGAAGTAGTGAAATGAATAATAAAAATAAACAATATCAAAATTTGAGTTTCCATTCAATCATCATTGATGCGGAATTTGGAATTGAGATTAATTTCTTAGAATATGAAGCGGGAAGTAAAAAGCATCGCTTTACACCTTTCGTTTTTGCTGGAATTGGCGTTTTTAAGTTCAATCCTAAAACGGATTATATGGGTAAAGAGTATGAATTGCAACCTCTTAGTACCGAAGGTCAAGGCTTAACAGCTTATACCGATCTTAAACCTTATTCTTTAGTTTCTGTTTCTATCCCTTTTGGTTTAGGAATTAAATGGAGTATTTCGCGTACAGTAAGCATCGGTTTAGAATGGGGATTACGTAAAACATTTACAGATTATATCGATGATGTGAGTGGTCGTTATGCAGACCCTTCGTTGCTAGCTGCCGAAAAATCACCCTTAGCCGCCGGTTTAAGTAATCGTGCTTTTGAGCAACAGGCTATTGATGGAGGTCTTGATATTTCTATGGGTTCAAACGGTCAGCCTAATAATGCAACAGATTATAAAACGTATCTTGCATCTATTCAGTCGATGACTGGAGAGCAACGGGGTACGGCTGCTAAAGATTGGTATGGCATTGCTGGTTTAACGATTATGTTTAAAATAGTAGGACCTAAATCAAAGACTTGTCCTGCTTATAAAAAACATCATCAGTATAAAGAATATTTATTGTTTTAATGCGTTTCTTGCCTGAGCAGAATATCTTATAAAGAGAAAAATGGAATTGAAGGAAAGAATCGATAGGAATAATATTCCTAAACACATTGCCATTATTATGGATGGAAATGGTCGATGGGCAAAAAAACAAGGCAAGCTGCGTATGTTTGGCCACGAAAAAGGAGTTATGCCTGTAAGACATACTACCGAAGCGGCTGCCGAAGTAGGCGTGAAGTTTATTACTCTATATGCTTTTTCTCAAGAAAATTGGAACAGACCAAAATATGAAGTGGAAGCTTTGATGACGCTATTGGTGAAAACCATTGACAAAGAGGTGGACTCATTTATGAAAAATGATATTCGCTTTCAAGTGATTGGTAATTTCAATAGCTTACCAAAGAAAGCTCAAGCTCAATTGCAAAACGCCATTGATAGAACAAAAGATAATAAACGCTTGACATTAGTGCTTGCCCTGAGCTATGGATCGCGATGGGAGATTGTTGAAGCTTGTAAGAAAATTGCAAGTCAGCTTGCTGATGGGGATATTGCAATTGACGATATTGATGAACAAATGTTTACATCCAATTTGAATACTTCAGAAATACCTGATCCCGAATTATTAATTCGCACCAGTGGCGAATTACGAATAAGTAATTTCCTTCTTTGGCAAATTGCCTATTCAGAATTATACTTTACCAATAAGCTTTGGCCAGAATTTCGTAAAGAAGATCTTTTTGAAGCAATTATAGATTATCAAAATAGAGAACGTCGCTTTGGTAAAACCAGCGAACAAATACAAGATAGATAGATGGGAAAAAGATTGATATGGATATTGTTAGCTGTATTGTTCAGCTTTAGTGGTTTTGCTCAAATTTCGTTGCAAAAGGACAAAATTGACTATTCCAATCCTAAGGATTATTACATCGGAGGTATTACGATTTCGGGAGTCAAGTATATGGACAATAATGTACTCATTATGCTGTCTGGACTTAGTGTAGGGGATAAGATAAAAGTGCCCGGTGATGATATTACTAAGGCAATGAAAAAATTATGGAAACAGGGCATCTTTGAAAGCGTTGATATTTCATATACAAAAATAATGGGCGATAAAATCTTCTTGGATTTTCATTTGATTGAGCAGCCCAAGTTGGCTAAATATTCATTCCGAAATATACGTAAGTCCGAAGCCGATGATTTGAAAGAGTCAATGGGGATTTCTAGAGGCGATGCGGTTAATAAAAATACAGTTATTAGAGCTAAAGCCGTTTGTAATAATTATTTTATCGACAAAGGTTTCTATAATGTTAATACACGAGTTACCATAATAAAAGATACTGTTTCTGGAAATATGGTGAGTTTGGTTTTCGATATTAAAAAAGGTAAAAAAGTTAAAGTGGCTCACCTATTTATTAATGGTAATAAAGAAGTGTCAAATAAGGAGTTAGCAAAGCATTTCAAAGAAACTAAACAGAAAAAGCTTTATCGCTTTTGGAAGGCTTCTCGTTATATTGAAAACGATTTTAAAGCAGATTTAGACTTATTAATAGCATTTTACAACTCAAAGGGATATCGTGATGCTCGTATTGTTAGTGATAGTGTTGAACGTATCGATGAGCGACATGTAAATGTATTTATTGAGCTTTTTGAAGGACAACAATACTTTTTTGGAGATATTAAATTTGTTGGAAACACGAAGTATCCAACGGCTATATTGGAGCGCGTATTAAATATTAAAAAGGGAGAAGTATATAATCAACAAGAGTTGGAAAAACGCTTGTTTATGGATATGGAAAAGGGAGATGTGCATTCCTTATATATGAATCAGGGTTATTTATTCTCCTCCATTACACCGGTCGAAACGCGTATTCATGCTGATACAATTGATCTTGAAGTTCGTATTTACGAAGGAAAACAAGCGATTGTAAAACATGTTACTGTGCGGGGTAATACAAAAACCAACGATCACGTGATTATGCGTGAGATTAGAACCAAGCCAGGTGAATTATTTAATAGAGCAGATATTATTCGTACACAACGAGAGTTGGCACAATTAAAATATTTTGACCCCGAAAAACTGAATGTAAACCCAAAACCAAATCCTGTAGATGGAACGGTTGATATTGAGTATATTGTTGAGGAAACCTCATCGGATCAGATTGAAATGTCGCTAGGTTGGGGTATGGGAACGCTAATAGGAACAGTAGGCGTTTCATTCAATAACTTTTCGGCACGTAATCTTACCGATAGATCAGCTTGGAATCCTATTCCATCGGGCGATGGACAAAAATTAAGTTTGCGTATTCAGTCTAACGGAGTATATTATCAGTCGTATAGCGCATCGTTTACGGAGCCATGGCTAGGTGGTAAGAAACCTACATCCTTAACGGTTTCAGCATATCGCTCAGTTCAAACGAACGGCCTGACACGTGAGAATCCAGCACGCCAAGCAATTGTTATTACAGGTGCAACAGTGGGTTTAGGAAAACGATTAAGATGGCCTGATGATTATTTTCAACTATATCAAAGTGTGAGTATTCAGCATTACGATTTACAAGAATATGCTAATGTATTTAGTTTTAAAAATGGTTCTTCAAACAACCTATCATATACTATTGGTATTTCTCGTAATTCTGTCGATTTCCCTATTTATCCTACCAAAGGATCCGATATCGGAGTATCACTTCAATTGACCCCTCCATATTCTTTATTTACGAATAAGAATTATGTGGGAATGCCTGATAGTGAAAAATATAAATGGATTGAATATTACAAATGGAAAGTGCATTTTGCTTGGTTTACAGGACTAGGAAAAGCGCCTTGGGCAAAAAAATTAGTACTTCATACTCGCGCTAAATTCGGTTTTCTTGGAAACTATAATGATGCCATTGGTGATTCGCCATTCGAACGTTTCTACCTTGGTGGTGATGGCCTTTCAGGTTATTCGCTCGATGGTCGAGAATTGGTTGGAATGCGTGGTTATGCAAATAACTCACTTACTCCTCGTGATGGGTTTGGATATATTGGTGGCACGGTTTATGTAAAATACACGCTCGAATTGCGATATCCAGTTTCGACTAATCCTATGGCAACCGTGTATTTCTTAGGTTTTCTTGAGGCAGGAAATGATTGGGCTTATTTAAGTAATTTCAATCCTTATGACGTTCATCGTTCAGCTGGTTTTGGTGCTCGTATTTACCTCCCAATGTTTGGTCTTTTAGGTCTCGATTGGGCTTATGGATTTGATCCTATTCCGGGCTTTCCAGGCATGGCAGGTAGTCAATTCCACTTCTCAATGAATGGCTCGATTGATTAATTCGCAAAATGATTAGATCAATTAAAATAAATATGACTGATTTTAATTACATATTAACCAATAGCTTATAAGTTGAATTTGTCATAAGTTTGCATATCACTTAATTATTAAAATATAATCATATGAAAAAATTATTAGTAGTTGCATTTTTTATCCTCGTAGGAGCGACCAATGTAAATGCGCAGAAATTTGCCTATGTAGATACACAGTATATTTTAGATAATATTCCTGAGTATCAAATGGCGAAAACCCAATTAGAAGCGCTTTCAAAGAAATGGCAAAAGGAAATCGAAACTAAACTATTGGAAATTGATAAGATGTATCGTCAGTTTCAAACAGATGCAGTATTACTTCCAGCGGATATTAAAAAGCAAAGAGAAGAAGAAATAACACAAAAGGAACGTGAGTTGAAAGCCCTTCAAAAGAAACGTTTTGGTAAAGAAGGTGATTTGTTTAAGAAACGAGAGGAGTTAATTAAGCCAATTCAGGATAAAATTTTTAATGCCATACAGGAAATGGCCGAAGAACGTGGCTACTCGGTTATTTTTGATCGAGCTGCTAATGCTTCAATTTTATATGCTAACGAACGCTTTGATAAAAGTGATGCAGTTTTACAAAAAATGGGATATACACCAAATAACCCAAAAAGCTCGCAAGGTAAAAGTGGTCAAAAAAAGCAAAATGGTCGTACTCAGCAGAAAATGGGTAATGGAACTAAAAGATAAAAATATAAGGTGTTATTTTAATTATTAATTTCGCCGCTTAAATAGAAAATAAATAAATATAAAATCTGGATAAATGAAAAAACAAGTATTATTATTAATGTTTTTAATGGCTTTTGGAGCACTTAGCTTACAAGCACAAAATAAGAAAACCAAAGTAGCAGTAATTAATACGCAAGTTATATTGCAGCTTATGCCTGAATACGATAGCGCATCAGTAGCTATGCAAGAGAAATATGCACAAATGGAGCAGAAGCTGCAGATTATGAAGCAAGAATTGGACGATAAAATAAATGCATATAAGATAGAAAAAGATAGTATTACTCCACTTTGGAGAAGTA
>Ga0256844_10000793_pt1 | contig 11956 bp, 13 predicted proteins | sample MusselsmetaG_FD_189100 | JGI IMG/M metagenome (GOLD analysis project Ga0256844, IMG submission 189100) | Mussel associated microbial communities from hydrothermal vent at the East Pacific Rise, Pacific Ocean - Mussels | ecosystem: Host-associated > Mollusca > Shell > Unclassified ... | reverse complement strand
ATTTTCCAAAAGTATCTCCCGTGTTGTTTCCTCTCCATTTATTCACATATGAGGCAATAAAAGTAAATTTATCCACAGAGTTATTAACTACAGTCGCTGCTTCAAATGCACCTGGAGCTAATTTCCAATCAAAACCACCAAGCATAGGTGTTGCTAAGAGTTGACGACCAACAACCACAGTAGTGTCTCCAAAAGTTCCTGTTAAGTTTGCTACGTTAAAGTAACCACCTGCACTAGAACCTTCCATTTTAGCAGTAGTAGCAGGAGTTAAAGCTGTACCTTCACCTAAACTGTCTCCAAGATGAGAGTGTCCTACTGCTGAAAAGTTTGCTGTAATCGCATCTGATACTTTATGTGTTACATCTAGGGTTACTGCACCTGCTGATTGGGTACTCTCTTTATCAAAAAGACTTCCTGCACCTGTATTATCAGTAGTGTAATAATATAACTGTCCTTTTCCTTTAACCTCTGTTGCTTGAAGTGAAGTAACGAGTGAAGCAATAGCCACTGTAGAGAGTAAAATTTTTGTCATGTTAATCCTTTGTAATAATTATTATAAATCTAGTATACATAAATAATTAAAACTTTATTCAAGAATAGTTGTCTATTTTTTAATCATTTAACCATTGTTACATTAAGTAATAAACATTATAAACATCTATTCTATTTTAAAAAATGTCTATTTTTTATACAAAGCAAGGCTCAAATCTCGCTCAAATAAAGTTATACTGTGTTATTAAAAATTCCAAAGGAGTAAGTTTATGAAAAATAAATTTCTAGCACTGCTAACACTGTTGGCTTTACCAATTCTCGCTTTTGCAGAGGATAAACTTGATACAGGAGATACAGCATGGATGATGATGTCTACTGCTCTTGTACTACTAATGACACCTGCAGGTCTTGCACTTTTTTATACAGGTATGACACGTTCTAAAAATGCTCTAAATACATTCTCTATGGTTATGGGTGCATTTGTTGTAGCCTTTTTAGTATGGGTTATAGCAGGTTATTCAATCGCTTTTGGAACAAGTGCTGACCCAATGCTTCAAAATGTATTTGGTGGATTTGGACATATTATGCTTGATGGTATTAAGTGGACAGACCTTAGTGGAAGCTATCCTACTTATGTATTTATTGCATTTCAAGGTACATTTGCAGCCATTACCATTGCTATTGCCAGTGGTTCGGTAATTGGTCGTTTAAAATTCTCAACATGGATTATAATTGTTATTCTTTGGGGACTTATGGTTTATGCTCCAATTACACACATGGTATGGGGTGGAGATGGTGCTTACCTTTTTGATGCGGGTGCATTAGACTTTGCAGGTGGTACAGTTGTACACATGAATGGTGGTTTAGCTGGTCTTGTTCTTGCTATCTTGGTTGGTAAAAGAGCTGGATACAATAAAGTAGCCATGAAACCATTCTCAATCATCTTAACAGCAGTTGGTGCAGCGTTATTATGGTTTGGTTGGTATGGATTTAATGCTGGTTCTGCATTTGGTGCAAATGCTATTGCTGGTCTAGCTGTTCTTACTACCACCATTGCAACTGCTGCAGGTGCTGTTACATGGATGCTTATTGAGTGGTTGGTTTATAAAAAAGCAACACTTCTTGGAATTGCGTCAGGTATCATTGCAGGACTTGTAGCCATTACTCCTGCTGCTGGTTTTGTAACTGTTGGTGGTTCATTGATTATCGGTGTTGTTGGTTCAATCGTAGCATTCTTTGGTGTTGTTGTAATGAAGAAGAAACTAGGATATGATGACTCTCTTGATGCCTTTGGTATTCACTTTCTAGCAGGGTTATGGGGTGCATTATCTGTTGCATTCTTTGCAGTTAAAGATACTGAACTTCTTTGGGATGGGCCACTAAAAGAGTCAATTACAAAAGGTTTAGAGCCTGATGTAATGGGACAATTTATGGTTCAATTAGAATCAGTTCTTATTGTTGGAGCATGGACTTTGGTTGGTACAGTAGTTGTTTACTTTATTGCTTCTGCACTTACAGGTGGAGGAAGAGTTGATGAAGAGACTGAATACAATGGTCTTGATGAATCAGTACATGGTGAAAAAGGAATGAACCTTTAATAGGTTCATTTTCAACAAAATGGTAGGGTACGTTTTCCAACATACCCTACAAATCAAGGAAAATAAATATGAAAAAAATTGAAGCAATCATCAAGCCATTTAAACTTGAAGATGTAAAAGAAGCACTTGTAGAAGCAGGAATCGAAGGGATGACAATCTCTGAAGTTAAAGGTTATGGTCGTCAACAAGGTCACTCTGAACTTTACAGAGGGGCTGAGTATGTTGTTGAGTTTATCCCTAAAGTTAAAATTGAAATTATTGTAAGCTCACAAGAGTTTGCAGATACAGCTGTAAATGCCATTAAAGAGGCTGCACACACTGGTAAAATTGGAGATGGTAAAATTTTTGTATCTGACATCTCGTCTGTGGTTAGAATTCGTACAGGCGAAGAAGACTCAGAAGCACTATAAGTCTCTTCTTTGGTTTAAATGACACTCTTCAGAATGTCTAAAAGAGTTTTTTAATAAAACTCTTTTAAAAACTCATCTCTAATAATCTCAAACTCTTGGTAACTCTCTTTGCTACACCCATCCAGAATCACAAATCGATTTATAATCTTTAAAAACTCCATAATCTCGTACTTATTGTTTTTAAGTTCTTCTTTGATATATTTAATTTTATTATTAACAGAAGATCTATTTGTATCCAATCCCTGTTTAATCTCCTCTAACTCTTCCATTGGTAAGTTGAGTCTATCTTGAAAAAGTTTACAATACTTTTGTTGTTGTTTTCTATCAGAATCAATAACATTATGAACCACATCACAAACCAACGTTGCAGATGCTAATTTAAACTTTTTTTCATCAATAATACTCTCTTTATTGTTAATTAAATCACAAATTTTATTTAACTCATTAGACATATCAAACTCCTTTATTTGTGTCTAGCGTCAATACTAAGAAACTCAATGAATTAAAAAATTGCTTTTTATCAAGAGGTTTCATAATATAGGTATCAATTCCAAGTTTTGCTGCTCTATCCATATAACCAGGGTCATTAAATGCTGTAAAAAGTGCAATTAACTGTTCAGGATTAAGTTTTTTAATCTCATCACTCATGGTTAAACCATCCATTTTTGGCATATGAATGTCACTTAGAACAATATCTGGATTCTCCTTTTCATAAATAGACAATCCCTCTTCTCCATTACTTGCAACAAAAACCTCTTTGAAATAGTCCTGAAGAATATTTTCAATTAACTCTTGTGTATCCATATCATCTTCTACATATAAAATTGTAAAATTTTTAAACTGCATTCAATTTCCTTTTTTGTGGTAGCCTATCATAGATTTTGTTTATTTTTGCTTTTAATTAATGTCAATTTCAATGGTTGTTAAGACCCCATTTTCACTATTTTCCAAAGTTAACTTTCCATACATAGACTCTTCAACAATCATTTTTGACATATAAAGACCAATTCCTGTCCCTTCATCTTGAAATTTTGTTGTAAAATAGGGTTCAAATACTCTATCGATAACCTCTTGATTAATGCCTCCACCATTGTCTTGAATGGTTATTTTTAGACTCTTTTTAGACTCCATTACATCTACAATAACCACACCCCTAACAGGCTTAGAGCTTTTAATCGCATCTTTTGAATTGTTAAATATATTGAGTAACACTTGAATGAGCTCATTTTTATGGTTCTTTATCTCTATTTTAGTATTGGTATAGTTGATAAGCTTAATATTATTAATGTTATACCCACTCTCAATAAAATGAATCGCCTCCTCTATAGCTTGTTCAATTGAAAACCATTTAGGAGACTTGTTTGGATAAAAAAAGTTTCTAAAATCATCAATCGTGCTACTCATTCTTTGAATTAAGTGGTTTGATTTCTCTTCAAAAAGCAACATCTCCTTATCAGAGAGTTTTCCTACTTGATATTTCATCCCCAATCTAACATTTAAGGCACTAAGTGCATTGAGTGGTTGTCTCCACTGATGGGCAATATTTCCTATCATTTCACCCATTGCTGCCATTTTTGATTGTTGAAAAAGCAGTGTTTGGTTCTGTTTATTTCGTGTAATAACCTCATCAACTTTAATCTCTAACTGCTCATTTTTAAGAATAACCTGATATTCACTCTCTGAGAGTTCTCTATTTATTTTTCGTAAATTTTGATTCATCTCTTTAGATTTTTCAACCTCTAGCTTTTTAAATTTAATCATTTTATAGACCAGAAAGAAGATAATTGCCAAAATAAGAAGTATAAATATTACAGCATAAAACATAAGTGTATGTCTAATGCTGTTGGGTAAGATCAATACCTCTTCTTCATCAATTTCAGCAAGAATACCCCACTTCAAGTCTTGATTAATAATCAAAGGGCTGTAGGCACTCAATACCCTATTTCCATCATAATCAACCACTATCTCTTGGGCTATTCCTCCAGCCAGTGCTTTTGTAGTGGCTTTGGTGTTACATCTTCCTTTAATAGGGTTTGAAGAGGAGACCCTTAACCCATGTGTTAAACGACATGCCATACTGTTACTTCGTCTTAAATTATCAGATCCAACCAAATAATCCTCTTGTGTCTTACCATAACCATTTCTAAAGTTCATAATCTTAGAGAGACCCCAATTGGATATTCTAAAAACTAAAACCGATTTCAAGACTCCTTTTATATAAACAGGAGCACCCATCAAAATAGATGATTGTCGGTTCTCTTTGTCATACTCTTTCATATCAAGAAAAACCACCCTTTTTGAATTAAGTGTTTTTTCCCAAATCTCAGTAAGCCCACTCTTATTAGGCTTACTACTCTTTAAAGTAGATTTTACATAAAATGCTTTTTTTTGATGATAAAGAATCTTTCCACCATTGACAGAGAGAATAAACATCTCTAAATAGCCATGTTTTTTGGTATAGTCTGATAGAAAGGCTTGATTGTTAAAAGCAAACCCATCACGTACACTTACGTTAATACTTTCCAACTCATTAATTAAAAGTGCAATATCTGAACTTCGTGCAACAGCTTCTATATCAATAATTTTTCTAGCAAAAAAATCTTTAACTTGCTGTTTTTTTATATCCCGAGAGGTTATAAGACTTGAAAAACTCTTGTCAATCAATATTTTTTGAATTTTATCAAGAGAAAGATAAGAGAAGGTAGTCACAATTATAATAATAAGCAATACAACAAACACTGTTATTCTAATTTTTTTTATATGGAGACGCAAGAGAATCCTTTTTTCTTTTCATCAAAGTATATCATATTTAAGAATATATAATAATATGTCTGTTTTTTATACATCTAAAAATAGTTGATATACAATAAATTTTAGATTTATGTACCTTTTTTAATCAACTCCTTTTCCAATTAACTTCTCACTCTCTTTACTATTTTAGATAAAATAAAGTTATCAAATCTTAAAGAATAAGGAAAATTAATTATGTTAGACAATCCCGCCTACATTATTGACACGTTTTTTACCATTTTTGCAATGGTTTTAATTATTTTCATGGTACCTGGTTTTGCCATGCTCGAAGCAGGTTTGGTTCGTACCAAAAATGTTACTTCAGTACTAACCGTAAACGTTATGATTTATGCTGTGGCATCGTTATCATTTATGCTTATTGGTTATGAGTACGCTTTTGGTTCTTGGGATCATCAAAATGGCATGAGTAAATATGCCTTCTTTCTTTTTCAAATGGCTTTTGTTGGAAAAGTAGTAAACATTATGTCTGGTGGAGTAAGTGAGCGTTCAAGAATTTTACCATTGGCACTCTTTACCATAGCTGTTGGTGCATTTATCTACCCTACAATTGTTAATATCACTTGGGGAGCAAACTTTTTAGCTGGAACACAATTTGATATTTCAGGAATGACAGACCTTGCTGGTTCAACCGTTATTCACTCAACAGGTGGGTGGGCATTACTCGCAGCCATTTTCATTATGGGTTCAAGAAAAGGACGATATAAGAAAAATGGAGCTATACAAGTTATTCCTGCATCAAATATTCCTCTTGTAACTTTAGGTGCATTTTTACTCTGGATTGGTTGGTTTGGATTTAATGGTGGTTCAGTTGGTTCTATCGCTTCAAAAGACAATGCAGACGCAGTAGCATTAACCATTATGAATACCAATACAGCAGGACTTGCAGGTGCAATAGTTGGTTGGTTATTAACCTATTTCAGATATAGAAAATTCGATATTACCATGATTCTAAATGGTGCATTGGGTGGACTTGTAGCAGTTACAGCAGGACCTGACCAATATGATATGTATACACCTATCTTAATTGGTGCTATTGGTGGAGCATTGGTTGTTTTCTTTGTACCTATTTTTGATAAACTCAAAATGGATGACCCTGTTGGAGCATTGTCTGTTCACTTGGTAAATGGTATTTGGGGAACACTCGCAGTTGGTATTTTTGTTGAGAGTGTTGATATTATGACACAATTAAAAGGTATTGCTGTTGTAGGTGCTATTGTCTTTCCAATATCTTTTGTTATAATTTACATTATCAATAAACTCTTTAGCCTTCGAGCAGGAGATGAAGAACAACAAGAGGGAATTGACTATACAGAATGTGGTATGGAAGCCTATCCAGAGTTCAAACGAAGTATATAGAACGTATAGGGTGTGTTTCCAACACACCATTTAAAATCAAGGAGTAAGAAATGAAAAAAATCGAAGCCATCATCAAGCCATTTAAACTTGAAGATGTAAAAGAGGCACTAGTTGAAGCAGGAATTGAGGGGATGACAATCTCAGAAGTCAAAGGTTATGGAAGACAACAAGGTCACTCAGAGCTATACAGAGGGGCTGAGTATGTTATTGAATTTATTCCTAAAGTGAAAATTGAAATCGTTGTAAGTTCTCAAGAGTTTGCAGATAGAGCTATTAATGCCATTAAAGAGGCAGCAATGACTGGTAAAATTGGAGATGGAAAAATCTTTGTTTCTGATATTGAACAAGTTATTAGAATTAGAACAGGTGAAGAGGACGAAGAGGCACTTTAGGCCCCTTCAAAACAACTTAGCAAATAAAGAGGATTTAAATTAAATCCTCTTTGTTCAACAATTTAACATCTCGTTTTCCCATAATTGCTAAAAGAGAACGAACTCCATCAACCAATGCCCCATGATAGTTGGCAATGGTTTGTGACTTTTTAGCCACCAAGAACTTAGAACGTTTTCCCTTGTCCATGGTTGCCAAGCCAACAGGACACTCATGTCCTCCTGCACCAGAGCAGTGTCTTGCACGAATACATCCTGCACTTATCATAAAACCTCTGGCGATATTAATAAAATCAGCATCATAAGCAAAGAGTTCAATCACATCATCTGGTGTTAACACTTTTTCACTGGCAATTAGTTTTATATACTCTCTTACGCCCTCTTTTTTTAACTCATCAACCACAATATCCAATGAATCTTGTATCGATATTCCCACTCGGCTCATCATCTCTCTTGGTGCTGTTGCACTTCCACCATCTCCACCATCAAGGGTTAGAAAATCAGGGTAAGCCCTACCCTCATCAATACGTTTTCTAATCTCTTTTGAGTACTCTTGAAAGTTTTCTCTATTAGAAATAACAATTTTTACCCCAACAGGTTTTTCAGATAATTTTTGTAACTCTCCTATAAAATCAAACAACTCCTCAACACTTGAAGCATAAGGAAAACGGTTTGGACTATAAAGTGGTTTACCTATCTCAACACCACGATTATACGCCACAGAAGCTGTTACTTTTTCAGCTAAAAGTTTACCTCCTGTCTGTTTTGCACCTTGGGCTATTTTAATTTCAGTCATTTTACAAAACTTCATAACCTTTTGATAACGAAGCCCATCAAACTTTCCATCTTTGTCTTTAACCCCATAAAGTCCTGAACCAATTTGTAAAACAATATCAGGAATATTGGTCAATGGCTTTTGAGGAAAATACTCTAATGGTTGAGTCCAATCAATACGATAAAGAAGCATTCTTTTGGCATCAAAACTGTAAGTCTCTTTCTCATTAGAACGAATAACCATACTTCGATAAAGACCAACAGCAATGTATTGATTTAAGAGTAATTTTGTAATTCTAAAAATACCTTTCGCAAAAAATGTTCCCTCTTTAATGGTCAAGAAACGATTCTCCTCTGGGTTTTGACTACACTCATGAGTCTTTAAAAAGTTGGATGTTAAAGAGCCTTCGCCTGTATTAATAGGAAATTGTCCAATATAAGCACCTTGTGCAAAAGCCCGTGTTCCTTCTGGACTAATTGACCCATCACTCATGGCACTTCGTCCAATAATACTTTTGGTTACAAAAGGATATTTATGTCGTTCTCCAAACGTTACACTTAAATCACTGTTCACTTCATCATCATTCAAAACAAAATTGGCATGACGAAAAAAGTTATGATTTTCACCATAAGGCTTACTCAATCCATAAGGTCGTGTAAGTGAAAAAGAGTACATCAAAGATTTTTTATGTGAAGCTTTATTAACCCAATCTACCTTTTCATAAGAGTCATAATAGGTCTCATCCCCAAAATATTGACGCATTGGGTCACGAAGCAGACGAAAGAAGTAACGCATTCTACCAATAACAGGATAATTAATAAGAAGCTGATTGGTTCTCTGTACAAACCTATCATAAATATAGATATTCACTATAATGAAAAGTATAAGAAGAGCAACCACTTTAAAAAAGAGATTCCATTGATGGATAAGCAGGTGTTGACTAAAATTTAAAAGTGCTTCCATCCGTTATCTCTTTTTTCCAAAAATAAGAAAATCTAAAGAGAATTTTCCTGCACCATGAGAAGCCAATAGAAGAAGAAACATAAAGTAGTAGAGAGGAATTTCAAATCCATTGTTTACAACTGAAAAGCCATGAGAAATATGTACAGTAAGCATTGCAATAATCATAATAAACATTAATGGTATCGTTATAAGTCTTGTAAAAAGTCCCAAACCTAAAAGCACCACACCCATCACTTCAACAGAAGCTGTTAAAAGTGTAGTAAAAGAAGCAAAAGGAATACCCAAGGAGTTAAACCACTCAACAGTGGTATCAAAATTTCTCCATTTGGTTAAAGCAGGTTCGTAGAAGCCATAAGCCAAAGCAACCCGAACAAACAGAAGTGAAAAACTTTTAAAGTAATTAAATAAAACAGACAATTCTAAATAGAAATCTTTTAAACGCATAAATCTTTTTCCTAATAATTTTTATGAATAGTAGCCCAAATATCATTATGATTTCTTTTCGAAAAGGAAATAGTCGACCGAAAACTTACCTGCACCATGAGAAGCAAACATAAATAGAAATAACATGTAGTAAAGAGGTATCTCAAAACCGTTATCTCCAGCAGAAAAACCATGTGCCAAATGCACTGTCATTATTGCCACCACCATTACTACCATGAGAGGAATAGAGATAAGTCGAGTAAAAAGTCCAAGGGTTAGTAAAACCACACCTAAAATTTCTGTAGAAGCTGCCATATAAGCATTAATTGTTGGAAAAGGGATACCCATGCTCCCAAACCAAGTAGCAATACCATTAATATCTTTCCATTTACTCATCGCAGGTTCATAGAAACCATATGCAACAACTAAACGTGCTAAAAGTAAAGAGAATGATTGAAAATTTTGTAAAATATTTTTTGAAAGGGCGTTAATTTTATGTAACATAATAGTTCCTTTAGTAAAAGAGAAGTGTGGGTAGTAATAAGGGGGAAAACTACCCACGAAATTTTTAGAGGAGACAATTAAATAGTTTCAGCTATTTGTCACCTCCACACTTACCTGTACCACATTTTGAAGTAGCTTCATCTTTTTTATCACTACTACATTTCCCTGTGCCACATTTTCCTGTTTTATCACCACCACACTTACCTTCTCCACACTTATGAGTCGGTTCAGATGCACCTTCACTAGCGACTGCATTTACAGAAAATGCCATCATTCCTAGAGCGATTAGTGAGCTTAAAATTAATTTTTTCATTTTTTATATCCTTATATGTTTAAATGTACTCAAATTATAGCACTTTATAAGTATATCAAATGTCACAAATGTTACATTTAAGACTCTCTATCTCGCCTAAGCCTATTTAGTGATTGTCGTGTAATCCCTAAATAGGAAGCAATGTGTTGTTGAGAGACCCGTTTAAATATATCAGGAAAATAATCTTCGAGTATCTCTAAACGCTCTTTTGCACTTTTAGTGAGCAGTGTCAAAGTTCTATCACGCGTTGCACAATAGGCATCTTCTGCTATTTTTCGTGCAAACATCTGCCACTTATCATCACTCTCATACAACTCAAACAAATCTTTTTTTGTAATGGTCATCACCGTACAATCTTCCATCACTTCAAAAGCAAGTTCTGCTGACTCATTTCGTAAAAAAGAGGCGTAATCCACCACACAAACATCTGAAATCATTCGGTGTTCCAGTACTTCATCATTTAAGTAGTAAAATGCCCATGTAAAGTCTTTACCATCATCTTCCATCTTAAAAGAGCGAACCACCCCTTCAACAATAAAATTAACCTCAGCTGGAATATCTGAAGAGCCATAGATAAACTCTCCTTTTCTATAAGAGTATGACGTAAAAAGCATCATCATCTCCATCCAGTCATCTTCCTTTAAAGGAATAAAGCTATTAATATATGCTTTTAGTTTTTGCATTTTCTATCCTAATTTTTTCACCATTATAGTTGTTTTGTATGCAAGTAACATGTAAAAATTCTTCTTTAAAAAGGTTCAGCTAAAAGTCCAATCTTGTTATAAAAATCTTCTGCACCTTGGTAATCATAAAAACTTTCATCTTCTATTTTATTTCCCTCTCTATCAAAAAAGAAAATAGCAGGTGTTGAACGAAGAGCAAATACATCTTTAAAGGTATCTTTATGTTCCACATAGTTTATGCTTATAACACTATAGTTCTTCTCTAACTCTTCTTGAACACGAAAATCAGAAAAAGTTTCACTCTTCATTTTATCACAAAAGTGACAATCATTTGAATAGAAGTAAACCATCAAAAATCTTTTATTTGCAATGGCACTCTTCTTAAAAAACTCTAACTTTTCCAAAGTTTCGACTTCTTTAAATAGTAATGATTCTTTCGTTTTTAGAGTTATTTTACTCTTTATAACAGGTACAACTTCTTCTTTTTTCTCTTCAGTTTGGGTTGAGTCCGAACAGCCAAAGAGAGACAATAGCCCCAAAGAGACCATAATCCATGTGATAATTTTACTCATATATATCCTTTAAATAATTTTCCTTAATATACTCTAAAGCCTCTTCTTTTTTACTAATTTTTCCTTCTAGTTGAAAATCATAAAGTTCTTCTAATATTTTTTTAAATGCTGGAGAAGGTTTTAAACCTAGAGCAATTAAGTCACGACCTTGAACCAAAGCACTCAATGGTTTGCTCTCCACTTTTAAAAATTTTGCACGTTCAAGCATCCACTCCCCTGCATGGTAAACACCTAATAAAGACTCTTTAGTGGTTCGTCCTAAAAAGTCAGCCTTTGCGACCACCACCAACTCTTCAATGTTCACTTTAGTCGCCAACTTTCGAAATGCTCTATCTCCACTTTTCCCTCTATAGAACTGTGAAGGTTTCAGATGATGCTCCACCAAAGGTAAAATAGAAGTTATAAAATCATGTTCATTGGTAATTCTATATAGAAATGTTCGTGTAGGTTCTACTCCTGCCTCTTCATGACCAATGGCACGAATTCGACCATCTTCTTCAATGGTGGTGTGTGTTACTTTTCCTAAATCGTGACACAATAGAGCAAAAATATATTTTAAGTTGAGCTTCTCATCTTCTCCAAAAAGAGCAACCATCTTATCAACACACATCATGGTATGAATCCAAACATCCCCCTCAGGATGCCAAACAACAGATTGAGGCACACC
>Ga0256844_10000792_pt1 | contig 11976 bp, 14 predicted proteins | sample MusselsmetaG_FD_189100 | JGI IMG/M metagenome (GOLD analysis project Ga0256844, IMG submission 189100) | Mussel associated microbial communities from hydrothermal vent at the East Pacific Rise, Pacific Ocean - Mussels | ecosystem: Host-associated > Mollusca > Shell > Unclassified ... | reverse complement strand
TGGACTTAGATGACTCTGTCTGTAAAGTTTCTGTAGTAGGCGTGGGCATGAAGTCTCACTCAGGCGTGGCAGCAACAGCTTTTTCTGCTTTGGCAAATGAGAACATTAACATTGAGATGATTTCAACATCAGAGATTAAAGTCTCCATGATTGTTTCTGAAAAATATGCTGAGTTAGCAGTACGTACACTCCACAATGCGTACAACTTAGACAAGTAGACACATGACACCAATTTTAAACTGGACACTCGATACTATTCGCCAAGAGGACTCTTCTTTTTCGTGGATGGAAGAGTGCCGTTACGACTGGGTACCTGTTGTTCAGACTGCTGTAAGCAAGATTATTGAGGGGCAGACCATTCTCATTTTGACCGATGAGAAGAGAGGGTGGTACGCAAAGTATGTTGCTTCGAAAATTAACAACTTGCAAAATGACCGACCTTTCTTACCTGTTTACACTTTGAAGTCTATGTTTCCAAACTTAGATAAGATGAAAAATACACAAGAGCTAGATCTTTTAGAAGATATGTTAGACATCTCTTACCCTAATGGTTACTTTATTTGGTACATCGGTTCAGCTGAGAGTACTTATACAAAATTTGCTTTTAGAAATGATGAAAACTTATTGTGGATTATTGATGGAGATGTTCCAAACTCTTTTTACCTTCGTGGTGGAAACTCGTCATTAGATATTAAGATGATTCAACTATTTAAACTCTTTAACAAAACGATTGACGCTTCTCTTTTTGGCGAAATAAGCTTGGATTAGATGATGCGTTTGGCTTCTGGAATCATCATCACGCAACAAGCAGACACAGTTTTAGCAGAGCTAGAGGCTTTACGTACCAACGAGCTTTTTACACTAATACGAAGTGAAGATGACAAAGGAAAAGCCAAAGAGTTTTTGGTGGAACACGCACAACAAGCCATTGCCAAAGCCTATGTATCTTCTGAGGGTTTAAACTATATCATTCTCATTGCTCCAAAATTTTCCGACATTTCTCAAAACCGACTGCTTAAAGTCATTGAAGAGCCTCCTAAAAATAAAGCATTTATCATTATTACCGAGTCAAAGTCTGCACTGTTGGACACCATTCAGTCTCGTATGCCTGTGACGGTTTTAAATGATGCTCCTGAGCTAGAAGATTTTGCTCTTGATTTGGCAAACCTCAACCTTGCAAAGGTATATGAGTTCATTCAATCAAATTCACGTGTTTCTGCTGTAGAGTGTAAAGTATTGGTAGAAAAAATCTCTCTAAATGCTATGAAATCAGAAAAGTACAATTTAGATGAGTCAACACTAAAAGTTTTTTCAGACTGTATTAAAGCACTGGATGTTGGTTCTCCTACTACTTTTGTTTTAAATACTTTACTTTTGAAGCTGTTGGCTAAGAAGAAAAAATAGTAAATATCTAATCAGTCGGTATTTCAAGTATATAACCTATGCTACGAACATTTTTGATGGAGAGTTGAGTTGTTTGCTTAAGCTTGTTGAGTGCAACCCTTAATGCTCCAGGACTGTTGTGACCTAAGCAGTCACAGAGAGCAGTTCGTTCAATAACTCTATTTTGATTGTAGAAAAACTTTTCAAAAAGACAGAGTTGTACTTCTCCCATAGGGATAATTTGATTATTGCTACTAAGTGTTTTACTCTTTTCATCATACAAAAGATGTGCAATTTTAATTTTTTGATTATTTTCTTTAAACTTTGCATTAACGCGTATGAGTATCTCTTCTGCTAAAAATGGTTTTTTAATATACTCTTCAGCACCAATATCAAAAGCCATAGATATGGTCTCAATATCTAGAAGAGAACTAATAAACATGGTAGGGGTAGTATCACCAGCATTTCTAAGTGCTTTTAGTAGAGAAAGACCGTCAATTTCAGGTACATCTATTTCAAAAATATAGAGGTCAAACTGCTCTTCGTAGGTAAGATTACTCGCTTCGTTACCATCCTGAGCTAGTGTAACAGCATAATCTTCTGATTCTAAAAGTTCTTTGATGGTTTTGGCTAATGTGGAGTCATTTTCTAGTAATAAAATTCTTTTTGTCAATATATGTCCATTCGTTACTATATAAATTGATGTTTGTTATAATATTTATAATAACTAATTATGACTGAAGTAAAGCTATTTTTTACAAAAATAGCTTTTTTATGTTTTTAGATACATTTTAGTGAAGATTATGGAAAGTGCCAACCTCCATTGGTTAGTCCTATACGGGTGTCACCCACGTGCGTTCGTGCTGCTGTTTCTCTTGTTGCCGTACCCTGATAGTCATTGGCATTGTTTTGAAGTGCTGCAACAAGAGTTGTTAGGGCATCGTAAGTAGTAGGAACAGCACTCAGTCTTCTGTTAGTAAGGGCATTTACAACAGCAGTCGTAATTTCTATTCCATTAGTTGGATTAGCATCGTTATCGAGTGTTTGTAAAAACTGTGCTGTTCTAATGTTGTCTTCAAAAAGGACATTTTCTTTCATTGTTGAAACATTGGCTCTTCTAAGTTCTACTCCTCCAACACTAAAAGTACAAACTTGACCATCTTCATAGTAAAAAGTACCAGCTCTATCGGTTGTCCCTTTGTAGGTTCTGTTGGCAGAAGTACAAGAGTAGTTGACACCTGAAACGGCAGCATCGACATAGTGACCAACTTTTCTGTTAGCATTATTTTGGTTGTCATTAGAATCACTTCCTCCACAACCTGTTCCTAAGAGTAAAACTGACATAGCAATTGAACTAAATATAAAATTTGTTTTCATTTGTATTCCTTATTAGTTTAGTTTTTTAATGTTAGATTATATTGTGTTAATGTTAGCGAAGTGTTAGTAGAATAATTTTAAAAAGAAAGGCTATTGTCAGTTGATGATTGTTACTATGATGGTATGAAAATTTATCAACTAAACAACATAAAAAACAGAAAAGAATTTTTAAAAAATCTAAAAGTTCATGGGGGTGGTGTACCAATAATGGCAAAAAAAATGGAATTATTCTATTTTTTCATAAAAGATTTAAAGACTCCTGCTGTAAATATTTTGAAGCAAGATGCACTCAGTATTGGGGCTGAATTGGCAACTCCTTCAGGGGTAATAACTTGTGAAAAAGAGGTTTATGACTGTCTGCTTGTGGGAACACGTAAGCACATGGAAGTTCTTTCACAAAAAGAGTTGTCACAACCTTTTGGACTTAAAACATTGGCGAAAGAGTTAGAAAAATTTTTGAAAGTAAAAGCATTTCCTGTACAGATTATGGGAATTATTAATGCCAACGATGACAGCTTTTTTTCAGGCTCTCGTTTTCAATCAGAAGATGCAATAGCCCAGATTAAGACCATGATAGAGGAGGGTGCTAACATTATTGACATTGGGGCTGTTTCTTCTCGACCTAATGCAGAGGAGGTCTCTGTTGACGTTGAACTAGAACGCATGAAACCTATTTGTGATGTTATAAAATCTGAAAAACTTTATGAAAAGGTATCTTTCTCGATTGACTCTTACACTCCCAAGGTCATTGTATATGCTCTAGAGTCAGGCTTTAACTTGGTCAATGACATTACAGGTGCTTCAAACGATGAAGTGGTGAAATTAGCAGTGAAACATGGAGCTAAACTGTGTATTATGCATATGAAAGGAACACCTAAAACCATGCAAAATGCCCCACAGTATGACGATGTCATGGTAGAAGTTTCAGAATTTTTTGAAGAACGCATTTTAAAGTGTGAAGCGTTGGGAATGAAGCGTGAAGATATTATTTTAGATGTAGGAATAGGGTTTGGTAAAACATTGGAGCATAACTTGATGCTCATTAAAAACATGGGTCACTTTAAAAAATTTGGCTCTGAAGTGTTGGTGGGAGCGAGTAGAAAGTCAATGATTGACAAGATTATTCCAACGCCAACCGAAGAACGGTTGGCAGGAACATTGGTTATTCATGTGAGGGCTGTAGAAAATGGAGCAAGCATTGTTCGATGTCATGATGTAAAAGAACATCGACAAGCGTTGGTTGTATTAGAGGCTTTAAATACTTAAAATATATCAGTAGAAATTATTTTTGTACAGGTATTTCTGATATTATACCTCCAAAAATAATTACATTAGAACTTTCTCCAGCTATAGGATTTAGAAATTAATTCAAATATGAAGTTTGATAAAATCGTTATAAATACTCAACTTAAAGCAAGAATTTTCCTAGATATGATGGACTTACTATAATAAAAAGGTATATAAATTAAATGATTATAAAAATAAAAGCAACTTGTTTAACAATTTCAAAAGATATATCGAGAGTGAATAAAGATAAAGCGATTTATGAGGGACAACGGTGTAACCTTTTTATAGATGGAAAATATTTTCCTTCAAATATTACAAATATAACGAATTCGATGTTTGTAGAATTTGATGCTAGTTCAGAGCTTGATATAGAAATTGTATTCGATAATATGGATGATTTAGATAAATTTTTTATAGATAAAAAATTTGAATTAAGAGAAGCTAATAATTTATTGGCAATGTGTATTATAAAAAAAATATGATACACATTTTGAAGGTGGAGCTATAGGTACTTTTGAGATAGAGGTTTTTGATAATAAAGTTTTAGGATATGAAGAAACATATCCAGGGCTGTGTTTTATTAAATACTTAATGGGGTATTTTTTGAAATCTCTTTTGGAGTAAGATGTTTTTTCTTTTTCTGAACTTCTTTCTCTTTAACCTCTTTTGTTGCCTCGGTTACTTTTTTCTTAATGCTTTGAGGGTCAATACTTAATCTTGGTTCTTTGACAATAGTTCGTGTATTTACAGCCATTTGCATCTCTTTTAAAGCACGGTTAATCTCAATGAGACCGTAGCTGTCGTCACACTGTTTGTCATATTTTAATGTATCTATTTTTAAATCTTTAGCAGAATATTTTTTTAGAGGGAGTGACTTTTTATTGTTCATCTCTTTTGCATATCTTGCACGACCAATCTCAACACCTTTACGGATTTCAGGGGAGAGTGCATTGGCATAGGCTTCTTTCTCTTCAATTGATTCTCCGTCATTACTTAAAAAGACAGCTTTTGCTGTGTCGGTAATGTACTTGATGCCAAAGAGGGTACTTGCTGTATCAAAAATATTCATATATAGAGAGTTATTTTTGATTGTATTGGTTTTTGTAAGAGGTTTATTTAAGTAGTTAGCACATTGCATGTCTGATTTTAGTAAAAATTCATCCATATATTTGTTTCTACTCTCGGAGCTTTTAACATTTTTAAGAGAGTTCATAAAGTTATATTTATTGGTTTGAAAGTAGAGACTCTGATTTGTCCCATCATTGTTATTGAGATTACTCTCAAACGGATTTGCTGTTGTACCTATGCATCCTGTCATTAGTAATACACCAATGACAGAAGTAACTTTTTTTATGTGTCCCATCTTTACTATTTCCCTTTTAATAATCTACTTTATTATACTAAAGTTAGTTAAAATTAAAGAGTATGAAGTTTTTGAAAGCTATCTCCACTTGGTACATTGAAATGGTGCATATCTAACACAAGAAAGTTCTGTACAGGCTGCATCACCATCTGGACCTACTCGACCACAGTTATTACATCCGTCGTACCACTCCATACAGTTTTCTGGAACTTTTCCATTTTTACTTACTGTTCTGTTATAGTTTTTAACAATCTCTTTCTTTAGACCATTGTCAAAAGTAACATCTTTAACAGACTTTAAAAGTTTGTATGCAAGAGTATAGTAAGCCATATCAGTTGTAACCATATCTGGTTTATCTCGTCCAATTGTAACAATGACATGCTTGTTTGTTCCACTTGGGGCATCTATAGCAAGTACAGTAGAACCTGAGTTCTCAGTCATACGATAGAGTAATAAGTTGTAGTATTTGAAATTAATTGGAGTAAGTTTTAGTGCATCAATAAAGTTTTGTTTATCATTCCACTCTTTTTTCTCTTCAATTGTTTTTAGAAAAGTATTAAATTCCTCTTCTGAAGTGATGATTTGTGTTTTAAAATTACTGAAGCCATTTTGTCGAACAGGAATAGGGAGTTTTAAAATAGTTGACTCTTTAAGTACCTCTTTTTTTGGAGGCTCTTTAATGAGAATATTTGAGGTTGTACATGATGTAAAAAAAATGAGGGTAAGTGAAGTAATAAATAACTTTAACATATAAAATCCTTTTTTGTTTTTTATTATTATATGGCAAAAAAGGATTTTTGTAAAGTTATTTTAGTTTTTATGCTCTAATTGTTGTAAATTATTGCTGTTATTAGAGACACCTGTACCTGATCCAAATACTTTACCCACAATACTTTTAAGACCTGTTTCGTTTGCTTCATATTCACTTTCAGCTTCTTGTAACGAGTTCTCCCATGCAGAAGAGAACCCAGGTGCTTGTGACATCATTTTTCTTAATGCAGCGTCGTAAATGTTTAAGAGTCTAAGCTCTGCACGTCCAGGTTTTTGACCCAGTGTTTTTACTGAGATTCTTAAGTTTTCATTCTCTTTTTTAATCTTCTCTAAATCGGTAACCAGTGTTGAGTTTCCAGCATCGGTAATCTTCATTTGTCTCTCTAAGTGTGCCTTATATTCATTAAGCTCTTTTTTGTGTTTTCTGATAGTAAGCAAAGATTTTAAGTAAGTGAGCAGTGCACCAATGGCTGCACCCATAAGAATAAGTAAAATAGTTTCAGCAGTAAATTCAAAGTTCATGATTTCTCCTAGTTTTTAAATAATTATAGCATAAGAGAAATAGGATGAGGAGTAAAAAATAGATTTTTAATATAAAATGTTCCTATTAGTTAAAATAGGAACGTCTTTTTAAAGGTAAGAACAGCAGTAATCTACCATGTTTTTTGCAGATACTTGAAACTTTGAGTTTGCAGGAACATTAAAGCTCTCGCCACCTTTTACGGTTACCCATTTGTCTGAGTCTGCTAGTTTGTAGTCAAGTTCACCAGAAGTAATCTCCATGAGTTCTGCTGCTTCCGTACCAAATTCATACTCTCCAGCTGCCATAAAACCTAAAGTTTTTCTACTTCCGTCTGTAAAGTTAATGGTTCTACTGGTTACAGCTCCATCAAAATAGCTGTTACCTTCTACGGCTACGCTTACGTTGTCAAAATTCATTTCTATTCCTTTTTTATATTTTTTGTATTATAACGGAAGCTATGTTACAATTGCTAAAAAATTAGGATATGTATGAGACTAGACAAATACTTGGTAGAAAAAGGTTACTTTGAGAGCCGTAACCGTGCGTTAGATGCGATTAAACGGGGTAAAGTATTTGTCAATGGTGTTGTGGCTAAAGCTTCAATGAAGTGCGATGAAACAAGCAACATTGACATTGACCAAGAGAAGTTTTATGTAAGTCGTGCAGCCAAAAAATTGGAACTCTTTTTAGAAGAGTACCGTCTGAATCTAGAAGGAAAAAGAGCTGTAGATGTTGGGTCGAGTACAGGTGGGTTTGTTCAGATTTTGTTAGAACACAAAGTTACTTCTGTTGCATGTGTAGATGTTGGATCAAATCAGTTGCATCATTCATTGCGAGACAATGAAAAGGTAGCCATTTTTGAAGAGACAGATGTTCGTGCATTTGAACCAACTGAACCGTTTGACTTACTTACTTGTGATGTCTCGTTTATCTCTATTTTACAGATTATAGAGGCAATTGACAGACTTGCTTCTTCTGACATGATACTACTTTTTAAACCCCAGTTTGAAGTGGGTAGAGCTGTAAAACGTGACAGTCGTGGGGTGGTGGTAAACCAAGAAGCCATTGCCGAAGCCAAAGAGAGATTTGAAGCTAAAACAAAAGAATTTGGTTGGGAAAAGTGCTACAGTACAACTTCCAAACTTAGTGGAAAGTCTGGAAATATTGAGTACATTTATCACTTTAAAAAAGTGGGTTAATAGGTACATATCCATCGGTTAAAGTCTCTGGATTTTCGATACCATAGATCTTGTAGAGTGTTGAGGCGATGCTTAATGGTTCAAATTGGTAGCTTCCCTCTTTAGGTTCGAGATAAAGTCTATTGATTCTTCCTGTCTCTCCTAAAACGGTCTCTCCTACAACACCTTTGTGGTTAAAGTAGCCTTTCCCACCTAGTACATAGACATTTTGTAAATTTCCATGATCCCAACCTTTGGCAGAGTTAAGGTTAACATTTCTTCCAAATTCACTAAAAATCATAATATTAATTTGATTCTCTTTTCCTTCAGCTTTAATATGTGCCATAGCTGAGCTTAAACTTGAAAAAAGGTTCTCCATACGAGTGACATAATTTCTCGCTTGATCATGGTCATCCCATCCTCCAAGACCACCTGTTCCCACAGTTATAATTTTAGTATCTTGATTCTTGACTAAGATCTTAATAGCAGTCTCTAGTCTTCTTGAAAACTGATTCTTTCTAGAATAGGCATCTTCACCTAAGTCAGGTGTTGTAGAATTTTTAATTTTCTCAATAAACGCACTAAGTTTAACACGTTTATTAAAAGCATTTTTTATTTTTCCCTCAGCATTATGTTTTTGTGCTAAGTTATCCATTCTTTCATGGAGTCCTGCACTAAATCCATCTTTTCTACTATTATAGTGAGGAATACTTCTTTCTTCTAGAGTATAGTATTTCCAATCCTTTTCATATCGATCATAAGGATTATTGAGACCTTCATCAATTCCTACAGGTTTAAGGTAGCTATTGAGAGGTCTTTCCCCCTCGGTATAGAAGGTAGAATCTCCTGTGAAAGTGATAAATGGCATAATTGTGTCTTCTGTTATGACTCCATTGTCTTCTAAAATTTGTGCTAAATTCACAATGATTCCAGCACTCTTTTCATCGAAAGAACCTTTTTGATTTTGGTCATTACACACTCCATGAGCTTTGTTGTTGTTTCTTTCTCTAACTTGAGAATAGCAACATCTAAAAAGGCTCATATCCCCATTTTCTATGAGTCTCTCCATATGGGTTCCACCTGCTTCTTTCCAACAGTTATTTTTTGTTTTGGTTATGCCATTAAAGTAGTTATAGTCACTTTGAGAAGCTTTATTTATCTCTTCTATATTAGTTATGTTTCCTGCAAGTTGACTTGCTCCACCAGACATATAAATAATGATGGTCTGAGCTTGATTGTCATTATATGCTGCTGTTGAAAATTGAATTTCATTTAAATTTAATATTTCTGAGTAGCTAAAAGTAGGGAGGAATACTCCTGTCCCTGCTACCAAAGATAGTTTTACAAAGTCTCTTCTTTTCATTTTATTTTACCTCTTCTATTTTATAAGTTTCAGATAGTCTTGAGATATAATCTAAGACAATAACAGCAATATTTATTTTTCGGCTCTCTCTACGACTTTTTTCTTCTTCTATATTACTTGTTCTAGTTACTAAGTTAAATTCATTTTTAATAACCTGAGTAGAGTCATTTTTACTTTTATTTTGTAGCATATGTGTTTTAAATAGATTCATCTCATCACTTCTTGGACTACGTGAAATAGTCGCTTTAAAAAGGTAATTTATAAAAGATTCAAAACTAGAAATAGCTTTATACTCATCAAAATCAAAATTTTTGTTTGCAATAAATGAATAACTCCATCCTTGTCGATTCCATGCATCATATGCTTGTTCTTTATTAGGGTTAGAGCTACGTAAAAAAAGATTCTCTCTCATGTACTTATGGTAGTTTGCAAAAGAGAGGGTATCTAGTGGAACACGCTCTAGTTTTCCAAGTTTATATTTCATTGTTGCTTGATGCATCTTGTCTAGTGAGCGTTTAAATTCATGAAAGGTACTTTTTCTATGTTTAAAGTTACTTTTCTTAGCAAATGAAAAGAAGAATTCCTCTGCACTTTTAGCTCGGTTATTGTAGAGCAGATACTCTTCAGAAAATACAATTTGCAATAAAATATCTTGCCATGTTTCAGGTTGACTTTTAACTATGCTATTAATGATTTTTGTTTGTTTTATCTCTGTTTTGTTAGGAAAGAAAAAATGTACAAGTCGTGTAGTAGCACCTACAGTAAAAGCATCTGATTTAACCAACTCTCTAAAAAAATCATCGCCATTGTAAATGGTTGTTTCAAAGAGTTTAAGGGGTGTTCTGTTCTCATTTAAGCTTACAACTAAAGTATCATTGTCATTGTCTAGTCTCCAGTTTTTCAGAGCTTTTCCTGCTAGTGGTACATGAGAATCGTTCGTATCAAGTGTGAAAATTTCTAGCATCTCCCTACCGTTATCTTCAGGGCTTCGGAATCTTCTCCAGTTATCTTCACTCATCATATGTACGTAAGTAAGATATCTCATACCACTATTAACATTTAACATTCGTACAATTCGATTATATACCCTTGCAATGTTTGGTGTATGGCTAGAGTCAAGTTCATACGCAGGTGAGAACATAATAGTCTGGGTTAAAATATAGGCAGACCAATTATTAAAAAAGTAATTGTCAAGCTCTTCCATTGCATAGAAACGAGTTAAAATATCTACAGCTACTTGTTCATTATATGTAGATTGTCGAAAAACATTTTCATCTATAATATGCTCTTCTAGTATCTCTTTATTTATTTTATCTTCTGATAAAGTATCTCGTATATCATTAATAAATGATTGAGAGTCTATTTTAGTCTGAAGTGTTTTAAGTGGATATGAAAAAAAGAGTGTACTCAGTAAAGTATCGGCAACTTGTAATTTTTGCTTGGAGGTTAATTGATTAAATGATGCATCGCTTAGCTGTTTAAGTGTGTAATTAGAAGAGGGAATGTTTTGTTTATAAAATACCAGTCCTTTATATGTTTCTTTTGTAAAGTCATCTTCTACTTCTACTTCAAGTTCATTTTCAGTAGCATTAGAAGGCGTACTTTTTAAGTTTGAATTTGAAGCTTTCGATGAAGCACCTTCTCCACCACAGTTTAAAAAAGTGAGTGAGATTAGAATTAAGAGAGTCAAGCTCTTTAAGTTAGACAAATGATGCATTTCTACCCCTATATATTTAATATTTTAAGAGTATCATTGGAATTCAAAGATAAAGCTTAAAATAAAAAATTAATTTATAAAATATATATAATTTTAAAAATACCTATTCAAATTTTATTAAAATATAACAGCAAATAATAAAGTATAATTTTAATATAATATGAAAAACGAAGAGAAAAATATTTAGGGAAATATGCAGTTTACAAATAATATAAAATCCATCGCCATTGGTTCATTTGATGGTATTCACTTAGGGCATAGAGCATTAATTGACCAAGTCGAAGCAGTAGTCGTCATAGAGCGTAATGGTGGGTACATTACCCCAGGGTACAAGCGTTCATTTTGTGTTAAACAGCCTTGTTTCTTTTACCATTTTGAGCAGGTTCGCTCTCTCTCGTCAAAAGCATTTGTAGAGAAACTCCATGAAGACTTTCCAAAACTTGAAACCATTGTAGTGGGCTACGATTTTGGCTTCGGATACAAAAAAGAGGGAAACACCAAACTACTCAAAGAGCTTTTTAATGGTAAAGTTATTATTGTAGATGAGGTAAAAGAGCAAAATATTTCTGTACACTCTAGAACCATTAAAGGGTACATAAAAGAGGGAAAGATTGAGCTTGTAAAAAAACTTTTAGGTCGTTCTTTTGTGGTGAGTGGCAAGGTCATTGCAGGGCAGGGCTTAGGCAAGAGAGCCTTAGTTCCAACCATTAACCTAAACGTATATGACTACGACCTACCAAAAAATGCTGTCTATGCAACACGAACTAAAATAGCTAATGAGTGGCTAGATAGTGTAAGCTTTGTGGGTATTAGGGAGACAACTGACGGTGCGTATGCTGTCGAGACGCACATTCTTGACAGAGAGATTGCTGAAGTAAAAGGCACAATTTGGCTAGAGTTTGTTGAGCATATTCGAGACAATCAAAAGTTTGAGAGTTTGGAAGCCTTGAAAGAACAGATTGTTTTAGATATGATTCAAGCGAAAAATATTTTAACAAATAAAGGACAATAGAT
>Ga0256844_10000791_pt1 | contig 11983 bp, 2 predicted proteins | sample MusselsmetaG_FD_189100 | JGI IMG/M metagenome (GOLD analysis project Ga0256844, IMG submission 189100) | Mussel associated microbial communities from hydrothermal vent at the East Pacific Rise, Pacific Ocean - Mussels | ecosystem: Host-associated > Mollusca > Shell > Unclassified ... | reverse complement strand
TAGGGCTACTACTAATGTCTATCATTGGGAATGACACTAGTTTTTCACAGTTGCCCCAAGCACGTACAAAGTTAGTTACTCCTGAAAATGTACTAGCATTAGGAACTATGAACTCAGTCATGTTTGTGCATGCGTAGAACGTGCTACTCAGCGAAGTAAGGTTTTCAACTACTATCTCTACCTTAGTGATATCAGCCTTATTAGTGTCCATCTCGAAGTGTGCGATAACATCCATAGACGTTAACTGGTATGTACCATCACCGTTATCAGTGACAGTTATTACCCCACCTACTACGTCCTTTACAGTAGGAGTAGTCGGTGATGTCACTATTAGCTCTAGTTTAGGTATACAACAGTCTTGTCCGTAAGGAATATCAGACACCCAGTTAATACCAGGAGTTTGTTTTATAGCTGTTTGCTCTGCTGTGTTAGGTCTACATAGACTAGGGCAATTGCTGAACAGAGCGTAAGTGCTAGTTGCTGAAGTAGTATCTACTCTTTGCATACATTTCAGTGCTATACAGCCATACCAAGCGTATACAAACATAGTCCCGGAGCTAGTATCTACCGTCGGAAATGAAGTCAGTGCTTCACAACCGAACCAAGTGTGAGCAAAGCTAGTACCTGAACTAGTATCAATTGCTGGGAATGAGGTAAGTGCTTTACATTCCTTCCAAGCAACGTTAAAGTCAGTAACTGAGCTTGTGTCAATTAGTGGAAACGAAGTCAGTGCAGAACAGGCATACCAAGCAGAATCAAAATTAGTACCACTACTTGTATCTATTAGTGGAAATGAAGTTAGTGCTATGCAGTTACCCCAGGTAGCACTGAAATCAGTACCTGAACTTGTGTCGAGTAATGGAAATGAAGTCAGTGCTATACAGGTTCGCCAAGTCTCATGGAAGTTAGTACCTGAACTAATATTTATTAATGGGAAAGAAGTAAGTACTTTACAGCTGAACCAAGTACGCCTAAAATTAGTACCTGAACTCATATCTAGTAATGGAAAAGAGGTTAGTGCGTAACAGGACATCCACGTATGCAGGAAGCTAGTACCACTGCTTGTGTCAAGCAATGGAAATGAAGTCAGTGCTTCACAGGCAGCCCAAGCGACATTAAAGTTAGTACCGTTACTTGTATCTATTAGTGGGAATGAAGTTAGTGCTGCACAGGCGGACCAAGCACTCTCAAAGCTAGCACCACTACTTGTATCTATTGCTGGAAATGAAGTAAGCGCTTGACAGCGGCTCCAAGTATAATAGAAATTAGTACCCGCACCTGTATCAATTAACGGAAATGAAAGCAGTGCTATACAGTTGTTCCAAGTCCAACTAAAATTAGTACATTTACTTGTATCTATTAGCGGAAATGACGTTAGTGCGTTACAGTAGCTCCAAGTATTCTTAAAAGTAGTAACTGAGCTTGTGTCAATTAGTGGAAACGAAATCAGTGCAGCGCAGTAGCGCCAAGTGTAATCAAAGTTAGTACCACTACTTGTGTCAATTAGTGGGAACGAAGTTAGGAGTGGACAGTCTCTCCAAGCATAACTAAAGTTAGTTACTCCTGAAAATGTACTAGCGTTAGGAACTATGAATTCAGTCAGGTTGTAACAAGAGTAGAATGTATTCGCTAGTGAAGTAAGTTCTTCAACTATTATCTCTACCTTAGTAATGTCAGCCTTATTATCATCCATCGCAAAGTGTGTGACAGCGTCATAAGATATTAACTGGTATGTACCATCACCGTTATCGGCAATAGTTATTGCCCCACCTACTACATCCTTTACAGTAGGAGCAGTCGGCGATGTTACTACTAACTCTAGCTTAAGATAACACGACTGACCGTTAGGTACATCAGTAACCCAGTTAATACCTGGTGTCTGTTCAATTGCTGTTCTCTCTGCTGTGTTAGGTCTAGCTAGTCCTGGTGTATTCGCAAACATACCAGTAACATTAGTTGCTGAAGTGGTATCTACTCTTTGCATACATTTTAAAGATGTACAGTTTTGCCATGTTCCTCCACCCTTCCTGCCTGCGAAAACAGCTGATTTACTTGTATCTAAAGCTGGAAAACTAATAAGACTAGAGCATCCATACCAAGCGCTATACATAGTCAATGATTCGCTTGTATCTATTGCTGGAAATGAAGTTAGTGATGAACAGTTGCGCCAAGCCTCAACAAAGTTAGTTCCTAAACCTGTATCTAGTAGTGGAAATGAAGTCAATCCTGAACAGCCATCCCAAGCACCCTCAAAGCTAGTCCCTTCACTTGTATCTATTAATGGAAATGAAGTAAGTGCTCTACACTCTCCCCAAGAACGAGTAAAGGTAGTACCAGCACTTGTGTTTATCATCGGAAATGAAGTTAGTGCATAGCAAGAATTCCAAGCATCCCTAAAATCAGTAACTCCTGAAAATACAGTAGCATCAGGCACAATAAACTCAGTCATGTCTGGACAATTAAAAAATGTAAATCTCAGTGAAGTAAGTTCTTCTTTTATTATCTCTATCTTAGTAATACCGACGGTATTACCGTTGGATATTTTAAATGTAGTTATGGCATCAGTAGACGTTAGTTGATATGTACCATCACCATTATTAGTAATAGTTATTGTACCACCTTGAACCGAGTTTACAGCAGGTGTAGCTGTTGCTGTGATTTTTATTTCAAATTCAGATATACAGCAATCTTGACCATAAGGTATATTGCTTACCCAGTTTATACCAGGTGTCTGTGCAATTGCTGTCTTCTCTGTTGCATTTGGTCTGCACAAGGCAGGAGTGTCATTAAGCATAGTCTCCATAGTGATTGCTGAAGTAGTATCTATTCTTTGCATACACTTAAGTGCTGTACAGTCTCTCCATGTTCTAAGGAAACTAGTACCACTACTTGTGTCTACTGCGGGAAAGGATGTTAGTGCAGCGCAGTAGCGCCAAGTCTCATTAAAAATAGTACCTTTACTTGTATCAACTAGTGGAAAGGATGTTAGTGCGTCACAGTGCTGCCAAGTACCACTAAAAAGAGTACCTTTACTTGTATCTACTAACGGGAACGAGGTCAGTGCTTTACAGTTGTACCAAGTGGCACTAAAAAGAGTACCTTTACTTGTATCTACTAACGGGAACGAGGTCAGTGCATAACAGCTGGACCAAGCACTACCAAAGTCAGTCCCGTTGCTTGTGTTTAATAGTGGAAATGACGTAAGTACTCTACAGTTAGACCACGTAGCCCCAAAATTAGTTCCGCTGCTTGTGTCTATCATCGGAAATGAGGTTAAACTAGTACACAATCTCCAAGCGTGACTGAAGTTAGTACCTGAGCTTGTATCAATTAATGGAAACGAAGTAAGTGCTTCACACTTTATCCAAGTCCAATTAAAAATAGTACCTTTACTCGTGTCTATTAATGGAAACGAAGTAAGTTTTTCACAGACCTTCCAAGTACTATCGAAGTTCGTACAGCTACTTGTATCTATTGTTGGGAACGAAGTTAGTCCTTTACAATCAGACCAGGCAGATGAAAGATTAACTATTGAACTTGTATCTATTGCTGGGAATGACGTAAGCGCGTAACAAGCCTCCCAAGTGTTGCTAAGACTAGTACTTGAACCTATGTCTATTGGAGGAAATGAAGCTAGTGTCCTACAGTAGTGCCAAGCGTAGTCAAAATTAGTCACTCCTGAAAATGTACTAGCGTTAGGGACTGTGAACACAGTCATGTTTATACATGCCCTAAATGTTTCATACAGTGAAGTAAGCTCTTCAACTATTATCTCTACCTTAGTGATATCAGCTTTATTAGCATCTATCTTAAAGGTAGTGATAGGTTCCATAGATTTAAGCTGGTACGTACCGTTGCCATTGTCAGTAATAGTTATCGTACCTCCTGCCACACCTGTTACAGTTGGAGCTGTTGGCGATGTTACTATTAACTCTAGTCTAGGGTAGCACGGCTGACCATCAGGTACATCAGTAACCCAGTTAATACCTGGAGTTTGCTCAATAGCTGTCCTCTCTGTCTCATTTGGTCTATGCAGAGCATCAGTAATTAAAAACATATAATCAACATTAGTTGCTGAAGTGGTGTCTACTCTTCTCATACACCTAAGTGAGGTACACCCATTCCAAGTCTTATAAAAGTTAGTACCTTTGCTCGTATCTATTGCTGGAAACGAAATAAGTGCTATACACCCAGACCATGTGCTTCTAAAGTAAGTACTGTTACTTGTATCAATTGCTGGAAATGAGGTAAGTGCTGAACAGCTAGCCCATGCAGAGTAAAAGGTAGTACCTGAACTAGTATCTATCAATGGAAATGAGGTGAGTCCTGTACAGCCAACCCAAGTACTGCTAAAAAAAGTAACGCTACTTGTGTCTATTAAAGGAAATGATGTCAGTGCTGAACAGGCATCCCATGTATGGTCAAAAGTAGTACCTGAACTTGTGTCTACTAGCGGAAAAGAAGTTAAACTAGAACAACTATTCCAAGCAGTGGTAAAATTAGTAACTCCTGAAAATGTGTCAGAATAAGGAGCTATGAATTCAGTCATATTCGTACAGCCGTAGAATGTTTGGTGTAGTGAAGTGAGCTCTTCATCGATTATCTCTACCTTAGTAACGTCACTATTAGAATCCATTCTAAAATGTGAGATAGTATCCATAGATGTTAATTGATACGTCCCGTCACCGTTATCAGTGGTAGTTATTGTACCTCCTGTGATAACATTTACAGTAGGCACAGTAGTGGATGTTACCTTGATGTTGAATTTATGAGGTACATATGTACAACAATCTTCACCATCTGGTACATGAGATACCCAGTTCATACCTGGTGTCTGAGCAATTGCTGTCTTCTCTGTTGCATTTGGTCTACACAGCGCAGGAGTGTTTGTAAGAATCTTAGTAACATCAGTTGCTGAAGTTGTATCTATTCTTTGCATACATTTTAGTGCAGTACAGAAGTCCCAAGTCCAACTAAAAATAGTACCCTTACTTGTATCTATCGATGGAAATGAAGTCAGTGCTTCACAGGTTGCCCAAGTTGCAGTGAAGTCAGTACCTTTACTTGTATCAATTGCTGGAAACGAAGTAAGTTTTTTACAGTTCTGCCAAGTATGGGCAAAGTCAGTAGCTTTACTCGTATCAATTGCTGGAAACGAAGTTAGTTCTTTAGAGTAGTACCAAGAAGCCTGAAAATTAGTACAATTACTTGTGTCTAGTAATGGAAATGAAGCTAGCACATAGCATTCAGCCCAGGAAAAGTAAAAGGTAGTTGCACTACTTGTATCAATTGCTGGGAACGAAGTAAGGGCTTTACAGTAGTACCAAGCAGTTGCAAAATTAGTACCCGAACTTGTATCTATTGCTGGAAATGAAGTTAGGGCTTCGCAGTATTTCCAAGCGGTACTGAAGTTAGTTACGTTACTCGCATCTATTAGTGGAAATGAAGTAAGTTTTTTACAGTTCTCCCAAGTTCGATCAAAGGTAGTACTTTTACTCGTATCTATTAATGGAAATGAAGTAAGTTTTTCGCAGTTCTGCCAAGCACTGATAAAGTTACCAACTCCTGAAAATGTACTATCGCTAGAAACGATAAACTCAGTCATGTTTATACAGCCACTGAACATATTAGATACTGTAGTAAGTTCTTCTTCTACTACCTCTACCTTTGTAATATCTGCCCTATTAAGGATGTGAAAAGCGGTGATAGTGTCAGGAGATGTTAATTGGTACGTCCCATTGCCATTATCAGTAATAGTTATTGTGCCTCCTACTACGCTACCTACAGTAGGAGCTGTTGGTGATGTTATTACGAATTCTAATTTGTTAAGGACATATGTACAGCAATTTTCGCCATCAGGCACATCAGTTACCCAGTTAATACCTGGAGTTTGTTTTATAGCTGTTTGCTCTGTTGCGTTTGGCCTACATAAGGCAGTACATCCAGCAAACATATTAGAAGTAGATCCAGCAGCTGTTGTATCAACTCTCTTCATACATTTTAAAGCAGAACAGTCTTTCCATACTCTTCCAAGACTAATACCACTACTAGTGTCAATTTCAGGAAACGAAACTAAACTAGAACAACCCCTCCATGCGTCGTTAAATACAGTTGCTTTACTTGTATCAATTAATGAAAATGAAGTTAAGCCAGAACATCCTTCCCACGCATTGTTAAAGTTAGTCACGTTTGAAGTATTGAGTAATGGGAATGAAGTCAGTCCAGTACAGCCGTAAAATGTTCTATATAGCTCAGTTGCTAAGCCAATGTCTACTAACGGAAAAGATGTTAGTCCAGAACAACTATCCCAAGTATATTTAAGATCAGTACCTTTACTTGTATCAACTAAAGGAAATGAAGTTAAACCAGAACACTTCTTCCAAGTACCGCCAAAGTTAGTACCATTACTTGTATCAAGCAGAGGAAAAGATGTTAGCTTTGAGCACCCTTCCCATGTGCGATTGAAGTTAGTTCCCAAGCCAGTATTAAGCTGAGGGAACGAAGTTAACTCTTCACAATAAGACCAAGTGTTCATAAAGTTAGTACCTTTACTTGTGTCTATTAGTGGAAACGATGTAAGTTTTGGGCAGAAAACCCACGCAATAGCGAAATTAGTTACATTGCTAAATGAAGTACTTGGTGCAATAAAACTAGTAAGTTCCACTAAGTCTCCAAATGTGTATTCAAGTGAAGTCAGTTCTTCGGAAATAACCTCTATTGCAGTTATGGTTAAATCTTCCTCTTCTTCTTCATCTTTAAAGAACTTAAAATGGGTTATATCATCATTTGACTTGAGCTCCCAATTTGGTACAGATCCTGTAATTGCTATTACGCCACCAGTAACATCAACTAATACTGGTTGAACAGAAGCTGTTACTTTGAAATGTAGTTTATCCGTTGGTGGCACAGCTACACAACAATCTTGACCGTAAGGAATATCAGACACCCAATTGGTACCGGGAGTCTGTGTGATTGCCGCTCTCTCCGCTGTGTTTGGTCTACATAGTGCAGAAGAGTCTTCAAACATGTAGTCTGTATCAGTAGCTGAAGTAGTGTCTACTCTTTGCATACATTTAAGTGCTGGACAAAGAGCCCAAGTACCCTCAAAGGTAGTACCTTTACTCGTATCTACTAATGGAAATGAAGTAAGACTAGTACATTCAGACCAAGTAGCATCAAAATCAGTACCTGAACTTGTGTCTAGCGCTGGAAATGAAGTAAGTGATTCACAGCTATTCCAAGTCTCAGAAAAGTTAGTACCTTTGCTCGTATCTATTGCTGGAAATGAAGTTAGTGCGTTACAAGAACTCCAAGTGGAATTAAAGTTAGTTCCTTTACTAGTATTTATTAATGGAAACGAAGTTAGTGCTTCGCAATAGCTCCAAGCCAAGCTAAAGTCAGTAACTAATGAAAATGTATTAGCATTAGGAATTATAAACTCAGTTATAGACTCACAGTCTTCGAATGTACCACTTAGTGAAGTAAGCCCTGAATCTACGATTATCTCTATCTTAGTAATATCCTCTTTATTGGCATCCATTTCGAAGTGATCAATTGAGCTTATGGCACCTACGAATTGAAAAGTACCGTCCCCATTGTTGGTGACGGTCATTGTGCTTGTTCCCGAAGGAGTAGTTACATTCTTTACTGTAGGGACAGTAGGTGATGTTACCTTAAATTCTAGCATTGGAGCTGGCATATTATTCCTTTATCTATATAATTACGTATAGTTTGTCTGCTTGGTATGTGCCAAGAGCGTCGTATTGAGCTTGAGTTAAGCTTACCATTTCTGCAATTCTTACTTCAACCCCGTCGTTATCTGACGTAACTGCTGAAGAGAGTACTGATGCTGCTGCTGTTGCACTTGCGCTACTCTTTGCCGCACTATGTACAGCACTGTAGTCACCAGTATTGACGTAAGAGAATGTCCCATCGCCATCACTAGTGTACACTTTAACGTGTACATTCTCTGCTTCAGTTGCATAGCTATCGGCAGTCTTCTTTTCTGCCTCCGCTTCCCACGCACGTAGCTGACTAGCTGTAGCACTTGCTGCAGCCTCGCTTGCTTTTGTAGTAGCTATCGTTGCCTTAGTGCTAGCAAGTGTGGCCTTAGTCGTTGCAGTAGCTGCAGACGTCGCTGCGCTTGACGCACTTGTAACAGCTTCAGCTGCTTTTGTAGTTGCTATAGCAGCTTTAGCTGTAGCTGTCGACGCGCTACTCGCAGCACTTACTGAGCTAGAGTCAGCTGCCGCTGCACTGCTTGAAGCTTCCCCAGCCTTAGTAGTTGCAACATTAGCTTTTGTTGTAGCCGTAGCTGCACTTGCCGCTGCTGCTTGCGCATCAGTGTCTGCACTACCAGCCGATGCTGCCGCTTGCGTAGCTGATGTAGACGCTTGACTAGCTTTAGTAGTCGCAGTTGCTGCACTTGCTGCAGAAGCTGACGCGGATGTCTGAGCATTTGTCTCACTTATACCAGCTGCAGCCGCACTATTAGCTGAAGCAACTTGGCTATTAGCCGCTGCTACTTTACTCGAGTTAGCTGCAACTTCACTAGCGTGTGCTGCAACCTCGCTTGCATGTGCCGCGTTCTTACTTGCTAATGCCTGGCTTGCAGCCTGACTAGCTGTAGTAGAAGGTGACTCCCACACTGTTCCGTTATAAAATTTAGTTGTATCACTTACGTCATTGTAGTACATAGCACCTGTAACTAGTGGATCACCATCGTTATCTACTGTTGGATCCGCTGATTTAGTACCTAGGTATCTATCGTCAAATGTATCGTAGATTAAAGCAATAGCTGCTCTATCTGCAGCCGCTGCACTGGCACTGTTAGACGCCTGTGTCTTACTTGCGTCAGCAGCTGTTTCACTGTTAGCCGCATCGGTAGCACTACCTGCAGCACTTACCATACTTCCAGAGGATGCAGTCGCACTATTTGCAGATGCAGTTGCACTGTTTGCTGCGTTTACTTCACTTGTATGTGCCGCTACCTTAGACGCGTTTGCCGCAGTAGCGCTGTTACCTGAGCTAACCTTGCTAGCTTCGGACGCCGCCGCGCTGTTAGCAGAAGCTGTCGCACTATTTGCAGAAGCTGTCTGACTGCCAGAACTTGCCGCTGCGCTGCTGTTACTTTTAGCCGCCCAGTGGATTGCACTATACTCTGTTGTTGTAACTGAAGAAAACGATCCATCACCGTTACTTGTGTACACTTTAACATGCACGCCTTCAGGCTCTGTTGCGTAGCTATCTGCTGTCTTCTTCTCAGCTTCAGCTTCCCATGCGCTTAGTTGGCTTGCTGTTGCACTCGCACTTGCTGCTGCTGCTTTCTGAGTAGCGATCGCTGCATTATCGTCAGCTAGTAGAATCTCTGGTAGATTTGGTATAACTTGTGCGACGACAGCATTAACGTCTGTTATATTGTCTGCAACTATTGTCACGTTTCCGTCGTTAGCCGCAACCGTATTCACACTTGTGATACTACCTGCTACTGTGTTGATATCCGGTAAGTTGTTAAACACTGTTGTGTATATAGTTCTGTCAGCGTACAGTGCGTCCAGCTTACTCTTATCAGCGTATAGACTATCCAATTTACTTTTGTCTGCGAATATGCTATCAAGTTTGCTCTTATCGGCAAATATACTATCTAGTGTAGCCTTGTCAGCAAACAAGCTATCGAGTGTAGCTTTATCGGCGTACAAACTGTCTAGCGTAGCCTTATCTGCGTATAGGCTATCAAGTGTCACTTTATCAGCATACAGGCTGTCCAGTGTGGCCTTGTCTGCGTATAGACTAGCTATCGCATCGGAGATACCCGCCAGTATATTTACGCTGGTAATACTACCAGCAACAATGTTGATATTACTAGTATTACCAGCAACGATGTCTATGTTAACAATATCGTCAGCTACTTTTCTAATATTATCGTACTTACTGTTAATCTCTCTCGACATACTTACGTCAATTGATTCAAAACTACTTCTTCTCATTATAAAAATCCTTTACTTTCAACACTCTGCAATTTAGTGTCATCTGGGGTAATAATACCACCTAGTACAGCCGCCTCGCACGCTGTCATAAATCTTGTGTAGTGTGTGTTAGTTTCTGCTTGAATATTTCCATCAATAGCACCGTGTGCGCGATACCCGATGTAGTGTAACATTGCGTCTAGTAATTGTAGTGGAATATCGACCTGCGTGTCTACAGCGTGTTGAGTACCATCGTCAACATACGTAATCAGCCTTGGGTTTTTTCTGTATAGTATACTCACGTACGCGTGTTCTGCGATTAGTGGTATTTGTAATCTGTTGTAGCTTATAGTGTACAAACTGCTTGCTTGTGACTCATCGTTGATATACGCCTCTGTACCGTCTTCGTTAAACGCAGACACGATAGCCATAAAGCCATCTTCTTCCATAGGCAAACCAGCCACGGTTACGTCCGGGTCTGATCCATCAAGACTGTACACTGTTTTAGTAGCATCGGTTTGTAGCGCTATAATAGCCTCTTCCGTGACGAGCTGAAACTTGTTGTACAGCGCGACCATGGCTAAGTTGATGTAGCTAACAATCTTTCTGTCTGTTTTATCCTTTGCAGACACAGCCGAGAGCTCACCGGCTCTCGCTTGTTCTAGTATTAATGATAATTTCATGTGGGTCCTTACTGACTTATTTTAGCCCATTATACCCTACAGGACCTTCAGCTCCACTTAAAAGATGACGCTGCCTCCAGACTCTGCTTCATTGGTACCACCCCAGATATCAGACCACAATCCCCTATCCGTGTCACTCACGCCAGCGACGTTGTCAATACCGCTGTCTGGTAAGATGTACTCGATCATTCCGATTTGACTAATTAGATCCAAACCATCATCTTTTTTACTGTTGATACTCTCATATGTCAAGTAGTTAAGTTCTTCCATCATCTCTTTCATATCTGCTGTGTCCGTAAGCTCTTCCGGGAAGTGGACCTTACCCATCTCAAAGCTCGGCATCATGTACTTGAATCTCTCTAGCTTGTCACCACCGGCAACCTTACTACGGATACCTTTCGAGTTTGCTCCAGCACCTTTCTGTCTAGCAAATCTGAACCACACGTTCTTCTCCATCATCATTCTCTCTAGTGCAAATATGTTCAAGTTCTGCTGTCCATCAACCTCGACACCAACCTCTAGCACTCTACCTCCACGTCCCCACTTCTGTACCATTCTGAACAGGGCTTCGTACTGGCTCTGTATGGTCTGGCTTTTCAGCTCTAAGTCCAACAAGAACTTATCATCGTTAGCACTGATAGCCCACACTGCGATACCACTGTTGTCACCACCTGCTGTGTTACTGGCGGTAAAGTCTGTTGTAATTAGTAGCGTAAAATTCGCCAAGTTCTTGATAATGTTCTTTCTGGAATACTGCTGCAGCATACCGTCTTTAATCATCTTATCTTCTTCACTACTAATACGTAGCATCAATTCCTGATTAAATTCTCTAAGTGTTCCTCCGTAGTGTGCATCCTCATACCTCTCCATCATCTTATCATACGGGTGCATAGCTGGCCAACTACTTCGGTAATCTTTCTCTTCTAACTCCAGACTTATCTTCTCACATAGTGGTAGACATATAGGAGTCCAAATGCCGCTCTCTAGCGCGCTGTATATGGGATCTTTTTTGTTAAAAGGAGTATTGACTGCAATAACCATTCCTTTACGTCCTAGGGCATTCTCTGCATCCGCATAGATCATACTTCTAAGCTTCCTCATAATGACTGGACTACTTGCGTCCGCTTCACTTTTAATAATATCATCAAATAGGAACATGCTAGGTCTTGCCGTTCTATATCTAATACCACGGACACTACCTCCGGCAGCACCTTTCACTTTGTACATAAACGCACGCTTCTTGATACGCCCAGTACCTTTTCTTATGAACTCGCATTCCTCATCAGTAAATCTCATCTTCTCAAAGTAGTCCTTACAAAAAGCACTGTCGTCACA
>Ga0256844_10000790_pt1 | contig 11986 bp, 35 predicted proteins | sample MusselsmetaG_FD_189100 | JGI IMG/M metagenome (GOLD analysis project Ga0256844, IMG submission 189100) | Mussel associated microbial communities from hydrothermal vent at the East Pacific Rise, Pacific Ocean - Mussels | ecosystem: Host-associated > Mollusca > Shell > Unclassified ... | reverse complement strand
AACTTTTTGATGTAGATGACGAAACAATCCTAGATGATTGGTTATCAGGTGATAAAGTAGAAACTAGAAAAATGATGTTATCGAAAAACGTGTTTGATATAACGGGGGTTTAGATGCTCCAAGAAATAATAAAGAATAAAGTGTTATAATATAATATGAAATACTTAGAAAATGATTATCTTTATCGCTATGTTGCACTTATTCATTATTGGAGAAGTGCTTATATTCATCCAGAAACTTATTGTGAAATACACCATATCATTCCCAAATCTTTGGGTGGAACAGATGCTACAGAAAACTTGATAAAGGTGCCGGCTTCTGTTCATCTACAGCTCCATACACTTCTTCCATTCTTCTTAGAAAATAAATCCAGAGAAAAAATGGTTTACGCTTGGAATATGCTAACAAACTTCGCTGGTGTTGTAGATTTCGACGAATACTCTACTCTAAAGAAGGATTGGGCTAAATACACCAGTAACCGCATGAAGGGAAACATTCCTTGGAATAAAGGAAAAAGAGGGGTGCAGGTAGCTTGGAACAAAGGCAGAGAATGGACGGAAGCGGAAAGAGATAATATAAAAAAAGGAATAGAAAAAAGTGATTACGTGGTTAGTGACGAAACGAAGAAAAAACAGTCAGTAGCATCATCTGGTGAGAATAACGCAATGTTTGGCTTGAAGGGCAAAGCACACCCAAAAACTGGGTTCCAAGAATCCAAAACTACCAGAGATAGAAAATCAAAAGCTTTGAAGGACCGACCAAAAACAGAAGAACACAAAAATAACATAACCAAATCTTGGATTACCAGAAAGAAAAACATAAAGACGTGCCCACATTGTGGCTTTGAAGGTTGTAATAACATGACTAGATATCACTTTGATAACTGCAAACTAAGGAACCTCTAAGGTATATTATGTTATAATAGTATAATAAATAAAAGGAAATAAATGAATTCACCATACGCTATAAGACCAATAACAGATTTTTTCGATAACGAGTATATTGATTGGGGTTCTTATGATAACCTCAGAAAGATAGGAAGTGTTGTAGACGGTCAAAAGAATGCAAGTAGAAAGGTACTTTGGTACACGTTACAGAAGAACCTCAAAAATGAAATCAAAGTATCTCAGCTGAACTCAAAAGTTGCCGAGTCGACGTCTTACCTGCACGGAGATATGTCTGGTTCTATTGTAAACTTAGCAAAGGATTACGCAGGCTCAAACAACCTGAACCTTATGCATCCAGAAGGGAACTTCGGTACACGTCTAATTCCAGAAGCATCAGCAGCAAGGTATATTTACACCCATGGAACTAAAGAGTTCTTTGAAACCTTTACAAAAAATGATGACGCTATTCTAAAGCACCAATCATTTGAAGGTACCCAAATCGAACCTATATTTATGTTACCTAAATTACCGGTGCTTTTATGTAATGGGTCACTGGGTGTTTCACCTGGATATGCACAGAAAATCTTATCTAGAAACCCAAAAGAACTTCAAAAATACATCACTTATTACCTCAAGAATCCCGATGCTCCAAGAAAACCTTTTAGGAATAAACCGTATTTCGAGGGATTCAACGGAACTGTGGTTCAGGGCGAAACCAGCAAACAATGGATAATCAAAGGGGCTTTCACAAGAAAAGGTAACAAAGTAACCATCAATGAACTTCCTATTGGATACAATCTCAAAAGTTACCTGAAAGTCCTAGATAAACTAGAAGAGCAAAAGAAGATTACTGATTACGATGATAAATCTGAAACAGATTTTGAATTTGTTGTACACTTCAACAGAAAGTTTCTAGATACTCTAACTGATGATAAGCTAATGGTTTTACTGAAACTCAATAAACCAATAACAGAGAACTTCACCGTAATGGATGAAAATAACCGTGTTGTGGTTTATGACACAGCAGATGAGGTTTTACAGCATTATATCAAAGTAAAGATGGAATACCTCCAAAAGAGAAAAGATTACTTGGTTCTTGATATAACAGAGAACATCAAACTCGATGTATCAAGATACGTTTTTATCAAGAGCATCGTAGACGAGACTTTAGTCATAGTGAAACGTCCAACACTTGATATCATTGATGACTTGTCTAAGACACCAAAGATCCTTACTAAAGAGGGTAATTACGATTACCTATTGAATATGTCTATCCAATCACTTACTGAAGAAAGGCTAGAACGTCTTTTACAGAAAATAAAAGACCAAAAAGTCATCTTAGATAAGACAAAATCAACATCGATAGAGCAAATGTGGTTAGATGACCTGGGCGTAAAATGAACCAAATACTAAAAGAAAACTATATCTATAAAACTAAACATAAAATGACAGAAAAATCTGGACTTATGGTTGTAACAAAAATAGAAATGAGAGACAAAGAATACTTCGAGGGGTATGAATTACCACCGTATTCTGAACTCAACGAAGATATAGGGGCAAATTGGGAACTACCTACAGCTGATGTGGGCAACCATTGGACGTTCATCGAAGTAGGCCACAAAGATGATTTTCCGGAGTATTTCCTATGAATCCAAAATTGAATTATGTTTATAAAGAAACAGATAACAATGGGTTCTTCTTGTTCAAAACATTCCTTTACAAGAACGAAACAAAATGTAATGACTTGTTCTCATCTGAGGGTCGGGGACTCATAAATGGGTGGGTATGGGACCAGGTATTTGATGACCTTCCAATGGAGGAACTAGATTTAGTTGAGTTCTGTCCATCAGAAGAATTCAACATGATAAACTACCCGGAGTATTTCCTATGATTCTAAAACCTGATACTGTTTACAAAGTAATAGAAGATGAGCTTTGTATCTTCAAAACCAAAACAACAAGCGGGGGTATCGGCGGGGGTATCGTTTGTGAAGATATTTTTGTATCTTCTGGAAGCCTAGAACGAAACTGGTCATTTGAATCAGTCTATAAGAACCACCCCGAAGAACTTTGTTCAATCCAAGATTTTCCTGACTTATACCCAGAGTACCACCTATGACCTACGAAAAGGGAGACTATGTTTTATCCCAAGAACCCGATAGTATTTGGATTTATATATCTGAGGTCTTGGAGGTCAGAAACAAAGAAATATTCGTTAGAGACATAGAAAAAATATCCGATGAAAGAATAGAAATCAGTGAAGACACTTTCTGGCTTAGAAAAGAGTTCTTTATTGGTAAGATACCAAAAAACTTCAAACTTGAAACAATACAAGAAACTCACCCCGAAATTTTTCTATGATTTAATGTTCGTGTAAGGTATATTATGTTATAATAGTATATAAAGAAGGAGAACTTATGTTACATGAAAAATTAGAACTAGCAATTGAATTACTAAATAAAGGTCTTGGGTTTACCCAAGTAAGACGGGAGTTACAAAAAGAAGGACTAGATAGAACAGACGCAATGTCGATAGTAGAAATAGCCCTTGATCAAATAGGAGAATAAATGAGACTTTACATAGACGATATCAGAAACCCAAAAGGAGATTTTGAACTTATTGCAAGAAATTCGGACACAGCAATCAATCTTATGAGACAAACTGGTTGTCCAAATTTTATTAGCTTTGACCACGACTTAGGTGGTGACGACACAGCAATGAGAGTAGTAAAGTGGATGGTAGAAATGGACCTAGATCACAAAGGTTGGATCCCAGATGACTTTACCTTTTTTGTTCACTCAGCTAATCCAGTTGGAGCAGCTAACATTGATGGTTACTTGAACTCTTACATGGGTCAAAGATGACCTTCAAAAAAGGAGACGTTTTGGTACTGTGGTTATTTGACAAAGAGGAAAAATACACCAGTCTCCAAGATGGCAACACAGATGACCCAGAGAGATACATCCATGTATCTAGTAAATATATGCAAACTCAGTTCAGAGCTAGATTCATAAAAGAAGTAAGACCCCAAGAAACCCACCCAGAGGAGTATCTATGAGACCAAAATTTTTTACAAAGGAACACGTTGGTGCTGTGGTATTGGTTCAAGACGGTGGTGAAGAAATAAAAGCAACGATAACTGGTATCACACCAAGAGCTAATTACCCCATTCAGCTTTCACGAAATGGAAGAACGTGGTACAGCGTAGCATCTAACGGTGTATGGTTGGAAATAAAAATAATCAAACTTTATACCACAGAAGAACATCCAGAGGAGTACTTATGAGACTAATAAAATACAAAGACATCAAAGTTGATTTCATTTACCAATCTGACCTAAATGAGTTATTTTGGTGCTTTGAAGTAAAAGGCACCCAGAGTTGGGTAAGAGGAATAAACACCGAAGAATGGGACACTTTCAATAACGATGGGTTCTTAGACCATAACATCAAACTCGAAGACCAATCAATAAAAATAACAGAGATAGGCCCAAAAGATGATTACCCAGAGATATTCCTATGAGACTAATAAAATATAAAAGCCAAATATCTATGGGTAACCTGGTAATGATAAAAACAAAAGATGGCAAAATGATCCCAGGTAAAGTCACTGGTTATACTATGGGTTGTCCGAGAATAAGTTATGGAATTTATGAAGAGATATTGTACGACCACCAGAATTATGACTTCAAGGTGTATCTGCTAAATAAAGAAGATGATCCGGAGTATTACTTATGAAAGTAAAATTTTACGATTGGGATTATTTCAATAAGAACTTCTTCAAGGACACAGATGGGGATTATTGGGAAGATAAAGAAACCCACGATAAATACCACAAAGACCTCGATGAGAATACCGAAGCTCCAAGCTACCCAGACCCAGAGTTAGAATTATTTTTCTATGCTGATTGTCCAATCGTCAATGCAATTGGGAAAGTTCTTGAATTAGATGATGAGTACAAACCATCTTGGATATGGGCTGTAGAAAAGTTTCTAAATAAAGAAGATGATCCGGAGTATTACTTATGAGATATAAAGTAAATGATATTATTGAATGGAGTTTATTACGTGATTGGAAAATCCATGTGATGACTTCTAGAGTGACCACTACTTACACCTGCCAATCAAAGGTGGGTATAGAACACGAAGGAGAGTTTGTGATTGTTAGAGCCTCAGATATAAAAAACCACTACAACCCAGAAACCCACCCAGAGAGATACCTATGAGACCAGATATTTTCACAAAAGAACACGAGGGAATGGTGGTATTAGTCAGAACCAAAAGCACCACAGAAAAAGCTGTTATTGGAACGTTCACTACATCAAAAAACCTACCAATTCAACTTACTAGAAACGGTGACGAATGGTACAGTTTATCAAAAAATGGTACTTGGGGCAAATGGAATGACGTATCAATAATCAAAGTTTTCACTAAAAAAGATTATCCAGAGGAGTACTTATGAAACTATTTACCGATGATATAGAAACACAAATAAAAGAAAAATGGGATATCAGAGACCGAGGACCAAGAGAACATGATTTTTTTGAAGGGTGTAACTGGTGGACATTATCCTATAAGCTTATGAGCTGCAGTATTTACTTTGACCCTAGTGATTGTCTTGGAGTAGTGGGACAACCTTATTACGAGATCTACGATGGTGAAGATACAGAAAGGTTCCTAATGGATGGTTACAAGGACTTATTAGATTACCTCAAAGAACAAACAAAAGCACATGATATAGACCTAATTGAAAACCCGGAGAATTGGCTATGATAAAAAACCTAATAAAAAACCTAATAAGAACCAGCATTACAGAAATCCTAAAAGAACCAGGGTTAGAAGTAGAGATATCTGAATACATTGTAAACCACACTAAATCAAATGAACTGACGGTATGGGATGTCATTCGAAGCCCCAAATGTGAAAGTATAAAACTAAGCATAAAATACACCCAAAACAAATTTCCAGGTGATACGCAAATAGAAGGAACCGCTGAGACATTCCCTTCTGAGCTAGAGAAGCTGAACTTAGTGGACTTCGATGGAGTCATCGTCGAAACCGTCGATATGTATGTTAGATACCAACACGAAGGTGAAATAAAGCTAATCGCAGAGAGGTTCACTAAGTACAACAAACGATACGACTCCCGTGCCTTGGAAAAAATCAGAACTCAAATCAAAGATTGGTTTGATGAACATCCGGAGTTGAAACTATGAAATTAGTAATAAATGTATGTCACGGAGGGTTTGAGTTGTCTGCTGACGCCATTGACATAATCAACAAAAAGAAAAATCTGGAGATAACAGACCCAGATTACATTACTCCTTATTACGAATTCCGTGGGGAATTTCCAAGATACGATTTGGATCTAGTAGAAACTGTTGAATCCCTAGGAGCAAAAGCATCAGGGCCAATGGCTAATCTTGTAGTAGTTGAAGTAGAAGGACCTAGATTTATGCTAAATGAATACGATGGTTGGGAGTCAATAGAAACACCAGAAACCACCAGATGGGAAATCATTGACACCCAGGCAAATAGAGATGAACACCCCGAACTTTTTTTATAAATAAAGAAAAAGGACTAAGATGTATGAATATAACGCAGTTATAGACTCTATTTATGATGGTGATGGATCTTTTGGTTCTGTTGTTGATCTTGGCATGGGAATATATCTACATAAAAAAATTAGATTATTTGGGGTAGATACTCCAGAGATGAGAGGCGAGCAACATGATGCTGGTCAAGTTGTAAGAGATTTTGTTAGAAAGTTAGCACTAGGGAAAAAAGTAGTTATCAAAACACAAAAAGATGCCACTGGAAAGTATGGTAGACTTCTTGCTGAAATTAGTATTGAATATAATGGAGAGCATATTGATTTATCTGAACTGTTGGTTCAACAAGGATTCGCAAAAAGATATTATGGTGGAAAGAAAGAATTATGGACCCCACAAGAACTTCTATTGATTTCTGAAAGAGCTGAAAATGTTTAAAGAATTATTTGAGAGAACTATAAACTTAGACAAAACTGGAAATTTCAAATACATCAAAGTTGGGTATATGATTATTCTTGGTGGTATTGAATACCGTTGTGTAGAGGTAAATGGATATTTATTTACGTTTGAAGACGAAGCAGTAAATCAATATTCTTATGATGCCATTGAAGACGTCATAACCCCATTATAAATAAACTAAAGGAAAAATAATGTTCAAAGAATTATTCGAAGCAAAGACACCAGAGGACGTTGAGTATTATGCTCAACTTGCCAACCAAGCAAAAAAAGATAAAAAATCAAAAAAAGAAACACAAAAAATACTAAAAGACGCAGGTTGTCCGAGTGATATTATGACCGACTTGACCCAAAGGATGTAAATGTTCAAAGAATTATTTGAAGCTAATGGTAAGCTAACTCCAGAAGAGTACGAAGCTAACATCAAAGCAACATCCAAAGCAATAGCTGATGTTTTGAAGAAACGTAAAGAGTCACCTAAAGTTATTTTTAAAAAATCAAGAAACCCTAGCTATTTTAGTGACTGGGGTATAGAGTATGAAAACTCACAAGGCGGTAAAGATGCTGGATTAGAGCACTTGGAAGTTCGATATTCTGGTAGAACAAAACTAAAAAACCCTTGGGAAGTTTCATACTTCAAATACGCCGAAGATTCAGAAATAGATGCTTCGTTTGACAATTTAGAAGATGCCATGTCATGGATCAAAAAACTAAAAAGGAAATAAGATGTTCAAGGAATTATTTACAGAAGCAAACGGCAGAATGGATGCCAAAGGAAAGCTTTATAAGGTAGGTGATTATGTCACTTTAGACAATGCAGGCCATAAGAAATCTGGGAAGATTATAAAGATCAAATACAGTAATAATAACGACGAAACGGTTTTTACAGTACAAGGTGATGAGCGTAAATGGTCGTTCACAAACCAATCAAAAGGAATAAAATAATGTTCAAAGAATTATTTGAAGCAAAAGAGACCAAAGAGTACAAAATTTATTACTCAGGTGACCACGAAGGGTCTATGCTTTATAAAGCTAAAGACGAAAAAGAAGCAGAACGAAAGTTCAAAGCGGATAAGAACTTCAAAGTAGGTGTTCATGTAACGGTAGATACGGTAGAGCTTGTAGAGAAAGCTAACTACGAAGTCTACCACTCTACGTACACAAGTGCTATCCAAACAGCTGAAGCTTACGCTAAGAAGCAAGGGTATGACCTCGACCCAGAGGAAATGGCAACCGAGATCGGAACAGGTCCAGGTAAACCAAAAAATGGCAAAACCGTAAAACATTCTCTTGGATTGTTCAAAAATGGAGAACCAATAAAAGGTAAAAAACGCCTTCAAATTCAAGTTTATGACAGAGGTCAATCTGGAAACAGATATGAGCTCAATGCGTATATTAGCTGATGAAAATCAATAATCCCAAAAGTCAATATTTCATTATCATTGAAAACGCTAAAAAGATGAATAGAATAAAAATGTATGGTAAAACGCATTCTCAAAAAACTAAAAAATTAATGTCAACCCAAAAACTAGGTGAAAATAACCCAAATTACGGAAAACCTCGGGATGTGGTTACAAAAAATAAAATAAGTAAATCTATGGTTGGGAATGTCAACCCACTAGGCATAAAAAGAAAACGGGTAAAATGTCCTCATTGTGTGGTATCAGGTGCTAAAAATGTTATGGTGCGATGGCATTTCAATAACTGTAAGCACAAACCCTAAGGCTTTTGTCTTGGGCCCTGAACGTTCATGCAGGATGGGGCATAATTGCCCAGGCCAGGGTCCTAGAGAGAATCTAAAAAAAAAAAAGGAAAGATATGTTCAAAGAATTATTCGAAGCTAACCCAATCATTGATTTATGGACCGGAGTTAGACAATCACTACGCAAAGTAGATGTTCTGGTTGAAATTGACAAACATAACAAGATACAATTATACGCTGGTCTAAATAAGGGCAAACCTGAAATGATGAAAGCGATAAAAGCCTTGAGAGTTGACGGTTGGGATATCCCAATGACCGCAATTTTTGGATCTAAAGATGAAGCTTATTTGGTTTTATCACCAGATATGAAGAAAGCATAGTTCATGGACTTCAAAGAATTATTTGAGAGCTTCAGTGAAATTCCTGATATCAATCAAGGTGGAAATTGTTACCAAGTGGCTTACCAATACTTTACCAATAAAAGAGGAAACCTCAAATTAGTTCATGGTTTAGTAATGGGACAAGGAAACCTGGAGGGTATCAGATACAACCACGCATGGGTCGAAGATGGGAACACAGTCATTGACAAAACCTTACCCCAAAAATTTCAACGAATGTCCAAAAGAGAATACTACAAAATAGGAAAAATCACTAATGCATTTTCTTATGATCAAGAAGAAGTTCTTGAAAAGGTTATTGAAACTGGCGTTTATGGTCCATGGGAAAAGGTCCTTATCAGAAATAAATATTAGGTCAAAAATGAATGATATAAAATTTAGTGTTGGTGATATTTGGCTAAACCGTATTGAAGAACCAAACATAATCACAAAAATGACATCAGGGGACTACCCCATTATAGCCACAAATACAACCACTGGTACTGTCATGAATTTCTCCAGAAGCGGAGAAGAAGTATCATATCACTTTGACTCAGACCTAGATCTTATAGTTTATGTTGGAAAAATAAAAGATTATCCTGAGTACATTCTTTAGATCCTTTAACCTTCGTGTAAGGTTTATTATGTTATAATATAACAAATAAAAAGGATACACATGAATTTACAAATTGGAAAACAATACAAAATAAAGAATTTTTACGAAGCAACGGGAGCTAGGGTTTTAGAAAATACCAAGTATGAAATAGATGAAGTTACCGTTTTAGTAGAAAGAATCGACACAGACAATGATTACTGCTTAGTAATTATTGATGGTGACAAAACCATCACAAACCCAAATGGGCTAGGCAAAAGAAACTTTTTTGTTGGGGCGTCACACGAAGAATGGGGTATTGAGTTTACGGAAGTCACGGAAGCGTAATGCAAGCCATAATAACCACAAAAGAAGCTTGGGTGATTGAAGACATAGAATTATGTGATCTCCCTGCTGGTTCTCCTTTTCATTATTATGGGAAAAGGTACATAACATACCAAGTCAAGGGCAAAAACTTCAACCCAAGAAAACAACGAGTATGGTTTACTAAAGATATTGTAAAACAAGGCGGAAGAATTGTAAATCAAAATACCCATCCGGAGTATTTCCTATGAAAGTCCTAGAAAAATCAGATATCAAACTAGGCTTTATTTATGAGCAATCGGGTGGAGTTTTCTTTATTCTTGGGATAGATGACAAAATCACATTTAGATTTCTAGATGACTATCACAAGAAACTTTTCGGCTCAGAAGCGCACAAACTTCCATGGGTAGAACCAAAAGATGGTTTACCAGTTATTACTGAAATAGGCTCACAAGAAACACATCCAGAGTATTTCCTATGAGGTACGAAATGGACCTGATGTATCCTTACCTAATTTCTGAATGTTCCGATGGGAGATACACAAAACTAGAAGCAGAGTATCAATCACTAAAGTTCCTCAAGACGTATTTTATGTTCACTAATCCCGATTACAATAAAATGCTAAGAGCTGAAAAACGCGCAGAAGACTTCGCTGAAAACCACCCCGAGATGTTCCTTTAATGTGGTTATAAGGTATATTATGTTATAATAGTAAAAGAAGGAGAACATATGATAACAAAAATTTTAGATTTACTAGATAAAGGTGACCATGATATTACCGATCTTACGCTAATGCATCTACTTACTGATGAACTAGACAAAGAACTAAATAGAGATGTGTATTCTGCGTATGATGAGAATCTTACACTAAAAGAACTTATTCGGAAGTATAGTAACATCATTAGTGAAACCAGGGGTATGTGGGTAACAGAAAGAACACTAATTCAAGATTATTATGATCTAACTTACCAGTTGACACAAGTCAGAAAAACATTACAAGCTGGGAACATTTTATCTAGACTTGAATACCCAGGTAAAGTATCACTCTTTGATATTTTACCACACCAAGGGGTGTTCAACCCAATGGAACATCCATTTAGACTAGCGTTGATTGAGTTCCAAAAAAACTACGAAAAAATGCTATATGTAACGCACGAAGAAAAAATAAACATCATAAAAAATGCGGTGAAATTACCCAAAGCTGTAGATTGTTTTATTCAAGATGCAGAAAATGGAAGAGAAACAAAAGTTTCAATAAGCACAAGAACTAATGACACAATCACCAAACGAAGTTTCTACTTAGATAATTGGGAAATTGTTTCATCTAAGGGAACATACGACAAAGACAAAATGATAAACAGCAATTTCACGGAAGACAAAGAGGTAGCTAACTATTTTTGGCCGGAGAATTTCCTATGAGACTAGCCCAAGCAAACCTATCAGTGGGTGATTTGTTGGTAACAAACCCCCCAAACGATTATTTCATTTTGGAAGTAAGACCAGAGGGTGTGGTGGTAAGAGGAATATCTAAAAAAGGTACAGCTTATAAGCAGTTTCTTTCTTTGAACTCCAAAAGAGAATTTATACATTACACACCAGAAACCCACCCAGAAAGGTTCCTATGATAACACTTACAGCATTAGGTTCTCTCACATTACTAGAAATTATCACTTTGGGATACCTGGTGAATTTCGTCATTACCGTTTATATGGTAATTTATTACCTGATCGTCTTGGCTAATGAGAATAGCATCCTTGACCTGAATGACAACAAAGGCAAAAAATCAAGAGTCCCAGCTGGAATATTATTCCCTTACGGAAGTATCCTAGAAAGAATTCTTGTGCACATGGAATACAGAAAATTCAAAGCCCAAGGCGGCGGAACATTAGCTGAATTCATCAATTATATGTTTATACCAAAGGACTAAAATGGACTACGAAATATACAACCACAAAAAAGAAACCAAATGGGAAGCCTTCAAATGGGAGGTAGACTGGAACTGGAATAACTACCTTGTACTACCTATCAAACGCTTCAAAACTGGAGTAAAGAATCTTTGGGTATGGCGTAAAATAATCTGGAACGACAGATGGTATGACA
>Ga0256844_10000789_pt1 | contig 11989 bp, 12 predicted proteins | sample MusselsmetaG_FD_189100 | JGI IMG/M metagenome (GOLD analysis project Ga0256844, IMG submission 189100) | Mussel associated microbial communities from hydrothermal vent at the East Pacific Rise, Pacific Ocean - Mussels | ecosystem: Host-associated > Mollusca > Shell > Unclassified ... | reverse complement strand
AAAATAATGCACAGGAAGAAAGAACTGCGCCAGTTAATCCGGCAGTTATTTGCGGTAATCGCTCAAAGGACATTCTTGGACTGAAAAACAGAAATGACAGAAGAAGCATTAGGGTAGCCAGGAGATACGCCCCCCACCCGGTTACCCCAGTCAAAATCTGAGAGATAAGAGTTCCGACTTCCCCACCCCAGTTTCCGTTTTCTGTAAAACTTGGTGAGACAAGACTTAAAAAAAGAAACAGGGAAAGGAATATGCCAAGAACAGCAACAGCCTCCTGCTTTAGCCCTGGCCTGGTTTTCGTGCTTACAGATGCCATTTTAGAATCACTATGCGCTGAAAATTTATGGTTTCACAAAAAAGTAAAAGATCACAGAAGAGTATGATCAGAATACACTAAGCAATGATGTAATCGTGATTACATGAAATTGCAAGACGACAAGAAATACAGGAGTAAAGAAGAGAATGAAACCTACAGCAGGGAGGAGATATTATCAGGTCTTAGCAAAATCTGCTTTAACAGCATCAAGAATACCATTCACAAAGGCAGGTGACTCACCAGCACAAAAACGTTTGGCAATTTCTACAGCCTCATTAATGGCAACTTCCGGAGGAACATCTTTGCAATAAACCATTTCATAGACAGCGATTCGAAGGATATTCCTGTCTGTAACATCAATACGGGCCAGGCGCCAATTACTGGCATGTTTACTAATTGCCTCATCAACCTCCTGCCGTGTATTGTATATTCCTTCGAGCAATTCCAAAGCATAGGGACGCGCCTTTTTCTGTACATCATATAAAGAACAGAAATCAATAAAACGCTGGGCTAAATCCTGATCGAAACCTTCTTCAAAACCTTTAAAGTCATCTTGAAAAAGATACTGTAATACAGCTTCACGTGAATTTCTACGTATGCCCATAGGATTAGAATAAGTATGAAAGAAAGATATAGTTATAAAGACAAAGCAGCAATATTTTAAACAAAAATTCCCGCTGCCTAAGTAGCAAGCAGCAGGAATTAAATGACTTTATTGGAATTTAGTGACAAGATCAGCCATTTCGATTGCAGCCACAGCAACTTCTGAACCTTTATTACCAGCTTTGGTTCCAGAACGTTCAATGGCCTGTTCAATAGTTTCTGTGGTTAATACACCAAAGATGACTGGCACGCCAGTATCAAGTCCGACTTGTGCAGACCCCTTAGAAACCTCATTAACAACAACATCAAAGTGAGGTGTTGCCCCACGGATAACGACTCCGAGACAAATCACGGCATCGTATTTGTGAGAAGTGGCCATTTTTTTGGCAATGAGAGGAATCTCAAATGCACCGGGCACCCGAACAACATCAATATCACCATCTGATGCACCGGAACGAACCAGACTGTCCAGTGCTCCTTCAAGAAGTTTTTCACAAATAAATGAATTAAACCGGGCTACAATAATCCCAAATTTTTTTCCATCCGCCTTTAAATTACCTTCAATATAATTTGCCATATTTCCCAATGTCCTTCATTCCTGCCTTAATGTTTTAGTGCCTTAGCCCATATAAGCTGCAATAAGATAAAAAACCATGGAGCTACCACCAGAGCACTGATCCAATGATACTAAAAAGGTTTCTGATTTGTCCTATTCATCCCTGTTGGATTATTCATCCACTTCTATCAGATGTCCCATACGATCCCGCTTACACTGGAGATAACTTTTATTTTCTTCACTTGCAGCCATTTCAATAGGAAATCGGTCTACCACTTCAATACCATACCCCTCAAGACCAATAATTTTCTTGGGGTTATTGGTGAGCAAGCTCATTTTACGAACACCAAGATCACGCAGAATCTGAGCACCAATTCCGTAGTCACGAAGATCAGCTTTAAAACCAAGCTTATGGTTGGCCTCAACGGTATCCATACCACCATCCTGCAAGGTATAGGCTTTCAGTTTGTTAACAAGACCAATTCCACGGCCTTCCTGACGCATATACAGTATAATACCAGTTCCTTCCTGCTCAATCATGCGCATGGCAGCGTGAAGCTGATCACCGCAATCGCAGCGGGCAGAACCAAAAACATCACCGGTTAAACATTCAGAGTGAACTCTGACGAGTACTTTCTTTTCAGGATCAATCTCACCTTTAACGAGTGCAATGTGTTCAAATTTATCCACATCATTTTTATATACAACAGCCGTAAACTCACCCGCATGATCAGTTGGAATTCTTGCTTCAGCTGCTCTGTGAACAAGCACATCTTCCCTTAATCGATAGGCGACCAGATCAGCAATTGTACAGATCTTCAGATCATGTTTTTCAGCAAATATTTCAAGATCCGGCATACGTGCCATGGTTCCATCTTCTTTCATAATCTCACAGATCACCCCTGCTGGAGTTAGCCCTGCAAGACGGGACAAATCAACGGATCCTTCAGTCTGACCAAGACGAACAAGTACCCCGCCATCACGGGCACGAAGGGGAAAGATATGACCGGGGCTGATAAGATCTGAAGGTTTTGCATCAGGCGCAACAGCCGCTTCAATGGTACGCGCCCTGTCTGCTGCTGAAATACCCGTTGTAACTCCGGTGGTGGCCTCAATACTAATCGTGAAACCTGTTCCGTATGGCGACTTATTGTTGGAAACCATCATGGGGAGTTCCAACTTGTCAATCAGCTCTGTACTGAGTGTGAGACAGATAAGTCCCCTTCCGTGAGTGGCCATAAAATTAACTGCATCTGGAGTAACAGCGGATGCTGCCATATAAAGGTCACCTTCATTCTCGCGATCTTCATCATCCACAAGAATGACCATCTTTCCAGCTTTAATATCTTCAATTACTTCATCAATTGGACTAACTGCCATAACAATCAACCTATATAAAATATTTTACGTACATTACAGCGATCAGATCGCTAATAAAAACCATTTTCCGCTAAAAATGCAGGGTTAATACCATTTCCTTTAAGAGCCGCTTTTTCGCCAGCTTCTTTTGGCATAAGCATCTTTTCAACATACTTGCCGATAATATCAACCTCTATGTTCACTTTACTCCCTCGTGCAAGCGATCCTAGGGTTGTGATCTGCAAGGTATGAGGAATGATAGAAACTTCAAAGGTATCGACACTGCAACTGTTCACCGTAAGACTCACACCATTAATGGTCACAGAGCCTTTTTCAATAACATAACGCCCAAACTCTTTGGGGAAAGCAAATGAAAACAGGGTAAAATCACCTTTAGACTGACGCTCGCGTACTGTTGCCACACAATCAACATGACCAGAAACTATATGTCCGCCAAGACGATCCGACAACTGAAGCGCACGCTCCATATTCACGCTTGCACCAACATTCAATTTTCCAAGGATAGTACGGGAAAGGCTTTCCGGAGACACATCAACTGTGAATCTCCTTTCTTCAATGTTGTAGGCTGTAAGGCAAACGCCATTTACTGCAATGGATTCCCCTTCTTGCGGATTGCTGAGATCAAATCCTGCCTCAAGATCAAAGGCCATTCCACCGCCTGCATTGCGTTTAGCAACTAATGTCCCAAGGCCTTCTATAATTCCGGTAAACATTCTTTTATACTTGTTTTAAGCCGCTTCTGCTTCAAGCTCTTTTGCTCTATCATTGAATTTTTCAGCAATACTCTTATGACTATAATTACTATGAATAGAGGCAATTGTCCGGTAGGTATCTGCAGCTTTAGCCTTCTCGTTTGTTGAAAGATAAATGTCAGCCATCGTTTCCATTGTAGCAACCGTACCTTGTGGGTTGTTATTTGCGTCATAAACTTCAATCATATCAAGACACAACTCAAGAGCCTTATCAATATCATTTAATCCACGATGCACCACAACCAGCTGCATGGACAGAGCAAGCAAACTCATGGGATCTTCAAAACGATCACAAATGTCCCAGGCACGCTGATAAAAATCTCTGGCTTTTGCAAATTCACCTTTTTTCAGACACACATTACCAAGCTGATTCGCTGCGTTGGCAATACCATCCTGATGATTCTTCTCTTCATAACTGCGCAGAACATTATGGAAAGCAGCAACTGCCTGAGTCAAATCATCCTGTTTTAAAAATTCGATACCGTCATCATATTCAGCCTGAATGGGATCAGAGGAACGTTTCTTTTCTTCTTTCTGGCCAGCTTTTTTTATATCGCCCAAGGGCTGGATACTACTTATCATTTTTTTTATCTCCTTCACTGATCTGTTTCAATGCAATTTGTACCAGTTCCGAAACGGTATGTTCCACCGGTTTCCTGTTTTCCCAGATAATAAGAATTTCCTGATCATTACTGAGTTCCATGAGCTGCATACTGACTTCTTTTGCCCTGATCCGACCAAGCAGCTGTACCACAAGACCACGCATTTCAGGGTTAGGATGGTTTAAAAAATGAAACAGGTTGAAAAAAGGTGTTTCACGTATTAAATCGGGCCTTTTTTCGGCAATCTTGGAAAGAGCCCACACAACTTGGACTTGAGTGGATTCATCTCCCATATAATTGAGAAGATGCCTTGTAAAAGCACCAAAAATATCTGGACGCCCTGAGATCACTTCTCCCAGCGTTTCAAGCATTCCCCAGGGAGCAGCAGCAGAATCGGAACAGACCTCAAAAAGACGATGAATAAGCTCGGAAACCTGACCAGGCATTTTAGTAGCCAGTCGTGAGCATACCTGCCCTATTATCCAGGCTGTTTCCCAACGCCTTGCATCATCAACGTCATACAATAAGCGCTGCAAAAGACGCAGGGTCTTTTTATTATCGAAGCAGAGGGTTACCAGGGTGTCAATATCTACATTGTCACGGGCCTCTTTTACGTTTTTCTTTGTTGCTTTAAGTTTTACTCTTTTAGGATCAAGCTGAGGCTCAGGAGTTGGTAAAACTGCTTTTTTCTCATCACCTGCCACAGGTTCGACACTCTCGCGAGCAAGTGTCTCCTGTTTTAATTTTACCCGCTTGGCAATCTCAGCAATTTCAGTATGCAAACGCACAAAATAGAGGACACCACGAACTGGACGACCGTCAATGTTTCCAGTATTTACAACTTGGTGGGTAACCTCATCATAGTCTTCAACACGACCGGTAAGATAATCATCCTCCGGCATAAGATCCCAGGCAAAATCCCAGTTGTCATTGCACGCAAAAACCAGTGTTTCAACCATTGCAGAACCGACATTGTGCCCAGTAGGATCACAGCTATACACAGCCCCACACTCGCAACGGCCGATTTGAAATTCCTGCATCTTCCGTTCAATTGCATCGCTTGCACGAGAAATTTTCTGGCCGCAAAAAGGACACCAGGGAGAGGTTGTTAATTTTTGGTTCTTCATACTTTTTTTCTATAATTGTTCAAACAGGCCCGTCAACTAAAAAAAACTCCCGAGGATATACTGTAACGCACGGGGTTTTGAAGAATCCGAATATCGTTTCATCAAGCTAACTTCTCATTCAAACCGGCTTCAAAATTAGGATCCACAGAGTAGCCCAATTCCTTGGCTTTTTCCACGTGATTTTTAGCAGAAGCATAATCTCCACTAAAAAAGAGCGCCACAGCTAAATTATTCTGGGCTAGAGCAGAATCAGGTTCAAGCTCTGTAGCCTTACGCGCTGATTTCAGTGCACGCTCATCATCACCTTTCATGGTAAGAACAGAAGTGAGATTCATCCAGACAGTAGCAAGTTTCGGGTCATATTGAATTGCTTTTTCATACGCTTCAATGGATTTATCCATTTCGTTACGTTGCTGCCAGATCAGACCAAGATTGGCATAAGCCTGAGCAGAAAGATCAGGTTGAGCAGCAATTGCCATCTCGTTAAGTGCCTGAGCTTTATCAAGATTTCCCTGACCAAAATAAATAGCTCCAAGATTTATCATAGGTTGATTAGCCTGTTCATCAATCTCAATGCATTTTTTGAGGCAGGTAATTGCATCATCCATCCGCCCTGCTTTCATGTAAACAAGCCCAAGATGATGGAAAGCAACCACATTATCAGGGGCCTGTTTACACTTTTTTTCCATCTCTGCGATAACAGTCGGCAGGTCTTCGGTTAAATTTTTGCCATTCTCTATATTTTCCTGATCCATGATATCCCTCTATATCAATATGTATTCAAGTGCTAAGTAGTAAGTTTTAAAATAAAAGTCATTTGTGCCCATAAGCCTGACACATAACACTTGCTCCTTTTTCCAATTCCAAAGCGATTACACTATAGACACCATCCGCTGACATGCAAGAATAAAATCCAGGTATAACCAACCATGGAGGAATTCTTAGCTATTGATTAAAGCGTTCCTCGCACGAGAGAAGCAATTCAGTATGTTGCTCTGTCAGAATCTCTTTTGCCTGGACAACATCCCTGGCTATTTGGGTTGAAAGTTCTTCGATGCCGGAAAATGTTTGCTCGGAACGCAAAAACCGCAATAAATTAATTTTGATTGGTTTTCCATAAATATCCTGATCAAAATCGAAAATATGTGTTTCCGCAACCAGACGTTTTTCATCAAAGGTTGGATTAATACCAATGTTAAGAACACCGCCATAACATTTCCCTTCACAGATTACCTGACAAACATAGACTCCCATCTTTGGAATCAGGTCATTTTCATCCATATGTAAATTCGCCGTGGGAAAACCTATCTCTTTTCCACCGCGTTGCTGTCCGAGCTGTACTTCACCCCGAATCTGATAATACCTGCCAAGCAATGCTCTGGCATCGGCCATCCTACCTTCAGCAACCAGTCTCCGAACCTTTGTGGAACTGACTAAAGTACCCTCTTCATAATGAGCCTCAACTACGGTCACAGAAAAACCTTTCTCCTGTCCCTGCTTCTGAAGAAATTTTGTGTTTCCGCTTCGCCCCTTTCCAAAAGCATAATCATAACCAACTACAAGCTCCTTTACACCAATGCTCCCTATGAGAATATCATCAACGAAAGCATCCGCACTGATACCAGCTACTTCCATGGTGAACGGTATGACAATAAGTACATCAATCCCTGCATGTTCAATAAGTTCTGCCTTCTGCTCACAAGTGGATATAAGCTTTATCCCTTCCGGGCGTAACACCTGCAGGGGATGTGGATCAAAGGTCACAACAACGCTCGTTCCCTTGCAGCGGAATGCACGCTGCCCCACTTCACCAAAAAGAATTTGATGCCCCAGATGAACCCCATCAAAATTACCAATGGTGACGCAGGCATTGGTAAATGGCTCTTTAATTTTTTTTAAATCTCTATATATTTTCATATCGCTTGAATGTTAAAAAAACGTTCTTTTTTTTATTGTCCCTAAGAATGTCTTGACAAATTTCTTCAGGACAAGCATATTTACCACCGTTGCCGAAGTGGCGGAATTGGTAGACGCGCTAGGTTCAGGGTCTAGTGAGCGCATGCTCGTGGAAGTTCGAGTCTTCTCTTCGGCACCAAATCAAAAAAGGGTCTGTAATCGTATCTGATTACAGACCTTTTTCATTTTAAAGCACTTACATTCCCACAGGACTTCAACCTTCTTTTCTGCAATTAAATAGTTGAAATATCCTCAGATTCTCCATATATCCTTTTAAAATGATCGTTCAGCGTCCATCGCCAACATAATTAACATATGACGAGCGGAAGATATTACAACTCAGGCAACGCCCAGTCAATAACAGCTTTGCCCTGCCGCTGAAGATAGCCATTTGCTTTGGAGAAATGCTGCTTTCCAAAAAATCCGCGATGAGCAGACAATGGTGAAGGGTGGACAGACTGCAATATAAGATGACGATTTTTGTCAATAATTTTCCCCTTTTTCTGGGCGTAACTGCCCCAGAGAAGAAATACCACTCCTGTGTGTTCGTAATTGATAGATCTTATAATTGCATCGGTAAAACGTTCCCAGCCTTTTCCCTGATGAGAACCTGCTTTATTTTTTTCAACTGTCAAAACACTGTTCAGCAGCAACACTCCCTGCTCTGCCCAGCTCTTTAAATATCCATGATGACTCATGGGGAGACCAAGGTCCTGATGAATTTCTTTAAAAATATTTACAAGTGATGGTGGTGTTTTCACCCCAGGTTTCACTGAAAAACAAAGCCCATGGGCCTGCCCCGGGCCATGATAAGGATCCTGGCCAATTATCACTACTTTAACATCTTCATAAGAAAGCAAATTCATGCTGTTGAAGATATCTTTCCCCTCGGGGTATATTGTCTTCCCATCCTGCTTTTCCCCGATGAGAAATTGTCTGAGTTTTTGCATATACTCCTGCTCAAACTCGATTCCTATCCTGTTTTTCCAGGAGGGTCTTAGCTGTACACGATCTTGTATTTCTGACATTGGAGCAAATCCGTTTTATGTTTTCACTATTATTTGTCACTAGCCAGGTCACGATACCACAAACAACTGCGTTCAAAAACCACGAATATGTAAAACCCCATTTGCCAAAAAGAACAACAGTGACTATTTCTTTCAGGATGTCAATGTACGTTTCAAATCCAAACAGCACTGCCTTTTCTGAAGAAACACCTGATCCCGAATATAGTGAAACGGTGCTGACAACCAGCCGGGAACAGGAAGCAGTCTCCTGTTCACTCGTCTTATCGGCCGTGGGTATCAGCCACAGGCTTAGCCAGACGCCGGAAAATCTGTTCTTACAGGTGACAGCCGAGAATCTGCATGCTGCCAGGTTTCAAATCCAGGCATATAAAAGCGAAAACAGAAACTGGCCGCCAAAACCTGTTACATCAATAAATAATTTCACCCCACTGCTACAACCACCAACCCTTTTGTTGATAGGCTGTCTGGCACTACTTTATTCCGTTACAGGCCCCTGGTCTGCCAATTCGTTCTGGTTCAGTCAGGGAGCTGGAGATGCTGACGCCATTCTACAAAAAGGAGAATATTACAGACTCATCACAGCACTCACCCTGCACGCAGATACAGTACATCTTTTAGGAAACTGCCTCTTTGGAGGATTTCTCTTCCATTTTTTCTGCAGACTCACAGGTAACGGACTTGGCCTGTTTGCCGTTCTCTTTACGTCAACGCTTGCAAATTACCTCAATGTTGTGCTCCATGGCAGCCATCATCTTTTCGTTGGATTCTCCACAGCAGTCTTTGCAATTATCGGGATGCTTGCCATGGTCAGCCGTAAATATCGCACAGGAAAACGATATCTACATATTTTACCATTTATGGCCGGAGCCGCACTCCTTGCAATGATAGGCAGTTCCGGGGAACGAACCGATCTTGGAGCACATCTTTTCGGGCTCTTATGTGGCCTGATATCAGGATGGATCCTCGGCAGGCCTCCACTTATGAATTTACGAGAATCAATACTATTCCAAAGTATTCTTTTCTGTTCTTCAGCAACTATAATCTTTACCGCGTGGAAAGTGGCTCTTCAGTAATAGAAAGAATTTCAAAAAAACATTGCGTTCACCCAAAGAATCATTATTTTAGTAGGAATCAATTATTTTTCGACTCAAAATTCTACCTATTATTAGGAGAAATCATTTATGTCCAATCAGGATCAACAGCCACCATGGGGTAAAAAAAAGAAGCCCCAGACACCTGAAGAAATGGTGGCCCAGCTCATTAAAAAGCTTCAGGATTACTTTTCTGACTCCCCGAAAAAAGATCCGGGACAAGGAACTCCTAAAAAATCTTCACCACCAAATCCCTTTGCATCAATCGGTAAATTACTTGCCATCGTTGCGATAGTACTGGTGCTGCAAGGCGTGTATGCCTCTTTTTACAAAATAACACCGGGTGAAGTTGGGGTAGTGCTCCGTTTAGGTAAATATAATCGCACAGCTGCCCCCGGCCTTCACTTCAAGGTTCCCTATCTTGATACGCTCCATAAAGTAGATGTTGAGAAAATCCGAACAGAATCATTTGGTTTTCGCAGCCGTACCCCTGCCCTCAAAAACAAATCCAACCGTGGTGATCTGGGTATGGAATCACTGATGCTGACCGCTGACAAAAACGTCATAAATGTGGCTTGGATTGTTCAGTTCAGGGTTAATGACCCGCAAGCTTACCTCTTTCAGATTAAAGACGTCCACCAGGCTGTACGTGATCTTTCTGAAAGTGTCACACGACGAATAGTTGGAAACATGGATTTTGATTACGTACTGGGAAATCGAGATCTTTTGGCCGCAGAAGTAAAACAGGAACTGCAAAAGGAATTAGACAACCTGCAGGCTGGACTAGGTATTGGTACCGTCCAGTTTCAGGACATTAACCCACCAGACAAAGTTAAGCCCGCGTTCAATGAAGTCAACGAAGCTGATCAGGACATGAAGCGTCTGGTTAACGAGGCTGAGGAAATTTACAATCAGAAGATTCCAAGAGCCCGTGGTAATGCCAAACAGATCATTGAAGAGGCACACGGATATGCCGTGGGCAGAATCAATGATGCAAAGGGTGAGTCTCAGCGTTTTCTCTCTATTCTGACAGAATACAAAAATGCACCAGTCGTCACAAAGAAACGAATGTACCTTGAAACCATGCAGCATGTTATACCCTCTGTGGAATCAATCTATGTTATGGACAAAGATCAGCAGACCCCACTGCCTCTTTTAAATCTTAGCAGGGGAAGCAATTCCGCTTCTTTCCCGCCAGTAAAACAGTGAGGGATCAGACATGAAACAGATAGCCCAATTTTTTCTTATCGGCTTGGTACTGCTTAGCATTACTGTAATATTTGACGGTTTTTTTATCCTTGAAGAAGGCCAGCAGGCAATGATAACCCAGTTTGGTGCACCAGTTGGTAAGCCTAAAACCGAAGCCGGATTTAAGCTCAAACTTCCCTTTGTTCAGGATGTTAACTATTTCGACAAAAAAACTCAAATATGGGACGGCGATCCAAACCAGATTCCGACCAACGATAAAACATACGTATACCTTGACGTTACAGCACGCTGGCGGATTACTGATGCTCTAAAATATATGCAGGCCGTTAAAACCGAGGCTCGCGCCAAGTCACTACTCGATGCAATTATTAATGGTACGGTTCGGGATACTGTTAACAAAAACAATCTAATCGAAATTATTCGCAGCTCTGACTGGTCTCCAGAAACCATGACGAACTTAAAATACGATGATGCCCCCCCCAAAGTTGGAAGAGACGGTATCAGCGACCTTGTTCTTGAAGCTGCAGCTAAAATTACACCGCAATACGGCATTGAACTGCTCGATGTAATGTTTAAGCGTGTTAACTATATCGAGTCGGTTCGACTCAAAGTGTACGACAGGATGATTTCTGAACGAAAACGTATCGCAGCAGAGAAACGCTCTACGGGTGAAGGTAAGAAAGCAGAGATTCTTGGTAAGGTTGAAAGAGAGCTGAAAGTTATTCTTTCAGAAGCCAATCGTGAAGCATCTGAAATCATGGGTAAAGCTGACGCTACTGCCACAAAAATTTATGGTGATATCTATGGCCAGGATCCTGAGTTTTTCTCCTTTTACAAAACCCTGCAAAGCTACTCAAAAGTTATAGGAAAGAACACTTCACTGATCCTCTCTGCCGATTCAGATCTATTTCATTATTTACAGAATATCGACAGAAAATAAGAATTTTTCATTACTCCAAACAGCGCCTACTCTTTCAAAAAGGATGGGCGCTGTTCCTTTGCATAGGGAATACGTCCTTTCTTTTCCAGTTTTTCTTCCAACTCTTCAATCTTTTTTTCATCTGTAAGTTCTTCCACACCCAACTGTTCAAAACGACAATTGCAATGGTTCAACTGTCCGCCACACCATGGACAAAGCTCCACAGGGCAGCCCAAGGTATGCATGTTTCCGGTCTTTGTTCCGCAGGAAGGACATATCTCTTCATTCATCCGTTCCAAAGGCAAATATTCCTGATATCCTTCTATTGAAGAATGTGCTTTTTTGAAAGCTGCCTGATCAGGATATTCAAAGAAAGAGAGTATATGACTATCAATAATTCCCCCCTCATATTCCCCTAAAAATGTACCTTCTTCATCGTTTGTCAAATAA
>Ga0256844_10000788_pt1 | contig 11993 bp, 7 predicted proteins | sample MusselsmetaG_FD_189100 | JGI IMG/M metagenome (GOLD analysis project Ga0256844, IMG submission 189100) | Mussel associated microbial communities from hydrothermal vent at the East Pacific Rise, Pacific Ocean - Mussels | ecosystem: Host-associated > Mollusca > Shell > Unclassified ... | reverse complement strand
TCAAAATAAAAAACGTAAAGAGGATACACAAATCTCTCTACTCAATAAAAAAGGTATAGGCAAAGCCACTGTAGCAAAACTTATACAGTACTTTGGTACGTTTGAAGCCATAGAAAAAGCAAGCTTTGATGAGCTAAAAAAAGTGACAAATGATAGAATTGCTTCTATTATGAAAAATAATAATCTATAATTGTACATAATTTAATATTTTTTACTAAAAAAACCTACAATTCATTCTATTTTTAGTTTAATTATTATAAAGTTTAAGCAGTAAGTGTTGTAATTTTATTTTTTGTTAGTTTAAATATTTTATTAAGCATACTAAATTATATAATGTGTAACACTCAGATGAAAGCTAAACTCATTGTGAAGTGAGGACAGAAAACCATGGGTCTCATGAAGATTGCCAGGTTGCCACTGGTAAACTTTGTGACTTTTGGTTTACTAGGACTGCACTTCTTTTTGTTACCAAGTAAAAAAAGGTAAAAGATTACTATGCAAAAACCCTCTCCCATTAATGAAGAATATACCTTTGAAAAAGGTTTGATTATTAGTTCAACAAATCTCAATGGCATTATTACCTATGCAAACAGAAAGTTCTGTGAAATATCTGCTTATAGCAAAGATGAACTTATGGGACATAATCATAACATCATTCGACATCCAGATATGCCAAAAGCTGCATTCCAAGAGCTTTGGAACACAATCCAGTCAGGAAAAGAATGGACAGGTATTGTAAAAAACCTACGTAAAGATGGTAAATACTATTGGGTGTATTCTCATATTAGTCCTATTGTCTCTGAGGGAGTAACCACAGGATATAGTGCAGCACGAAGACCCGCATCTGCAACAGAAATAGCTGAAACCACTCCAATATATGCTGAAATGCTTGCAAAAGAAAATGCAAATGAATAATGATTTAAGAAAAGGACCTTGTAAATAATGTATTATATAATGAATCAAACTGACCAAATCATTGCTGCTGACGATAGTCTATTAGAACTACTTTGTATTGAAAGCATTGATGAACTAACAAAACAAATCATCTTAGGTGATGTTCATTTTACCTCTCTTACGCATGAGCGTATAGAACTAGTCACGTCTAATAACACACTTACGTACACTACTCAGACATCTTCACTTTCAAGTATGTTAGGTAACTTACGATTAGTTCATCTTATATCTTCCATAGAAGAAGAGGAAGAGGAAGAAGAAATTTCGACATTAACACTTCCAGATGATGAAATACTATTTACTCCTATGCCTGAGGAAGAAAATAATAAAGAAGAAAATGTTGAAGAAGAAGTAGAGTCTCCAGTCGTAGAGATTGATGACCTCATATCTATAAAAGATTCTATTTCTATTGATGATGAGCCTCTTGTCTCTCCAAGGGAAACAGACAACTTCACCCTTTTAGATACTTCTCTTACTGAAGAACCACTTACTATATCTGAAGAAAAAGAAATCTCAGATGATGCGCTTTTTGATCTTACTATTCCAAATGCCCCTGAAGAGACTATTGATGAGATTTTCTTAGAAGACACAGAAACACTTACGGATGAATCATTATCTATTGAAAATGATACTCCTGTTGTGCATGACACAACGCCTATTATTATTTATATTGATACAGTAAGTGAAAGCATAGGTATTTCAAGTGAAGATTATAATACTTTTTTAAATGAGTATATTGATACTGCTATTTCATTAGAATCAGATTTGCAAAGTACAGATCAGACAACACGCAGTTCTGCTATTGGTACACTTACGCAACTTGCTGATGTTTTAGAACTTCCTTCAGTAAATGACATTATATTTCAATTAAACATTCTCCCTCCAGAAAAGAGTAAAGAAACCATTGAGTCTTTTTATGCAACTCTTTCTAGACTAACCACAGAAGATGAAAATGTCACAGATGCCGAAACACTTACCGAGAAAGAACCATCTATTGTACATGAGCATATAAATACAGAAGCACCTAAAGTTGGATTAGAAAACAATGAAGAGGGATTTGGTACTATTACACTTGATGGTATCAAACCTATTCATTTTGACTTTCAATTAGAAGAAGCAGCAAATGATTTATCATTACCTGTAGAACTTATTGAAGAATTTGTACATGACTTTATTGAACAAGCACATATTGAAACAGAAAAAATGCTAGTTGCTTATGAAAAAGGTGATTTAGATGCCATACAAAAAATAGGACACCTTCTTAAAGGTGCTTCTAGTAACCTACGTATAAACGCACTTTCAGATACACTCTACCAAATACAATTTTGTGAAGACAGTACTCAGTTAGAAGACTTTATCAAGCAATACTGGGGACATTTTTTGTCTTTTGAACAACAAATTGATGTTTTATCAAAATAAAGGAAATAACCGATGACTATACGTAATAGACTTAAACTGATTGGACTTGTACCAATTCTCCTTCTCATCATACTTTCAAGTTATTTCTTTATAACTTCATACTTGAATTTTGAAAAAGCCCATGCACTTAAAACAGTGCTCACCAATAATGCAAAACTCTCTTCTATCCTTACAGAAGTAGGTAAAGAACGTGGTTTAACCTCTATGTATATTGGTAGTGAGCAAAAAGAATTCTCTGACTCACTTAAAAAACAGAGAATAAACACGGATGCAACACTTACAACAATTAAGAAAGATCTTATTGTCGATAATACTAGTTATATTCCTGTGTTACTTAAATTGCTAGGGGAAAGTAATACGATTGATAAAGATAAATATCAACTCTTTTTATCAAAAATACAAAAATTATCTGATATCCGTAAAAATACTGACTCATCAAATCCTGACTTTAAACAAATTTTCTTTGATGGGTACACACAAAGTATTTCTACTCCTATCTTGGACAACCTCTTACAAATTAATAACCTTTCTTTAAATACAGAGATTTCATCTTTGGTTGCAACATTAGCACAACTCTATACTGCAAAAGAAAACTCTGGATTAGAAAGAGGACTCATTTCTTACTACATGACCAAAAAAGCGTCTATGTCATTTGATGAAATTGCATTATGGGATAAATTTAAAACCAGAGCAAATGTTTTTGATATTAAACATGTAAGTAATACTAATCTGCGTAACCAACTTAACAAAATATTTACAAACCCTGCCAATGTTGAAATACTTACAGAACTAGCTGAGACATCATCGGCTATTCAAACCGATGTAGATAATGGTGACTATGCAGAAGAATCTATGGATTGGTTTGCCTTACAAACACAAAAAATATCACTTCTTTCAAAGGCTGAACTTATCGTTTCTAATGCATTATGGGAAAAAAGTGATACCTACTTACAAAAACAACTTCTCCTACTTGCTATTGCTGCTGCTGTCTGGATACTAAGTTTTATTCTAGCTTTTCTAGGTTTTACTACGACAAAAGATATTACAAGAAACCTTAAAGAACTGGAAGATGTACTTAACAAAGCCGTAGATGAAATGAAAAGTAGCGATCAGTATCTCTCATCAGATACTGTTGATATTGAAAATATTGAGCTTGATACACATGAAGGAACTAAAAAAGCCTATAAATTCCTAGAATCACTAGTGGAGACAGCAAAAGATGATAAGCTCATAGCCCTACAAGCCAATGAAGCAAAATCATTATTCTTAGCAAATATGTCACATGAAATCAGAACACCGCTGAATGGTATTGTAGGGTTTACAGAAATTCTTAGAAGTACTGACTTAACTGCTGAACAAGACGAATTCCTTGCTATTATTGATAAGAGTTCAGAAAACCTTCTAAGTATTATCAATAATATTCTTGACCTTTCTAAAATTGAAAGTAATAAAATTGAAATTGAAAATATTGTATTTGATGCAGCTGAAGAGTTTGAATCTGCGGCTGAAACCTATGCCGTTGGTGCTGCAGAAAAGAATATTGACTTAAATTACTATATGGATCCAACAATTGCTACAAAACTTAAAGGTGACCCAACTAAAATTAAAGAAATCCTTATTAATCTTCTTTCTAATGCCATTAAGTTTACCTCTTATGGCGGAGAAATCAACCTTCTTATCAAAAAAACTCATGCAGAAGGTGATTTAAATCCAAGAATATCATTCTCTGTGCAAGATAACGGTATTGGTATGACAAAAGATCAACAATCTCGTATTTTCGAAGCCTTTTCTCAAGCCGATGTTTCTGTTACGAGAAAGTATGGTGGTACAGGTCTAGGATTAACAATCTCTAGTCAATTTGTTGAACTTATGGGTGGTACTCTTGCATTAGAAAGTGCAAAAGACCATGGTACAACATTCTTTTTCTCATTACCACTGGAAGAGATTATTTCAAATGAAGTAAATTATGTACATGCCTTTAATGATCTAACAATTGGAAAATATGAACAAGATATCCCAACACAACTAGACAATTATTTAGAAGATTACTTTAAATACTTTGGTCCATCTATTAAACACTTTGAATCTATTGGCGCACTCAAAGAACTTATTGATAATGATGTCTGTAAAAACTATTGGGTAGATATAGATAAAGCAAAACAAAATATTTTAGATGCCATTAGTAATATAGATAAATCAAAACTAATCATTATAGCAAATGTGACAAGTCGTAGTAAAATAGAAGAGCTAGGGTTAAATCAAGATAATGTAATTTACAAGCCATTAACACTTTCTAAACTAAAAAGTGTTCTATTACAAAGTGCTACTAGCACCCCAAATATTATTGAAGAAGTACTTCCTACACATGAGACAAAGTTTGATGCAAAAGTATTGGTTACCGAAGACAATATCATTAACCAAAAGCTTATTAAGCGTATTTTAGAAGAACATGGTATTACAGTTGATCTTGCAAATAATGGTCTTGAGTCATTCGAAAAGCGTCGTTCAAATAATTATGACCTCCTTTTCATGGATATTCAAATGCCTGTCATGGATGGTATTGAAGCAACGCATGAAATACTAGATTATGAAGAAGATGAAGAAATCCCACATGTACCTATTGTAGCACTCACAGCGAATGCCCTTAAAGGAGACAGAGAACGATTCTTAGGTGAAGGTATGGATGAGTATATTACCAAACCTATTGAGACTGCTGAATTGCTTTATGTCCTTAATAAATTCCTATCTGACAAGTCAAATCTAGTCCTCACTGAAAAAACTGTAAAGCCAAAAGAAATTAAAGTTGAAGAAATAGTTGAAGACAGCACAACTAATTCAAATGAAGATACTCTATCCATGGAAGATGATTCTATTGCATTAGATATTATAGAAGAAGAGACTCCTCTAGTCATTGAAGAAGAAAAGACGGAAGAAGTAACTAAAACTATTTTAATCGCTAAAAAGTTTTTATTAGAACGCAGAGTACTTATTAAAGTTATCGAAAACTTAGGATATTCTTATGAATCCATAGAAGATATGGATACCTTAACAAGTAAAGTAAACTCGGGAAAATATGATATTGTTTTTGCAGATAATGACTTAATCACTGATGACATCAGTCAAATGAGTAGTAATCTTGATATAATCATGACAAGAAAATCTAAAGAAGAGATTGAAGATCTCATTCGTAAGCAGAGAGGATAAATTAAATGGCATTAAAAGTACTCATAGTTGATGATGACTTTATTAACAGAAAACTATTGCAAACACTACTAAAAAAGAATGCTAGTGTTATTGATATGCAAGAAGCAGAAAATGGCTCAGATGCCTTAGACAAACTAAAAAAAGATTCTAGCATCAATCTTATTTTATTAGATATCATGATGCCTATTGTAGACGGAGTGGAATTTTTAAAGATATTTAGATCGGATATGTCTAATTCACATATCCCTGTTATTGTACTTTCAACTGATGACACAAGAAAAACCGAAGTCTTTGACAATGGTGCAAATGACTTCATAAGAAAACCTATTAAAGAAGATGACCTCTTTAGTAAAATTGCACAATGGTCTTAAGGTCGATTTTATCGACCCTACACAAATACCTCATTTAAGACTTCACTCACATGAGAGACACCAATAATTTCTATATTATTTTTTACTTCATCAGGAATATCTTCTAAATCACGTTCATAGTTCTTCACAGGAATAAGTGCTTTACTCACCCCTGCTTTATACGCAGCAATAAGCTTCTCTTTTAGTCCACCAATGGGAAGAACTTTTCCCGTAAGTGTTACTTCTCCAGTCATTGCAATTTTGTTATCTATCTTTTTTCCAGATAATATAGATGCTATAGCAGATACCATAGCTATACCAGCACTTGGGCCATCTTTAGGTGTAGCACCTTCAGGAACATGAATATGTAAATCATAGCGTTTATAAACCTCGCTAGGATCAACTACGATACGCTCTTCTCTCTCTTTAGTACTATGAGGTACAATAGATGGAGAGATAGCCAAACTTCCTTTATCAATGAGTATTTTAACTACAGAATGGGCAATACGCACAGATTCCTTCATCACATCGCCAAGACTACCTGTCAACTGTAAGGCACCTTTTCCCTTTATTTTAATAGCTTCTATCGTTAATACATCACCTCCTACTGCTGTCCAAGCAAGTCCATTGACCACACCCATTTGAGGTTTTGTATGTACGGTAGAGATTTCAAATACTTTTTTATCTGTAAATTTTTCTAAGTTTTTCTTCGTTACACTAATACTGTCTTTACTTTTATCTTCTAAAAGTTTTCTTGCGCTCTTACGCATAAGTCCTGCTATGCGTCGTCTTAAGTTTCTCACTCCTGCTTCTCTAGTATATTCATCTATGAGAAGTTTTAATGCCTTATCTGAAATAGAAAATTCTCTACGTTTTAAAGCATGCTTATTTAACTCTTGTGGAATCAAATAACGTTTTGCTATTTCAAATTTCTCTTTTGGTGTATATGAATTTAATCCTATAAACTCCATTCTATCGCGTAATGGTGCAGGTATTCGTCCTACATCATTAGCAGTTGCAATAAATATTGCTTTGCTAAGGTCTATATTGAAATTTAGATAATAGTCTCTATATTTACTATTTTGTTCAGGATCGAGTATTTCTAAAAGTGCTGCTGTTGGGTCACCTCTCATACTGCGTCCAACCTTGTCTATCTCGTCTAGTACAATGACAGGGTCCATACTTTTTGCTTCTATAAGTCCCTGTACAAGGCGACCTGGCATGGCTCCCACATACGTTCTTCTATGTCCTCTAAGTTCATTCACATCCTCTAATCCACCTAATGCCATACGCACAAGTGGTCTTCCTAGTGCCGTAGCAATAGAGTTTGCCAAAGAAGTTTTACCTACCCCTGGAGGGCCTGCAAAACAAAGTATAGCTCCTGAAGTCTCTTTTTGTTTTATCCCTCTAAGTTCTGCTAATTCACGCACAGAGAAAAATTCTACTATACGCTCTTTAGGCTTTTCTAGCGAATAATGGTCTTTATCTAATTCATCTGAAACTTTTTTTACACTCAAGTTCTGTTTGGTCAACTTTCCAAAAGGTAGTTCAAGTACCCATTCCAAATAACTCTGAAGGACATTGGCATCTGCACTCTCTGGATGCATACGTGCGAAACGGTCTAACTGCTTAGATATTTCTTTAAAGGCATCTTCTTGCATATGTGGTTTAAGTTTGGCTATCTTTTCTCTAAAAGTGGCTATCTCTTCTTCACGTTGCGTATCCATTCCTAGTTCTTGTTGTATCTCTTTAAGTTGCTCTTTTAAAAAGTATTCTTTATTGGTTTGTTCTATTTTAGTATGTACTTTTGTACGTATCTCACGTTCTACTTTTGCTGACTCTATTTCAGAAGTTACAACATCTATAAGGGCTAGTAGCCTTTTTTCTATGTTTGGCTCTATGTAGAGTGCGTATGCCACATCTTTATCTAGCTTCAACATGGAAGATACCAAGTCAGCGATACGATGAGGCTCATCATTCTCTTCTATAGTACGTACTAAATCTGCAGGAAAAGCACTATTTAACGTAGCAAGATTTTTAATTTTATCTCGTAAGATACCCATAAGTGCATCTGCTTTAAGTTTATTAAAACTGTCTAACTTTACAATATCAATAATGGCACGATTAAACTCACCCTCTTGTTTTTGCATTATCTTACCACGTGCTAGTCCTTGAAAAAGTATTTTTACTCTCCCATCAGGAATTTGAACTTTACGCATAATAGAACCTACTACACCTACTTTATACATAGCATCAAAATCTCTACTTCCTTCTTTACCCTCTATAGCAGAAGTTACAAAAAGAAGAGAGTTATTTTCCATTGCATCTGTAGCTGCATCGATATCTTTTTGATTTGTTAGAAAAATAGGGCTTATCATAAATGGATAGAGAAAAAGCTCATCCTCTACGACAATAGGTAATGTGGTTGGAAATGCATCATAATCACTGAGTTGCATAATTTGATTCCTTAAAATGTATTATATTGAATGGTTTTTGTAGGGGCAGGTTTTATGCCTGCCCTTATTTGCATATTAATTTCAATGGATAATCTTGGGTAGGCATAAAACCTACCCCTACGACATTAATCAAATATTTTACCAATAAAGCCTTTTTCTGGTGCAGTAATATCTGTTATTTCTACAACAGAACCACTATTTTTTTCTCTATATATTTTTGCCGCTTCTGGTTTGCCTGTACGATCATAAAGCGCTGCAATATTTTCATTTAATAGGTATTGGCTCATATGTAATCTAATGAGTATTGTATTCACAAGTGGTGCATAAGCTGAACCAGGGTATCTATAAATATATGTTTTTGCTTTTGTAATCGTATCCATAATCAATTTTTGATCTTTATAAACTTCTTTGATTCCAAGAAATGATGCTTTTAGTTTCATAAATTCCGTATACTCACGATTATCACTTTCCCCATAACGCTTATTGTATTCATCTAAATAATAATTAGCCAATAAATATTTTTCATTATTCATATGTGCATGGGCTAACATCATGATGGCGGTAGGCATAAGTGGTGAACGCATATGCTCACTTTTTAACGAAATATAGAAAGCATCTGCTTTATCCATATTGTTATCACTAATACTTGTACCTATTTTTTTATACCAGTAAAGTGCTGGTTTATTAAACTCATCAATATCTTCTACACTCTTAGCACAACCTACAAATAAAAATGTAATCGCTATACCTACTAAAATACTTGTCTTCAAATTCATCGTCTACCTTGTTTAATTATAATTGTTTTATCATATCTCAAAACATGTAAAAAACATATTAGGTATGAAACGTATTTGGATAAATAACTTTAAAAAATAATTTATGAGTTGGGTTGTCCTACAATATTGGCATATCCTGTTTCACTTCTTATAATAATACTAACATCATTAATACTGCTATCTTCAAAACCCAATGTAAATGTACAGTCACTTGTCATATACGTAGCAAAATCATTAGTAGCCGAATAAATACCAACATGAGGTCGTCCTAAATGGTCAAAAGCGATGAGTTGACCTCCCGAACACCCTCCTGTATATGTCACAGTATTAACACCATATTGTTTATAAATAAAAATACTTGGGCTTTCATCACTTCCCACACCCATAGCATCTCCTGCTAAATGGTACATATATTTTCCATTTGTAGGATCTATAGCTGTCTCTAGTTTATCAACATTTGTATTTCCACCATTCGAAGTAGAGTTAGTGGAGATAGTATAGAAGGCTGTTTTCCCACCATATGAGCCAAAACGAAGATGCCAATAAGCTTTTTGCCATATAGCATTGGTGGGATCTGTTTTATTATCCATCAAGGCTAAATGCTGCGTATAACGTATAGCAGAAAGTACATTATCTGCAGCATCTTGCCGAAGATCTCGTTCCATTCTAGGCAGGGCTAAAGCCGCTAAAATTCCAAGTACGACTATAACCATTACTAACTCTAACATGGTAAATGCTGGTTTCTTCATCATTTTCACCTTTATCAATAAACTTAAATATATAATATATTAAAATTATACTCTTTATTATCTTTTTAGACAAATAAATTTATTTGTCATTTTATCATAGTTTTTTTGACATATTTTGACATTTTTATACTATAATATAGAAAGCAATATATAGAATATATAAAACTATGACTATTATGAATTTTATTTTAAAAGGTAAACCTATGAAAATATACCGTTCTTTCAACTTTAAATCAACTATAATATTTCTTCCATTATTCTTACTTATGCTAATCACAGAAAATCTTCTTGCAGTTAGTACCGTATGTCCTGGATCTACCCTTAATAACCTCAATAATACAACTACAAATGTAACAGAATCAACAAGTGTTACTATGCCAGCAACTACAACATACTACTATACTTTTACACCCCAAGTTACGGGAAGAATACAAGTAATTTCAGTTGCAAATAGCCCGTATAATTCACTTTTTATAAAACAAGGATGTGCTACTAATTTGTGGAGTGATACAAATGATGGTTGGTATGCTTGGTCTGGTTGGTATAAGTATTCACCAGAAATATCTGTCCAAGCAAACCAACAAATAGTAATTGCATTTGAGAGTAGATATCCTGACAACATAGATGTTACACTATATTTTACATTTGTTACGAATAGCTTACCTATTGCAAATGCTGGTGCAGATCAGAATGGAGTATATAATACCCCAGTAACACTAGATGGGTCAGGAAGTAGTGATTCTGACGGTAACATCATAAGCTATATTTGGAGTGAAGGTGGTACACAAATAGCTACAGGAGTAAACCCTAGTGTAACACTTTCTGTTGGAACACATACTATCACCCTAACAATTATAGACAATGATGGAGGGACATCCACCGATACTGTAACCATTACTATGCCTCCTCCTCCTCCCGCAGATGCAATTAATGACAATTATACTACCTCTATAGATAGAGTACTCTCTGGTAATATTTTATTGAACGATAAAGGAGGAGCTCTTAGTATCACATCAAATACTAATCCAACAAATGGAACACTTAGTCTAGATAGTAATGGTACTTTCACCTATACTCCCAATAGCGGATATACGGGTACCGACACGTTTAACTATACCATTACAGATAATACGGGAAGCACAGATACTGCACAAGTAACCATACAAGTTAATCCTCCGATTAATGAAAACTATAGAGACTTTTCATTACGTTTTCAACGTTCACTCCCAGGAAACATAATTACGGTAGGTAATACAATTCTTGTCGCACCTACTAATAATGCTAGTGCTAACTGTAATACCTATACGAATGGTTCTTATATTAGTGATGCCACTTTAACAAATAATAATTATAATCTCTGTGCTTACTGGTATGATACAAATGCTAACTTCCCAACAACTACAGCAGAAATAGCGTTACCTAACACATCAAGCAGAGTTGTATGGGCAGGTCTCTACTGGCAATCTATTGTAGCATCTCCTTCAACTTTAAGCAGTATGCAAATTCAAATAAAACATGAGAATGATGCATCCTACACATCATTAAACTATGATCAACTAGATTGGGTACATTCCCGAACTGATAATAATGGTAATCCATTACATGATAGCTATTCTGCCTTTAAAGATATTACTAAACTTTTTATTGATAATAATTGGGGTGCAGGAAAGATAATAGTTGGTGATATACCTGTTGCTGAGGGTATCATATCAAATCTTGGTGCATATGGAGCTTGGTCATTGGTTGTTGTCTATAAAGATAAAACACAATCTATTAAAAACTTTTCTATTTATGATGGATGGGTACGTATCGGTAATATCAATGCACCTACTGACTCTAAGAAAATCACTATAGATGGTTTTAGAACACCTAGCTCTGTGTCAGCTACTAATCCTATTAAAGCAAGTGTATCAGTCTTTGTAGCTGAAGGAGATAAACGTATTACTGGTGATTTCCTCTTAGCAAAACCTTCATTGCAACCTTCTTCAACTACTTTAAAATATGCTTCAAATCAAACTTTTGATTCACGAGTACAAACTCCAAATCCTTTTAATAGAACACCCAATCCGATTAACAACCAAGGTA
>Ga0256844_10000787_pt1 | contig 11995 bp, 8 predicted proteins | sample MusselsmetaG_FD_189100 | JGI IMG/M metagenome (GOLD analysis project Ga0256844, IMG submission 189100) | Mussel associated microbial communities from hydrothermal vent at the East Pacific Rise, Pacific Ocean - Mussels | ecosystem: Host-associated > Mollusca > Shell > Unclassified ... | reverse complement strand
TGCTGACCACCTCCACTTTCACATTGTCCCCCGTTGGGAAGATGACCACAACTTTATGACAGTCCTGGCAGAAGTTCGTACAATACCTGAACACATCCTTAAAACCTTTGACAAACTCCTGCCTCCATTCCAAAAACTCCTGGCAGATACCAATAGTTAAAAAAAATTACCATGACAAAAGTAGCAAAACTCACCCCCATGCTCCAACAGTACCTTGAGATAAAAGAGCAGCATCAGGATACCATTCTTTTTTATCGCATGGGTGACTTTTATGAAATGTTCTATGACGACGCTGTCACTGCTTCAAAAATTCTTGGTATTACCCTCACAGCACGTAATAAAAAGAATCCAGCCAACCAGGTGCCCATGTGCGGTATACCTTACCATGCAGCTACAAATTATCTTGCAAAGCTGGTCAAAGCGGGTAAACGAGTTGCCATCTGTGAACAAACTGAAAATCCGAGTGAGGCCAAGGGAATCGTCCGTCGTGAAGTAGTGCGTGTTATCTCACCTGGCGTGGTTACAGACTCGCAGATTTTAGATGCCAAGGATAATCTTTATGTGGCAGCACTGAATTGTAAAGAACGTGGAAGTGATACACTCTATGGAATTAGTTTTCTTGATCTTTCTACCGGTTCCTTTCTAATTGGGGAGTTTGTTGATCATGGAGAGCATGCCGAGATCATTCTTGATCAACTCACCCGTATGACCCCTGCAGAACTACTCATAAATGAAAAAGATTCTAAAAACCTTGCGGATCTCATAGACAGTGCCCGGACACTCCTACCTGGGCTATGCATCACAAAACGTTCTTCCAGCCAGTTTCACTTTGGGACTTGTGAAGAACTACTCATTGAACATTTCAAAGTCACCAACCTTGCCGGGTTTGGCTGTAGCACTTTTAAGCAGGGGATCATTGCTGCAGGTGCTCTCCTTAAATACGTTATAGATACCCAGAAAAGTAATATTCGTCATATAGAAAAACTCACCCCCATTGACCTTGCCTCCATTCTACAAATCGATGATTCTTCAAGACGCAACCTTGAACTAACTCAAACCATAATCGGCAGTCAACGGGAAGGTTCCCTCCTCTCAATACTTGATCATACCTGTACCCCAATGGGTGCCAGAATGCTTAAACAGGAAATTCTTTTTCCGCTTCAGGATGTGAAACGCATCAATGGCCGACTTGATGCAGTGCATTATCTCCATACTCACCCATCCATTCGAAGTCACTTCAGAGAACAACTCACCGCAATCTACGATGTTGAACGACTAAACAGCCGCATGGTGCTAGGCAATGGAAATGGGCGCGACATGCTGGCGCTGAAACAGTCCCTTGCAAAGCTCCCAGCCATTAAAGAACTTCTGATTCAGTGTGAAGCCACTGGTATCAAAAATATTGGTAACAGCCTGGATAGACTCGATGACCTGTATCAGCTGCTGGAAAAGACCATTAACGAAGAAGCCCCCATCACCCTCCGTGAAGGCAGGCTCATAAAGCAAGGCTATAATGAAGAATTGGACGAACTGGTTCATATTCAGCGTCACGGCAAACAACTTATTCTTGACCTTGAAACGCAGGAAAGAGCTGCAACTGGAATAAGCAAACTGAAAGTTGGGTTCAACAAGGTGTTTGGATACTTTATTGAAGTAAGCAGGCTCCAGTCGGAGAATGTTCCGGACAGCTATATCCGAAAACAAACACTCGTTAATGCCGAGCGTTTTATTACACCTGAGTTGAAAGAATTTGAATCAAAAGTGTTAGGGGCACAGGACAGACGGCTTGAACTCGAGTACCAGTTATTCACTGAAATACGCGCTAAACTTGGGCTTGAGAGCTCGCGCTTATTGCAAAGCGCCCATTTCCTTGCAAAAATAGATTTTCTCGTATGCCTTGCAGAAGTTGCCCAACTCAATCGTTATCAACACCCTGAAGTAAATGATGGCGAGATTATTGATATTGTTGAGGGAAGGCATCCTGTGATTGAACGATCACTGCCAAGTGGTAAGTTTGTTCCAAACGATGTGCACTTAAATCAGGAAACAGAAGAAGTACTCATCATCACAGGGCCAAACATGGCCGGAAAATCTACAATTTTGCGGCAGACTGCACTCATTGTTCTTATGGCACAAATGGGATCTTTTGTACCTGCAGAATCTGCTAACATTGGAGTTGTTGATCGAATTTTCACACGGGTTGGCGCCATGGATGATCTCAGACGTGGCCAGTCAACATTTATGGTGGAAATGAATGAGACTGCAAATATTCTAAATAATGCCACAGAAAAAAGTCTCGTAATCCTGGATGAAATTGGGCGTGGAACCTCAACCTTTGACGGCTTAGCTATTGCCTGGGCAGTGGCTGAAGATCTGGTTCAAAAAAACAACAAAGGTGTCAAGACCCTCTTTGCGACCCACTACCACGAACTCACTGATCTGGCAAAAACAGAAGAACGAGTCAGAAACTATTCAATTGCAGTCAGAGAGTGGAATGATACTATAATTTTTCTGCACAAGCTTATTAAAGGCGGTACCAATCGCTCCTACGGAATCCAGGTCGCAGGCCTTGCCGGTGTACCGGATCGAGTAGTACAGCGTGCCGGAGAAATCCTTAAAAATATTGAGCAAGGTGAATTTAGCCAGGATGGTATCCCGACTATCGCAAAAAGTAACAAACGTAAAAAAGTACATAAAAAAGCCCACCCAAACCAACTCTCATTATTTCCTCATCCCGAAAATGATGCCGTTCGCAAGTATCTTACAAAACTGAATGCTGACGACTTAAGCCCTCGACAGGCACTAGATGTTGTGTATGATCTGTTGAAACTTCTGAACTCATAGTACCCTTTGAATATTCTTCATGAAGATTTTCTTTCATTTCCAGTATTCCAAAGTACATTTTCTTTTGCCTTCGTTTATGGTTTTAGGTATACTTCTTTAAATAGATGATTGATTTGATATATTTAGATCGTAGATCTGAATCTTTTCCATCATTTTCAACCGATTTTTTCCTAACAAGGTGTAATGCTAAGATCTTTTTCCATATTTGTTCTATTCCTTCTATTTCTTGTTCCTCTTAATGCAGGCATTTGTCCTGCCAAGGATACGAAGAATCTTCCTACTGATTTTGTAAATCTTGAGCAAAGGTATAAACAGGCTAAATTTTATTACAACGAACTCTATACCAATGAAAGTCTGAGAAATTCAAGGGATAATTGGCTCAATGGGGTTCGAACATTTAGAAAAATTTATCTCTCAGGCCCCAAATCAGACTTTGCCGCACCAAGTCTCTACATGCTTGGCCGCATGTATGCAAAAATGTACACACGTTTTGGCAACGACGAGGATCTTCTGGAATCCATATCCTATTACAGAGATGTTTCAGATCTCTTTCCCGAAAACAGTCTTGCTGATGATGCACTATTAGCTGCAGGAAATCTGTACTTAAATAAAAAAAATGACACTAAAAATGCAGCTGAGAGTTACACTCGCATCATAGCTGATTATAGAAATGGTGATATGTATGCTCACGCTTCTGACAGATTAAAAGAGTTATCCAAAGAACATGACATGCCATTACCTGCTGCCATGCTGAAACGTACCTACTTGCAGAACCTCACAAATGTTCTGCCAGTAAAGTATTGGTCATCTGATAACTATACCCGAGTTGTCATCAATGCCTCAGGCCCTGTCCGTTATAATGAAAAACTACTGGAAAAAGATGGAAACAAACCACGAAGACTATATCTTGATTTTCAGGAATCTTACATTGACCCTAAGTTCCGTTCTCCTATTCCAATAGAAGATGGACTTTTACAGCAGATACGTACAGGTCAATTCACACCCGAAGTTGTTCGTGTTGTTCTCGATATCGAAACAATTTCAGACTACAAAATTTTTAGTCTGCCTGATCCTTTTCGGGTAATTATCGATGTCCGTGGAACTGCGAATGTGGCATTGAAAAAAGGTGGAAAAACCAAGCCACAAACACCTTCTCGGCTCACCCCCCCCCTCCCCAAGGAAGATCAAATCATAGATAAAACATCTGTTGCTGATATTATATCAACAATTGTTGTGCTTGAAGATTTTAAAAAGATCAAAACAGATTCCCAAAATGGTCCAATCCACCGAAGTAGTTCCATTATCTCTGAAGAACAAATCAAAGGAGAAAAATTATCTCTGGCTCAACAACTTGGCCTTGGTGTTAGAAAAATCGTTATAGATCCAGGGCATGGTGGAAAAGATCCCGGTGCATCAGCCTTTGGCCTCAAAGAAAAGTTTATTGTGCTTAATATCGCCAAAAAGCTCGCTCCGGTACTTGAAAAAAAGACAGGAGCAAAGGTTATTTTAACAAGAGATAAGGACGTATTCATTCCGCTTGAAGAACGAACAGCAATTGCAAACACTAATGAAGCTGATCTCTTTATCTCATTGCATATTAACGCTCATCCCTCACCAAAGGTTCACGGACTGGAAACTTACTATCTTAATTTATCAACAAATGCTGAAGCAATGCGAGTTGCTGCCTTTGAGAATGCGACATCGACACACCAGATGAGTGATCTTCAGGATATACTTTCAGATATTATGAAAAATTCAAAAATCAATGAATCATCACGCTTAGCAGGATTTGTTCACAACTCTCTTTGTAATGGAATTGAAGATATACAAAAGAAAAACTTCAAGAATCTTGGGGTAAAACAAGCACCTTTTTATGTTCTAATTGGTGCAGATATGCCTGCTATTCTTGTTGAAATTGCCTTTATCACAAACCAAGTTGATTCAGAAAACCTCAATACCGATTCCTTTCTTGATATTGTCGCAAACGATATCGTTGAAGGCATTCAAAGCTATATTCATTCCACCACTGCCCATATGTAATCATTCAATGAGCCGTGGATTCCGACCAAAGACATCGGCTAATTTTTTCAATAATTGAAACCGAACAAATATAAAAGTAAGTTTTTTTTAGTCTTTCTTCTTGGACGACCATTAAATTTAAATGAGTTTGACACTCCTCTACCTATTGCTAAGAAACTACCAATCGATCTGATCGCAAAGAAACTCTCTATTTTCTTTCAAATCCTGCCCATTAATGTAACGTTCAATGGATTCGGCAGCAACCTTACCCTGGTAAACCGCCTTGGCTGCAGTCTGCGGCCCCAGAACATTATCACCGCCAGCAAACATGAACTCCAACGATGTTTGTAGAGTTTTTGGGTCTGTATGGTACGTCCCCCAAGACATAAGATCAATTTCAATACCCTGGTCTGCAGTGTGGTCAACATTCTGGCTAATGGCGGGTACGATAGAATCAGCTTCTATCATAAAATTCGAACCATCTTGAATCACAGGACGACGACGGCCAGAATCATCAGGCTCTCCGAGTTCCATTCGAACACATTCTACCTTTGTGAGTTTACCATTTTCTGAATGAATTTTTATAGGAGCAGCAAGAAATTCAATACGAACTCCTTCTTCTTCAAGGTGATGAATTTCAGCAGCGGATGCGGGCATCTCTTCTCGACTTCTTCGGTAGAGAATAAATACTTCTTTAGAGTTATAACGCAGGGCGGTCCTAGCAACATCTATAGCAACATTCCCACCTCCTACAACAACAACTTTTGAACCAAGGTCAAGATCTTCTCCAAGATTAATTCTTCGAAGATAGTCAACTCCATGAAAAACACCTTCAGTTGATTCTTCATCATCAAGTCCAAGCTTTCGACTGGCGTGAGCCCCAACTCCATTAAAAATAGCAGCATATCCCTCAGCTCTAAGATCATTTACAGTTTTATCCTTACCTATGATTACACCATGTTCCAGAGTGACACCACAGCTTTTCAAGGCTTCAAATTCTGCACTAATTATTTTCCTTGGTAACCGAAAAGCAGGTATCCCTACAGTTAGCATTCCGCCGTAAACATCTAATGATTCAAATATTGTACAGGGTATACCTTTATGAGCCAACCAGTAAGCGACAGTCATTCCTGCAGGGCCTGATCCAATAATTGCTACTTTTTTCTTTCCAGGAATTGCACATTGGTTATGCATAGGTTTTTTATGCTTAACCATCCAATCAACAATGTATCTTTCGAGCATTCCAATGGCAACTGATTGTCCTTTGCCTTTCCCTCGAACACATGATCCCTCGCATTGAAATTCATGAGGACAAACTCGTGAGCAAATAGCAGGCATCGAAGAAGTCTCACGTATTTTCCAGTATGCCTCTTCAAATTTCTTTTCACGAAGAAGTGCTATGAAAGCAGGAATATTGTTATGAATTGGGCACCCTTTAATACATGTAGGCTTTTTACACTGAAGACAACGTTCAGCCTCGAGAATTGCGGTAAATTCATTGTAACCTGAAACTATTTCATCAAAATTATGAATACGGTCTGAAGGAGTCATCTCAACAGGCATCTGTCGTGCAATTCCCATACGTTCTTTTGCTTTCATGTATACTCCTAAAAATAACAGATTATCAACATCAATTTTATTGATATAAAAAGGTAAAAAAAAAGGTCGCCCCGAAGGACGACCTTAATTTACTACAAACAGTTACTTGATTCAAGCAACCTTAGATGCTTTGAGTCTGGCTAATGCGCGTTGCAGAGCAGCTTCCGCCCTTACCTGATTATAATTCTCATCTTGCGCGGCGGCCTGAGACAGGCGTTTTTCAGCCCTCTCTTTAGCCTTCATAGCTCTATCCACATCGATCTGACTACCTTCTTCGGCGCTTTCAACAAGAAAAGTAATCTGATTATTGGAGACTTCAGAGAAGCCTCCACTAATCATCAAGCTTTTCCGTTCATTTCCTATTTCGTAAGTAAGGAGTCCGATTTTAATAGTCGAGAGGAAAGGAGCATGATTGGCCAACACACCAAAGTCACCACCATAGCCGGGTGCGTTAACGATATCAACATCCTCGCTAACAACAGCTCCAGCTGGAGTCACTACTTCTAAATGTATTTGTTGTGCCATTGTATATCCTCGTATGCTTATCAGTTAACTTATGCGGCGGCTTTTGCTTCTTTCTCAAGAGCTTCAGCAATGGAACCAACCATGTAAACTGAGTTTTCAGACATTTCATCATGCTTACCTTCAAGGATTTCCTTAAAGCCAGCAACGGTATCTTCAACTGGAACAAATTTACCAGCCATACCGGTGAAAACCTCAGCAACGGTGAATGGTTGAGAAAGGAAACGCTGCATTTTACGTGCACGACCAACGAGAACCTGATCTTCTTCAGAAAGCTCATCCATACCAAGAATAGCAATGATGTCCTGAAGATCTTTATATTTCTGCAGGGCAATCTGAACTCCACGAGCAACATCGTAGTGTTCCTGGCCAACAACGTTAGGATCAAGAATACGTGAAGTTGAATCGAGCGGATCAACAGCAGGATAGATACCAAGTTCCGCAATCTGACGAGAAAGAACAACAGTTCCGTCAAGGTGAGCAAATGTGGTAGCAGGAGCAGGATCTGTAAGATCATCGGCTGGTACATAAACACACTGTACAGCTGTAATGGATCCTTTTGTGGTTGATGTAATACGTTCCTGAAGTCCACCAAGATCTGTAGCAAGTGTTGGCTGATAACCAACAGCTGATGGAATACGACCAAGAAGCGCGGAAACCTCAGAACCAGCCTGGGTAAAACGGAAAATATTATCTACGAAGAAGAGAACATCCTGTCCCTCTTCATCACGAAAATACTCAGCAGCTGTCAGCCCAGTAAGAGCAACTCGAGAACGAGCTCCTGGAGGTTCGGTCATCTGACCATAAACAAGAGCGGCTTTTGGAAGTACGCCAGACTCTTTCATTTCATTGTATAGATCGTTTCCTTCACGAGTACGCTCACCAACACCACAGAATACTGAAATTCCACCATGATGCATTGCGATGTTATTAACCATCTCCATCATAATAACGGTCTTACCACAACCAGCACCACCGAACAGACCCATTTTACCACCCATTGGGAATGGTACCAGAAGATCGATTACTTTAATGCCTGTTGCAAGAACACGAACTTCGGTGTCCAGGTCGGTGAAATCAGGAGCTTCACGGTGAATTGGCATCTTTTTGTCAGATGCAATATCACCCATTCCATCAACGGCACGTCCAACAACATTCATGATGCGGCCAAGTGCAGGCTCTCCAACAGGAATGGTAATTGGATCCTCAGAGTCACGAGCTTCCATGCCACGAACAAGACCATCTGTTGCGTCCATGGCAATACAGCGAACTGAGTTGTCACCAAGATGCTGAGCAACTTCGATTACGAGGTTGTCTTCTACATCATTGATACCTGGGTTGGATACAAAAAGAGCATCCAGGATTTTTGGAAGTTTGCCGGCCTCGAATTCAACATCGACAACGGGGCCAATTACTCTAGTTATTTTTCCTACGTTTTGATCACTCATCGGGATATCTCCCTCCTCAAAGTATTAAAAAAGAAAATTTGCGTATGGTTATTATCCCTTCAGGGCCTCGGCGCCACCAACGATATCCATCAGTTCACCGGTAACTGCTGCCTGCCTTGCCTTGTTATAAACAAGGGTAAGGTCGCTAACAATATCCTTACATGCGTTAGTTGCGTTATCCATGGCTGTCATACGAGCAGCGTGCTCAGATGCACCAACCTGGAGCATTGCGTTATATATAATTACATTCAGATACAATGGCTGCATAACATCCATGATTTCTTCTGTTGAAGGCTCATAGATGTAATCACCAACTGCCTGCGTTTCTGCTTCACCCTCTTCTTCACTCTCAGCTGGAGTGATTGGAAGCATATCTTGAGCAACTGGCCTTTGAATCGCAACTGATTTAAAATGTCCGTAGAGAACTTCTACTTTATCAGTCTCGCCACTTGTGAATTGAGTAGCAACGTCCTGGGCAATTTCTCTGGCATTGAACATCTGAAAATCAGACATGATGTCAGTGAATTGTGTTCGAACTTTGCCGGTTTTTTTCAGGATCTGGAATGCTTTCTTACCAACACAAACGATGCTGACATTTTTCCCTTCAGCTTCGTACTCACGCATTTTCTTTTCAGCAAGTTTTATAATGTTGGAGTTAAAGGATCCACAAAGCCCACGATCAGAGGTAACAACAACTAATTCAACATTTTTCACTTCCCTTACTTCCATAAGGGGAAATTGATCAGTGTTACCACCACCTGAAAGAGTAGACATTGTCTCATTGAACTTACTCGCATAAGGTTCAAAGTTTTCCATTTTCTCCTGAGCGCCGCGCAGTTTTGCCGAGGCGACCATGTTCATGGCTGATGTGATCTGAGATGTCTTTTTGACACCTACGATCTTATCTTGTACGTCTTTTAAACTTGGCATATCAAGTCTCCCTTAATTATTTGAGACCCTTGGTTGCCTTAAAAGTTTCACCGAAAGCATCGAGTGCTTTGTTCAGTTTGTCTTTAATGGCATCGGTGAATTCTTCCTGCTCTTTCAAATCTGCAAAGATTGAAGGATCATTGGACTCGATATAGCTATACATCTCGATTTCATAATCTTTCATGGTATCAATTGGAAGTGGATCAAGGTATCCATTGGCACCAGCATAAAGAATTGTTACCTGCTTCTCCATTGAAAGAGGAGCATATTGAGGTTGTTTCAGGATCTCAACAAGACGCTCGCCACGGGTAAGCTGCGCCTGGGTTGCAGCATCAAGGTCGGAACCAAATGCAGCAAAGGCAGCCAATTCACGAAACTGGGCAAGATCCAGACGAAGGGTACCAGCGACCTGCTTCATTGCTTTAACCTGAGCAGCACCACCAACACGGGATACTGACAGACCAACGTTAATGGCTGGGCGTACACCAGAGAAGAACAGATTTGGTTCAAGGTAAACCTGACCATCTGTAATTGAAATAACATTTGTAGGAATAAAAGCAGAAACATCACCAGCCTGGGTCTCAATGATTGGAAGTGCAGTAAGAGAACCAGCACCAAGCTCATCATTTACCTTGGAAGAACGCTCAAGGAGACGAGAATGGTTGAAGAAAATATCACCAGGATACGCTTCACGTCCAGGTGGACGACGAAGAAGAAGAGAAAGTTCACGATAAGCAACAGCCTGTTTTGAAAGATCATCATACACGATAAGTGCATGCTGGCCGTTATCACGGAAATACTCACCCATTGAAGTACCTGCAAATGGTGCGATGTACTGCATTGGAGCAGGATCAGAGGCACAAGCTGCAACAACTGTTGTGTACTCCATGGCACCATGCTTTCTCAGTGCTTCAACAACGAGAGCAACGGTGGACTTTTTCTGACCAACTGCTACGTAGATACAATGTACGTCAGTGTCTTTCTGTGCAATGATAGCATCAACACAAAGAGCAGTTTTACCAATCTGGCGATCGCCGATTATCAACTCACGCTGTCCACGACCAACTGGGGTCATAGCATCAACGGCTTTAGCGCCTGTGTAACATGGTTCATGAACACCCTTACGTGCAATAACACCTGGAGCAAGAACCTCGATTTTAGCAGAAAGAGCAGCATTAATGTCACCCTGTCCATCAATTGGAAACCCAATACCATCAACAACACGGCCTTCCATCTCAGGTCCAACTGGAACCTCAGCAATTTTACCTGTACGTTTTACAAGGTCACCCTCTTTAATTCCTGTAACAGAACCAAGGACAGCACAACCAACATTGTCTTCCTCAAGGTTAAGTGCAAGACCCATAATGCCACCAGGAAACTCAAGAAGCTCCATGGCCATACAATTCTGCACTCCGTAAACACGTGCAATACCATCACCAACGGAGATGACGGTACCGGTCTCATTCAGGTCAATACTGGTTTCGTACTCACCAATCTGATCTTTTATAATCTGACTGATTTCTTCGGCTTTGATTTGCATTTCTACTCTCTCCCCTTAATGGAATCTTTTAAACTCGCAAGTTGTGTTCTGATACTTCCGTCTAATTCAAGATCGCCAACCTTGGCAATAACGCCACCAATAATTGAAGGATCTACACTGGTAGTCAGTTCCACTGTCTTGCCAGTAAGCTTTTCTAATGTTGCCTGCACTTTGGCCTGCAATTCTTTACTCAATTCTACTGCTGAGACTACGGTACCATGGCTTACATTTTTTTCTTCATCAACCATGATCTGAAATTCTTCTGCAATATCAGGAAGAACATCAGCGCGCTTTTTCTCCACCAGCAGGCTGAGAAAATTGCCCATAACTTTATCAACGCCCATGGAAGCAACAATCCCTTCCATTACCTTTTCGCGTACATCCATTGGGTAGAGCGGGTTTGTTAAAGAATCTTCCAGTCCACTATCGGACTCAAATACTCCACTTAAACCTTGAAGAGCATCGTTATACTCATCAAATTTTCCGTTATCCTTACAGATTGCGAAAAGTGCTTTTGCATATCGTCTTGCTAAGATTATCTGTTTCACTGGACGGCTCCTACTTTGTCTAAGTAATCTTCGATAATCTTGACCTGATCATCAGATGTCAGGTTCTTAATGATTAACTCTTCAGCCATTACCGCAGCCTGCTCAGTAACTTCGACTTTAAGCGCACGCTTTGCAGCTGTAACTTCATTAGCTATTGCCATCTCAGCGGAACGTTTGACATCTTCTGCAGATTTCTCTGCTGCGTCAAGGATCCTAACCTTTTCGATTTCGGCCTGTGCAACTGCTTTTTCGACAATTGAGTCCACGTCTTTTTCTACAGATTCAAGCTTGGCAGAAAACTCTTTATATGCTTTTTCAGCATCGGCTTTCTTTGCTTCGAGCCCCTTGATCTCATCTTTAATCTGATTCCGACGCGAACTTAATCCGCTGGCAATTGGCTTGGCACCAAATTTTACAAGGATAACGAGCAGGACGAAAAAGTTCATCACCCTAAAGCCCAAATCCTTTAATTTTGCCGGTGACAGGCTGTTAGCCACATGTGCACCACCATGTTCTCCAGCTGCCGCATCATGCTCTGCCGCTAC
>Ga0256844_10000786_pt1 | contig 12010 bp, 20 predicted proteins | sample MusselsmetaG_FD_189100 | JGI IMG/M metagenome (GOLD analysis project Ga0256844, IMG submission 189100) | Mussel associated microbial communities from hydrothermal vent at the East Pacific Rise, Pacific Ocean - Mussels | ecosystem: Host-associated > Mollusca > Shell > Unclassified ... | reverse complement strand
TAGCCAAGAAAATCCAGACATGTTAAGTGAAGGTGAGCAGTTAGGGAAACAAGATGAAGATACAAATATATAAAGACTTAAGTGCAGAGGTGTTACCAACACCTGGTAATTCGAAGCACTCTACATTGTTTGTATTTCAGACTTTAAAAGCTGGAGATATTAAGATGACAAATGAAACTCAAATATATAATTTTGTTGAGTTGTTGAGTGCTTTTGTATCTAATCAGCTGCATACAGATAAAGAATATCAGCTTGATTATAAGGGTATTAGAGGTTCTAAGGGTGGCTATATTGCAAAAATAGTAACTCAAGATAATCAACATTTTTTACGTCTAGAAGTAGATGAAAAAAAATACTATTTTGAAAAGTATGAATGTCGAATCATAACTAAGGTTATCAATAAGATTCTCTCAAAGTGTACATTTAGCGAGCTTACTGGCTTTGAGAGGTAGTATCAACAATCAAGTAAACCAGCTATGGCACCAAGTTGATGGCATAGGTGAGTCTAAAGCTACCAGTAGGTCTGATAGTGACTACAAAGGTCACAATGGTCATAAGGTAAGCGATAAGGTCCACTCATATAAATCTAAAGACGAGTTTATTAGAATCTCTAAGGAACTAGCATCATATGCAAAAGAGAACTTCAAAATAAAAGATATGCAAGCGATAAATAAAGAGATTGTAACTGCATATATAAACAATAAAATCGAAGATGGATTATACAGAAGAACTATAAGTAGCTATGTAAGTATTTTAGCAAAAATTCAAGTGGGCTTATCAAAAATGCCTCAAAAACAAGAGGCTCACAAGTCACTATATTCTCAAAAAGACTTAAAGAGTATTCGTGAAACTGTAGATGAATTGGCAATAAAATCAGTTCATTCTAATCGTGCATATATTAATCCACACTCATTTAAAAGTGATATGTCATTAAAATCTAGCATAGGTTATCAGCTACAACTAGAGCATGGATTGAGGGTGAATGAGGCTACTCTGATTCGATCTAATCAACTATTAAAAGATAACACACTTAGAGTTCAAGGGAAGGGTGGATATCAAAGAGATGTTCAGTTATCCTCTAATCTATATAATCAGATAAAGCAAGAAATAAAAGTAAATAACTCGTATCAGCAAAGCTACAATGCATATCTTAAAGACTTAAAGAATAGTGTAGCAAAAGCCGGAGAAAAATGGACTGGTACACATGGGTTAAGATACAATTATGCTCAATCACAAATGGCAAACTATCAAGAAAAAATGAGCTATAAAGAGGCACTTGCAAGAGTGAGTTTCGAGCTTGGACATCATCGAATTGAAATCACAAAACACTATCTAAAGTAGTAGAAATATTATGAAAATCAAGAAAGCAATTGAGGTTTTATACAATAGAATTTTAGATAAAACTGAGCTAGAAGCTCAAGAAGAAATGATAATAATTCTAAAGAGTTTTGAACTTCAAATTAAGTATGGTTGCGATAATAAACTCACTGCTTTTTCTAATTCTATTTATACTCCAACTCTCAAGAAAAATGAGCAAAAAGAAGATGCTCTTAAAGAGCAGAAAAAGAAGCTCAAATTTAAAAAATATCGCACTGCACTACGACATGAAGTTCTTATCAAAAAGATGCGAAAAGATGGTAGTAGCTATCCACAAATTGCTTTGTATCTTAATCAATATATTGTGCATAAGCATAATTACTTCAATCGTAAATACATCGAAAGATTTTGCAAAACTAAGAACATAGATTAACTTCGTAACACTCTTCCAACAATTTCAACATTCACTAAAATTAATTATTACATGACAGGTACTTATTCTGCTTGAGGGCAATTATGCTAAAAATACATGGGACATCTGTGTGGGACATTTTAGGCAAGATAAGAGCAATCAAAGATTGCTCGAACTCCCTGCTTACAGGAACTGGGCTCGCCGTCAAGTTTGAATGCGGAGCGAGAAACTTGACGGCGAGTGAGCCGTTGGATTATAATATGAACTCAACATTCGTTTTTAGATTTTTGTAGTAACTGGCTTTGCACTCCGAACGTGCTTTCATTTTTTTATTAAAGTGATATTTTCAAAATCTATGCAGTTGATATTTAGTTAAAAACTCTTTGTGTCTATTTAGTTAGGCATTAGATTTTACGGATGGGAAGTCTTATAAATATGTTTAATACCTCTGCTAAAGAGAGGTTGTCTTTATTGCTTTTGAGCATTTTATATTGACTAGTTTTTGTCGTTTTATTAGTTGGTCCGTTGGTGTGACTTGTCCTTTATTGAGGCATAATAATTTGATATTAAATCTCTGCTTTTATTGTGATTTAGTTCACTGATTGTAGTTAGCTTTTTAGCTTATGATAGTTACGGATTGTTTTGTAGTTTTTTTCCATTAAAGGAAATTTATTTTGTGTGATTTTTCAGGTGTTTGTTGCCTTTAAAATAGAGTTCGTTTTACCTGCGAAAAAAGAGGATAATAGAAAAGGTACTTAGGTAATCGTACTAGACAAAAATGTGTTCATCCATTTGCAAGATGAAAAGATGATTTTTTAAGATTGTATGCGGTTTCGTTGTGAGCACGAGATTAATTAGAATATTAAAAATGACTTAGCCCTAGTCAAATTATAGGCTTAAAATATAAGATTCAGAGAGATTGCTAAACTCTGCGAATAAACTTAGAAATTGTTCTTAGTCATCACTGTTCAGTGACTTAAAATAACTGAATAATTTGGTACTTAACAAATTTTATAAAATGGTGTTTAAATAATACTTTTTTTCAGATATTGTGCTTATATAGCTCTAAGCTAAAATAATGAGTTATACTGCAAAAAATACAGATTAATCAAATAGGCTTAGAGTATGCGAGTTACATTCTATATTTTCTAGAAACATTATTGCAATATTTTACACATTTATTATCTTTCCATTCGGGAATGTATCTTTTGTCAATCTCTTGTGCACCATAAAGATTTATATAGTGTTGAAAATTTCTTACTATACCTTCTGAAACATGGTTGAATCCTTGAAATCTGCTACTAGCACCAACTGACCTTTTAAGTAAAACTTGGTTGGTTTTCATGTTTGTCATTACTACATCCATCCGTGCGCTTCTAATGGCTATTCCAACACTTTTAACAATATTAGAGACCTCTAGGAAGAGTCCATCATCAGGAAGAGTGTCAAGATTGCTAAGAAAGTAAACATCTTTAGAGAAATTTTCTGTTTTGTGCAATAATCCTTCTTTAAGGATTTTTATTAGTGCTTTATTGTCCTCTCTATTATCATCTATGTATATATATGCAACATTAGTTTGATTCGGATTTGGTATTATTGGTTTAGCACGACTACACCCAGATTGAATAATTACAGAAAACGCGAGTGTCAGTATTATCATTATTTTTTTCATTATTTTTCCTCGTTTTTTATTATTTGTAATGTAACATATTGTAAAAGATAAGTCAATAAAATGTCTCTGTATCTCATGACTAATTCATTCGAAAAGTAACATAGTTTTAATGCAGATGAAATTTACTTTTTAACTTTTTGTAGTTCTAGAGTATTATTGATATGATACCTAAGACTAGTAATTGTTACTTGCTTTTCTAATTTATTATTTATTATTTTTAATATACTGCTTTGAGAAACACCCATATTTAAAAATTCAAGTATTTCAAGATTGTATGGATCTAAAACTCTCACTTTAGCTTTAGCACCTTTAGGTCTTCCAAGTTTTTTACCAGATGCTTTTGCAGCTGCTAGACCTTGTTTGGTACGTTCAGAGATTATTTCACGCTCTGTTTGAGCAAAGTAACCATATATAGCTAAGAGTAAAGAGGATAGAGCAGAGTTTTGATTTGTTGAGAGCTCTGGTTGATTTACAAATACTAACTTTATGTTCGCATCATTAAACTTTTCAATCAAGTTTAGAATTTCTAGCATATTGCGTCCAAGTCGAGAAAGCTCTGTGCATATAAGGGTATCCCCATCTTTTAGCTTTTCAAAAAGTGAATTGATGAGTCTTTTTTTTGGTCGCCTTTTGAGCTAATCTCTACTTCAATAAATTCATCGACTATAATTTTTTGAGAATTTGCATAATTAAGTATTTTATGTTTTTGATTTTCAAGATTCTGCTTGTCAGTTGAGACACGAATATATCCAATAGTCATTTTTACCTCTTTTATTCTAAAATAGCTCTATTTTCATGGTTAAAATATTAAAATGTATATATATTCATTTATTATAGTATAAAGTGGTAAAATATTCAATCCTTTTTATATACTATTATATAACAATCTAACGGTCGTTATTTTGTAATTTATTAAAGGGATAATTAGTCCACTTGCAAGTAGCTTATTAAACTTTTTTTATTGCATTTAAAAAAATTGTGAATTTTTCTTCTGCAGCCTCTTTGAGTGACCAATCTCTAACTGAGTCAATATCAAAAATATTTTGCTCTGCAACCCAAATAGCTTGTTGTAGGCACTGCTCATCATCCCAATGATAATAGGCTGCAAGCCTATCTTTAATACAATCAGTGGGAGTCAGTAAACGCAGGACTCCAGCTTCGGTGTCAATCTCTGCGATATCTTCAACTGGAGCATCACCAACACCAAGTGGACCGGATGGAAATTCTATAAATAGTTTTGTATCTTTATGCACAAAGTATCTATCATGTTCTGTAAAGCCAAGTTCATTCATTACGGCATGGATTTTTTTGAACTGCTCATTATATTGGTTAATGAGATCTAAATCCCATGAAGTATACTCACCACGGCTATAAATTTCTACACATGAACCACCAGAGAGGACTACATGTATATCTTTAGCTATAAGAGCATCGCAGATAAGTCCACCAAGCTCTTTCATATCCATATCTTTAATTAGTTTCTTCATAATGGTTTTTCCGGTCTTCTTGGACGTTTTCTCTGCATTTCAAACTTCTTTTTTAACTCTGGTTTGTAATACTCTCTTGCCTTATCAAGCAAAGCAGTTAGCTCTTTGAGAAATGTATACCTGGGATTAAGAAAATATACCTTTGTTCTGCCAGACATCTTACTTAGTGCTAAACCACTATTTTCAAAATGCTTGAGTTGGTTCTGAATGGATGGTAGTGACACTTCAAAATATTTAGCAATTTCTCTTGCATAGCCCTCTTTAAAAATTAAGAGATATTGTAGAGTTAACTCTCTATTTTTTGTGCCAAATAGTACTTCTAACATTTTAGCTTCCTAATTGATATAATAGTTATATCATTTGATATAGAAAGTATATCATAATATGCTTTTTAAATTCAATTAGTATTTACCTTTATCTCTCTATCCGCTCTTTTAGTCATGGATTTTTCTGATCTTCATCAGAATACTTTTTACCAAGTCCAAGAACAATTGCAAAAATAACAGCTCCTAGAGCAAGACTACCCATAAAAGTCACAATACCATCTTCCATATTGTCTCCTTAGTTAAGTTGATTACCATCTTTCACATTTATTAGCACGGACCATAAATGCATCTTTAATAAAGTAGTCTTTATCTAGTTTCCACCCATCATCAAGTGAGACTCTGTAAGTATTAGGTGAAGTATATAAACCACCACCACTCATACATTTAAGAGTAGCCTTTTTATTTTTAAAGGCATTGATATTTTCAAGGGCTGTTGAGTGTTCATTATAAGCACTTAAAAATATAGCTACTATACATATCAATTCCATAGTATATAGAGCTGTTGGACTTTTTTTACTATTAAGATCAATCACAATTGTAGTGATACCAAGAAAGCCAATAAGACCTAACGCTCCATAGTTTAAATACTCAAACATTGTTCACTCCTTTTTTCGTTTCTTTCAATAAAATGTACATTTAAAACCAATGTCCAAATTTATCTTCAAAATATTCCATCATATACTCATATTTTTTGCTAAATAAAACTATCACTGCAAATCCAATAAAGATTATGAAAAAGAGTAAAAAGTTTATACAGAAATCAGTAATATCTGATGAAGATGTTATTGCAACACAATAAAAATCAAGAGGCATTTAATTTACCTCACAAGTATCAGCTCGAATCATCAAGCTATCTTTTACGAAGTAAAGACCATCTACTTCCCAACTAGCTTTTTTACTCACTCTATATTTAGTGTCTATTTTTGTGCAACGAAGTATCTTAGCACCCTTAAAGTTTTGAATATTCTGTTCTGCTTTACTCATAGAGAATTTTGCATCGATGAAGGGTGTAACGATAAGTATCCCTATAAAAAGTAACCAGTAGAACTTCTCATTATTTTTAGAAACATCTTGGTACTGCTTTTTTTGTTTTTCATTATTGGAGCTAAATGACAGAATTGTTACTGATCCTGTTATTAAAAGGAATAATAATCCCTTTACAAGTTCAATATCTATAAATTCCAGCATAATACTTTCTCCTCTGCTATCTCTTGTGTGTAGCATTCATCATAAAATTCAACTCCATACTCAGAGAGCTTAATATGATAGTGTTCTTCAATTATTCCACCCAAAGATGCATCTATTTTTGTTAAGATACCCTCAGTTGAATAATCTATCTCAAAGTCCTTACAGTCGTAGCAAATGATACATTTACCCTCACTCCTCAATTCCACTGCCATAGAATACTCTTGCATTATAAAACAGTTACTCATGAGTATTATGCTCCATCTTATTTTCATCTATATAGTTTTCAGATAGAAGCAGCATATCTGCTCCCTTATGCATTCGCATAAAACTTTCTCCTTCATACTCATAATAGAGATGATATATGTTATTGTCACAATTACTTAAATATACATCTTTATACTCATAAAGTAGGGTACCATCTCTTGTAAATAATTTAACAGACTTTTTTGGTTTTGGTGATGATAGTGATTTTTTATTATCTCTCATGGTATCTAACAGGGCTATAAGTGCTAATACTACAGCAGCTGTTCCTATTATCAATATTAGAATGATTGCACTATTCATTGTTTGCTCCATTATCTTTTTCATCTTCAAATACACTCTCAAGACGACTGATATACTCTTTTTGCAGTCTGATACTTTTAAAGCCAAGTAATGCAACCAGGAGCATCACCATAAATACAAATGAACTAGAGAGAAATAGCATCAAATCTATACTACCTTGATAGTAGACTACACAAGTCATAAAGTACAAGAAGAGTCCTATTGTCGATACAGTCTGCAAACTATTACTTATGAGATATAGGTTTGCATCTAAGATAAACTCTTTTATCTCAAGTCTCTCTTGGGGTGTTTTTTTCTTGGTCATATAAGCTCCTTGATTATTGTACTCAATTCAAAAAGCATAGTAGCAAAAAGCGGAAAAATAAAAAAGTAGGGAAGTTATATAGTAAAGTTCACACTAATTATAATTAGTTTTAGATGATGAATGATATTTTAAAATTATTATGATAACACTTAATATAGTGGAAATTTTCATCCTAGTTGATAATTATTTTAGTTAAGTAAGAAGAAGGTTCTTTTACAAGATGAAACCCTCTTCAGTAGAAAATCAGATTATGAAAGTTTTAAATAAAAAATCTAAAGTGCATATAATCTACAAGAACAATAGGTAGATAATAAACTTTAGTGTTATAGTGAAATTATTTTAAATTACATTTATATACAGGTAAGTCAAGATATTCTACATCATTTGCTATTAATGTATATAAAACCATATTTCTTAGATTATAATGACTCATGCATCCTCTATGACATCGAATATATATTAGCAAGTTATTTTGATCTTTAGCAACCTTTAAACTGTATTTTTCATATCCTATTTTACAATTATTTGTATATCTTGTGTCAAATAAGTAGTCTAATACAAAGTCTTTCGTTTGTGTTCTTGTTATTTGAAAATCAGTTCCAGTAAAACACACTGTACCAAGCATATTATCTTTAGTACATGCTAGTATAGCTACTTCGTAGTTAGCAAGTTCAGTACCACGATATTTATTTACACAGCTGTCCCGTACTGCTTGTTCTGAAGAAAACGTATTGTTATATACCTTATTTATCCCTACAAATAAATTTTCTTTATCATAATATAATCTTTTTACCATTCCATCTATGGCTTTTGTCACTTTCATTCGATGTTCTGGAGTATTTTTTACTATCGCAATGAGAATTCTCTCATCAAGTTCTAAAATTTTAGAATGCAACTTGTTTACAGGATAGTCTTTGTATTCAGGTTGTCCACAGCCATTAATGCTAATCATTATAATAAACATTAAAGTAGTTATTATCATTTTTTTAAACATCTTATCCCCTCATAATTTTTCATTACAAAATAATGTTCTATAGAACATTTAATAAGAATTCTATCTACTATAAACTTATAACAATATTTACCCATAGGACATAACATTATTATAAATGATTTTTCGGATGAAGAACTAGCTAGTTTTTACCAGACTATTGGAAATAATGTTAAAAGAATTAGAAAAGAAAAGAAGATAACACAGATGCAGTTAGCTCTTGCAATAGGGCATAATTCAGTTGGGCATATAGCTAAAGCTGAACTATGTAAGTATGATAAACATTTCAATCTAGAACAGCTGTATAAAATCTCTAAAGTTTTAGATGTGAGCTTACATCAAATTATTCCTCAATAATCAATCTAGTCATGCTGTCAATATTTATAATATATCTAAGTTTTTTGTAACTTTATATCTTTTATCTGGCACTAAATGACTATATCTTAGCGTCATTTCAAGAGTTTTATGACCTAGTTGTTCCTTTATCTGTAAGACGTCAAGACCATCCATTGCTAGCCAGCTTGCATGAGTATGTCTTAGGCTATGAGCGGTAATCTTGTCCCTGGTGTCTCTTTCTTGATTTCCTGGTAATATATTTTCTAGTGCGGTCATAAAGTGATTTGGCATTCTCAATATTACTCCTCCAGTACTTGTGCTTATCACCAAATTAGATTTTTTGTTTTCTTTTAAATAGTTTATTGTCTTTAAAAGAGCATTATTTATAAATATATGTCTTGCATTTCCATTTTTTGTTTTTTTGAAATAAATAGTATTGGTATTAAAGTTAATGTCACTCCACTTTAAGCCAGTATCAATATTGCTCTTATTCTTTTGTGAACTAGCACCAGTGATTTCGCTAAACCTTGCCCCTGTATATAATAGTAAAACTGTAAGATGATATGTATTAAAGTCTGTAGATTGAAGAATATCCAATAATTTTTTTGCTTGTTTTTTTGTTAAAAAGCCAAGTCTTTGATTGTCAATCTCTGGCATTTTAACTTTACCATTAGATATTGGATTATCATAGTTCTTAATTATTTTATGCTTAATGGCATGATTAATAATTGTTCTAGCTAACGTTAATTGATGTTTGACAGTTTGAGCTGCATAATTCTTAGCAATAAGTTTTACTTTAAAGTTTTCAAAATCAAGTGATTCTAAATTTTTAACTGGAGTATCTCCAAAAACTGGCTTAAGATGTTTATTATAATTCTGTTCATCCATCGCCCAAGATTTTTTATTAGATTTTGCATATATAAAGAACTTTTGCCATAAATCATTGAATTTAATTTTTTTAACTCGACCCGCCCTAATTATAGGCTCTTGATCATGTTGTAATTTATATTTCATTTCTATAAGCTTAGAATAGGCATCTCTTGCTGTAAAATCTGAGCTTTTAGTTTTTTTGCCAACTTGCTGTTTTGCAGGTTTACCTGTTTCATTACGATAGTTTATATAATAGGATATATCTCCATTTTTAAGCTCATTTTTCCAAACTCCTGGATATTTTCCACCTACTGATTTAAGAGCCATCACTTACCTTACCTAAAATATTTGTTGCTATCTTAAACTATTAAGTCAAAGAAAAACGCATAAACTTGATTATAGAAATGTATAGTCAAAGAAAAACGTATAAACTTGATTATAAAAATGTATAATCAAAGAAAAACGCATAAACTTGATTATAGAAATGTATAGTCAAAGAAAAACGTATAAACTTGATTATAAAAATGTATAATCAAAGAAAAACGCATAAACTTGATTATAGAAGAAATGTATAGTCAAAGAAAAAACTATTCATTGTTATATATATTTAAATATTTATCAAATATATATAATTTATTTCTTTGAAAACCTGTAACTTCTTTTAGAATACCTTTAGTTTCGAAATCTTTTATCAATGAATTAGCAGTTTGCTTACTGACCTCTAAAGGCTTAATAACATCACTTACAGAAAGAACAGGATACTGATATAAATATTCTATTAGTTTACTAGCATTATGTGCCTTCTTTCCAAATTCCAGCGCTAATTGATCCATTTCATTTTTCAAAGATAATATATCTTGAAACGTTTGTACACCACTTCTTGATGTTTCAATTACAGCCTCTAAAAAAAACTTAATCCAATTTGTTAAATTGTTTTGTTCTCTTACAAAAGTTAAAGATTCATAATAAGTACTTTTATGCTTTTCAATAAATGCAGATAGGTAGAGTGATGGCTTTTTAAGAAGTCCATTACTGACTAAATAAAGCGTAATTAGTAGTCTCCCAATTCTACCATTACCATCCAAAAAAGGATGTATTGTTTCAAACTGATAATGAGCTATTGCTATTTTTATTAAATGCGGCACTTGAATAGCATCATTATGTAAGAACTTTTCTAGGTCACTCATCAAATTAATTACTTCACTATGATTTGGTGGAATAAAATAAGCTGTATTGATACTAGTTCCACCTATCCAATTTTGAGATTTTCTAAATTCTCCAGGTTGTTTGTTTTCTCCTCTAGCACTACTTAATAAAATTTCATGTACTTTTTTTATTAATCTGCTGCTAAGTGGTACATTTTCAAGTTCTTTTAGCGAATAGTTCATAGCATCTACATAGTTTCTTACTTCTTGCCAATCATCTCTTTTTTCAGGGTCTATTTGTTCTTTCTCAGAGAGAACTTCATCCATTTCTGTTTTTGTACCTTCAATTTTACTTGATGTGTTAGCCTCTTTTGTAATATGCATATGAATAAATAAATCTACATTTGGTACTATCATTGTAAACGCATTAAGTTCACCTAATGCTCGAGTAGCATCTTCAAGCAAAATATTAATTTGTGGTTCATCCCAAGTGAATGTATGATTAATACTATTTGGTAAAAAACTTTTATATTTATATTCTTGTTTATAGTTACCAGCTTGAAAATTCTTAATATCCATGTGCTATAATCCCTTGAAATATTTATTTTTTAGAGTATAGCAAATTTTCTATTATTTTAATAATTTTTACTACAGTTTTTACTACAAAATATGAAAATGAATATTATAAAAAGAAAGAAATTGAAAAATGTATTTTTCTTGTATCGATGTTATATAGGGATTGTGAAAGGAAATGAAACGATTTAAGAAAAAATGAAAATATGAAAAAAAAGACTTAGGATCTGGTGCCGCAAGGTGTGAAGGTTCAAGTCCTTTCATCCGCACCATCAACATAGCCCTATTATAGGCACTAATCAAACTTTTAAGATTGCTAGGGGATACCTTAGGGGATACCTACTCACAAAAAAATGGTTATTTTAACTATAAATATACTCTTTTATCTCAATTATAACTTATCTACTTTGTAGCGTTTAGTAACTAATATTCTTTATCAAATTCTTTTAGTGTATCATTAACGACTTTTTTTATATCATCTTCATAAAAATCATCTAAATTTCGACTGTATAAATCATCTATTGTTAAAGCCTTATTTTGTTGCATATTTGTATTATTAATCTGCGGAAAAAGTAGAAAAATAAGCACCCGTTTTTTTAATTAAGTCAAAATATCCAACTCAATGGATGTAACACTTGCAACAGATGTTCTTGAAGAAGCTCTTGCAAAATATCCTAAACCTAAAATATTTAATTCTAATCAAGGTAGTCAATACAGCAGCTGCGAGCATACAAATTTACTGAAAAAGCACGAGATCCAAATATCAATGAATGGGAAAGCAAGAAGTATCCATAATATAGTGATTGAAAGATTTTTTAGAACACT
>Ga0256844_10000785_pt1 | contig 12016 bp, 9 predicted proteins | sample MusselsmetaG_FD_189100 | JGI IMG/M metagenome (GOLD analysis project Ga0256844, IMG submission 189100) | Mussel associated microbial communities from hydrothermal vent at the East Pacific Rise, Pacific Ocean - Mussels | ecosystem: Host-associated > Mollusca > Shell > Unclassified ... | reverse complement strand
TAAAAAATATTTTCACCATATTTCTCAAGGGAACGTTGCTCTAAAGATGCCAACTTTTTAGCTTTTGCAAAATTAAAATAAAATGCTAAAAAAAGCTCTTTACTCTCTGAATTAAAATCATAAGTAAAATTGTCTATTTTTTCACATTTTCGTATTTCATTGCGAACATTTGATTTAAAAGAGGAGAATATTTCATCTTCTTCTAACCTCAAATCATTAATTAGTGTATGTTTTACCTCTTTTTTTAATCCTAGAAAGTGGCTATTCACAGAGCTGTCTCTATAGCAATATAAAGCAAATCGGCTGGATTTACTAACTGGAACTTTTCGTGAAAACCATAACTCATTAAGAGCTAAACCTTTAATTTTATATGAAACTTTTAACATGACTCCATCCACTTCTCATGCCACATCTGAAACATCAAGATGAACCATAATTTTTTAATACTTATATTTTTTCCATTTAAATACTCATCACGCATACGAATTACTTCGCCTGTATTAAAGTACCCCTCTTTACTCAATTTTTCATCACTTAAATAGTGTAGAAAATAAGATTTTAATTCATCTCTAAACCACTCTGTAATGGGTGGAGAGAAGCCCATTTTTGGACGATTCATCATCTCTTTGGGAAGATATTTATGGGTAATCTGTTTAAGTATCCATTTCTGTTCTCCGTTACGATATTTAAAATGTGAAGGAAGTTGTGCCGCGAACTCTATAATATTCTTATCTAGGAAAGGCTCTCTCCCTTCAAGACCTACACTCATGGTTGCTCTATCCACTTTTGTTAAAATATTGTCAGACATATACATTTGATAGTCAACCAGTAACATTTGCGATAGACCATCATCAATTTTAGAAAAATCTTGGTCAAAAGCTGTTTGAAGGCTTTTAGCTTTAAATGCCAATAATCTTTTTAATTGTGATTGGGTAAAAAGTTCTGAACGATATTTCAACATTTCAGCTGTACTGTTTGTATGTAACAAATTTTGAATCTTCTCATAACGTGTTTCAAAATTATATATATTATGATGAAATGGAATTTTACTAGGAGAGATTAAGCCCATTAATGAAGAGAACTTTTTGCGTAAAGATTTGGGAGTTTTATGAAAGATATTTTGCATTTTTAAAACATTTTGATACTCATCATACCCTGCAAAAATTTCATCTCCACCATCTGCACTTAAACTAACTGTTACTTTTTCTCGTGCCAATTGACTAACCAATACTGTAGGAATAACAGAGTCATCTCCAAAAGGTTCATCATAAATGGTTGCCAATTTAGGAATAATATCTAAAGCATCATTGTGACTACAATAGTATTCTGTGTGTTCTGTACCCAAATGTTTGGCAACAGACCGTGCATGAGGAGATTCATCATAACCATGCTCTTCAAAACCAATGGTAAAAGTATTAATCTTTGCCTCTCTGTCTGACTGTAATAGTGCTGTAACCAAAGAGCTATCATACCCTCCACTTAAAAAAACACCCACAGGAACATCTGAAACCATTCTATACTCAAAAGATTTTTTAAGTATCTCTTCTGTTTTATTAATTGCCTCTTCATCACTTAAAATCAATTTGGGTTTTTCATACCAAACAGAAGCAGACCAATACTGCTCTGTATCTATTTTTTTTGTTTTTAAGTTCAAAGTCAACACATGCCCCGATTTCAACTGTTGAGTTGACTTAAAAATGGAGTATGGTTGTGGTATATAACCATATTGCAAATAGAGTGCTAAAACATCTCTATTTATCTCTTTTTTAAAGTGAGGATGCTTATGAAAACTTTTTAATTCACTTGAAAAAAGAAAAAGCCCCCCTTCAAAATACCAATAAAGAGGCTTAACACCCACTCTATCACGAATTAAAGTTAACTCCTCTTTTTGCTTATCAAAGAGTGCTAAAGCAAACATACCATTAAACTTTTCAAGTGCATTTAATCCCCAACAGTGATAAGCTTTTAAAATAACTTCTGTATCACTTTGAGAATGGAACCCATAACCTAAAAGTTCAAGTTCTGCTCGAATTTCTTTAAAATTATAAACCTCTCCATTATAGACTATGTCCAGTTGTGAAAAGCTCATAGGCTGTATACCCTCTTCTGACAGATCTAAAATAGAGAGGCGTTGATGCCCCAAACCCAATACTGTAGTGTCTAAATCATAATAGAGTTCTCCTTTGGCATCAGGACCTCTATGATGAATACTACTCATCATAGACTTTAGATGCTCTTTTGTGCTTTTTTTTCTAAAATCACAAAAACCGACTATTCCACACATCACGTAACCTTTCGTAAATGAAGAAAAATAGAGAATCTAATGAACATCTAAATAGCTTTAGACTACAAACAAATAATACCCCTAGAACTCTTTTTTATTCATAATAACATTTTACAACATAAATCATTACAACATAATAAAACAAATTAATTAATTTTACTATATAAATAAAAAATTAATTATTATAATTATATTTTATATTTTATAAAAATCTGCTGTTGCACCACTAGGATAGACTTTCTTCTCTATTAATTCAAAATAGTTTTTTAATATATCACAAGAGGCATTACCATAAATAACATAAACATCATTGGTAAAATGTTCCTTTTGCTTAACTAAATTTTGAATAACTTTTTCCATCACCAACTCATCGAAAGGATTAAACAGGTAAATAACAGAGACATGCAAAGGAGCAATATGTGTTGTAGCATCTGCATAAAGAGACTCTACTTTCTTCAGGTTTAATTTTTCAATATTTTTAACAGCTGTCTCATGTAACTCTTTAGCAAATTCTACACCCAATGTCTCTTTAAAACCAATCTTTTTAGCATGAATAATAGCTGCTCCTTTACCACTACCATAATCAATAAAAAGATTTTTATCCAACGGTTTTCCAATACTTTCCTCTAAATCATTTATTAATTTAGATAAAAAATCTTTTGAAGTAGAAACCAATGCTGTACCATGTTCTTGATAAACTCCTGTACGCGTTAAATCATAAATATTTTGTGTTGAGAAATCAACCCCTTTAACTCTATAATTAACCCGTTGACCTATTTTACGAATGGTAGGAAATACCCCGTTTGTCTTTAGTGAATCTAAAAATTCTCCAAGTTTATAGTTCATACTATTTTGATGAGACATGTCTGCATTTATATGTGTCGCTCTCATTTCTTTCCTTTTTTATTTTTTATTAAAAATAAATATTATATTATTTTTTTAATTTTATTCAATTTTATTTATCATTGAAATAAGATTATGGCATAGGTAAACTTTTTTTTATATTATTTTTTGATTATTTATGTTAAAATCTTATTTGTAAAGGATTTTAAATGCAAGATTTTTTTGGTTTTATTGACCACTGTGGAGATGATTTCTCTACCTCATACTATTTTAAAAAAAATAAAAATAGACTACTTTATAAACACTACCCTCTCTATAACCTCTTTTTATCGTATATCCCTAATGAAACATCTTTTTTAATGGAAGATGATGCGTTCATTTTATATATACAAGGTAACATTACCAATCAATCACAACTACAATTAGAGTTGGAGATTTATCAACCCCATCTTTCCATAAAGAAGCTTCTTAAGCTATCTTATGAAGCATGGAATGTTCGGTTTATTGAAAAATTAGAAGGCAATTTTGCCTTAATACTCTATGAAAAAGAGCAAAGAATGTTAACCCTTGCAAAAGATAAAATAGGGAGTGTTCCACTCAACTTTTATCATTCAGAAGAAGTTATTATTTTTGGAACACGAGTCAGTAATTTCCACCATGCTCCTAATTTCACACCCATTATTAACCCAAAAAGCTTAGCCTCTTATTTACAATTTGGCTCGGTTCTTCAACCAAATACCATTCTAAAAGAGTGCTATAAAATAAAATCAGGAACATACAACCGTTTTGATTTACGTAAAAAAGAGTATTTTTACAACACCTATTGGAGACTTGAAAACTGCTATAAATATAAAAAAACAACACTTCTTGAGTCCGATATTATAAAACAAGCCCATCAACACCTTAAAAACTCGATTGAAAAAGAGTACCCAAACAATACAAAAGTTGGACTCTCTCTTAGTGGAGGGTATGATAGCTCTACCATTGCGGCACTCTTACAAGAAAAATCCAACGGCAAACTTGAAACCTTTACCATTGGCTTTAATGAGCAGAGTATCAATGAAGCAAAAGATGCAAAAATAATTTCTCTTCATTTAGGAACACAACATCATGAACACTACTTTACAGTAAAAGATGCTCTAAAGATTATTCCTCGGCTCTCTAAAATTTATGATGAACCATTTGCTGAATATGCAGCAACACCCACTGTCTTAACAGCTCAACTTTTAAAAGAAGAGGGCATCAAGGACATTTTTGTTGGAGATGGGGGAGATGAAGTCTTTGCAACAGCAGATGATACCCATTTTTTTGAACGAATTCATGCTCTACCTCATGTGCTAAGGGAAGGAGTAACAGAACCCTTTAAAAAGCTTCCTGTAGAGAAAATTCCTTATATTAAGAACTTATGTAATCTCCCTACCAAATATGACAAACTTCTTCAAATTCTCTCTTCAAAAAATATCCCTCAAACAATAGAGGCTAGAAATATACTTTTTAGAGAGTCTGAATTAGAAAACCTTGTGCGAGAGTACACAATACCCTTACTTACAACGTTTGATGAAATAAATTTTAAAGGCTATCATGAGACTGTTGATGAAATTATTGGGACATATTTCAAGACAACCATGACTGATGGGGAGTTGGTTAAAAGTTATGGAGCAATGAACAACTATAATATTAGACTGCATACACCGTTTTTAGATGAAAAACTTATTGCCTACATGGCAACCATACCCTCTTCTATTAAAATAAAAGAGGGAATTAAAAAATATATTTTAAAAGAGATAGCCCATCAATACATTCCTAAAAACCTACTAGATCGTCCTAAAAGTGGTTTTGATATTCCTTTTTCACTTTGGATGAGAAATGAACTTAAAGAGCTTGTTTATTCACAAATAAATGAGAAAAGGCTAAACAAAGATAAACTATTTTATACTTCTTCTGTTATTCAAATTCGTGATAACTTTTATCAGGGGAATGACGCATTTAAGTACAAATTATGGAGAATTTTTATTTTTCAACTTTGGTACGAAAATTTTAAAGGATAATCCATCGAAACCTGTATTGCACCTATTAATGCTAAAACATATACTTCACCCACCCTCTCTTATGAGGATTGGTCTAAAGAGAAGTTAAATAATTTAGTAACACTAATCAATAAACGCCTAGAAAACCAAGATAAATCAACCGTAATTGTTTTGGAAATTGCACATTTCACACTTCCACTAGAAGAAGAGAATAAAATATGGGCAAAAAGAAACATGACCTTTGCCAATACCCTTTGTGGTCAAATTATCAAAAAACACCAACATAAGTTTAAAATTATCCCTACATTACTCTTAAATAACCTTGATGAGGACAACACTGAAGCCTCTGAAAATTTTATAGATGAATTGGTTGAAGGACAAAAATATATTCGTGCAGAGTCCATAAGAATGGTCTCTGAGAGAAATTTAAAAAATAGAGCCTTCAAAGCTTTAAAGAAAAATAAAACCCTATCAGAAAGTTTTATTAATATCGATGGTAAAGCCTACTTAAAAGATGATGATTATAAACATGATTTGGCAGCAGGATTTGTCAATGATGATGGGAAAATTATCCCTCGATGTGGACTTATTCTAACAAGTTTTTTAGATATTGTTGCCAAATTTGCCAACGATAGACTCCACCAGAAATCAGATGCAGATGTTCTGTTCATCTCTTTTTCCCAAGAGTTTCATGAGTACCAAAGAGTAAGGCTTGGTGTTGACATTTACAGTAGAACCCATAAAAATGCAACTATCCACCCTATAGTCCTACATTGGTCATACAATATCGACCAATGTTTAACGTCATACAGAACATGTAATACACAAGAGTGGCACGAAGAAGAGCTTTAAATTAATATTATTATCGATATAAAATTTATTGATTCATTCAATAGGGGTTGACACCTTCGTCGACCCTCTACAAATTCAACAGATTGATTAATAGCTAAAAGTTGGATAATTTATTCCTAATTTCTTTTTTCAAACCCTATCAGGGAAGTAATAAAACTAGTATTTTACAGAGCTAAGTAATGTATAAGAGGTAAAGTAAATTGAGTATTTTTTTAGAAAAAGAATGAGAATTAAAAAGATGGTGCGGATGAGAGGACTCGAACCTCCACGCCGTAAAGCACCAGATCCTAAGTCTGGCGTGTATACCAATTTCACCACATCCGCATGTGATTGTTTTCTAACAATAATAAATAGTGGTACACCCATTAGGATTCGAACCTAAGACCCTCGCCTTAGAAGGGCGATGCTCTATCCAGCTGAGCTATGAGTGCAACATAAATATAATACTTAAATCAAGTGGTACGCCAGAGAGGACTCGAACCTCTAACCCTCAGATCCGAAGTCTGATGCTCTATCCAATTGAGCCACTAGCGCTTCTTCATTTTGGAGGTTCCCAAACATAAATACCAATGGGGTAGATGACGGGGCTCGAACCCGCGACAACCTGTGCCACAAACAGGTGCTCTACCAACTGAACTACATCTACCATCAATGTTTTTGATTTAACTATTATATTGAAATTTTAAATATCTAAATGGTCGGAGTGAAAGGACTCGAACCTTCGACCCCCTGGTCCCAAACCAGGTGCGCTACCAGACTGCGCTACACTCCGAAATTATGCCTTTTTCAAACTGTTATGTATGAAATTGGAGTGCAATTATAGGCAAATCATTTATGTTTGTCAAGAGTTTTTTTAAATTCTTTTATATTTTTATTTAAATACGATTTTCATGGACTTTTACATACTCTGTGGTACTGTCTCCATCATTTTCATAAATAGTAACAATACCCTCATTATAACCATAATAAAACTCCTGTTTTACACCACTTTTACTGGTACATGCAATCATAAGAACATTCTCAAAAGATCGATTTTTAATTCTAAAATGAGAATAAAAATTTTTTACAATACAAAGGTCTATGCTACTACTTCTAAAAACTCCTTTGTCATTTAAATGGACATATCTTTCTATCTCTACATCACGACTTGGCTCTTTCATAGAGATGGTTCTACCATTTAAATAGAGTGTTGTTCTATCTGTTGCACTTCTTCGTTCATAGGTATCTCCGTTATCAAAAACTGTATTTGTTTCACTGTATTCTGATACCCTTTCATTGTTAACATATACATTGTAATCAACTTTATAGTCCAAAGTAGAAGTCATATACTCCCACATATCAAAACCTCTACTTGGGTCTGGCTCATTTTGTGCTTGGGTTCGAACTTCTGTTCCACATGCTGTAAAAAGAACCAATATAATTGAGATTAATAATAATTTTATTTTTTTCATTTTTATTCCTTGAATTGAAATAATAATAGTAAATCACTGTGTTAAAGTTGTGAACAGTTATTATTTATCTTCTTCTATACGAGAGTGCTTCAAGTAGATACTTTTTTTCTATTATTTTTTCTCCTTCCAAGTCGGCAATTGTTCGAGCCACTTTTTTAATGCTTCCAATGCTCCTGTGAGAGAGTGCAAAACGTTCAATGGCAGAGTAAAGAATTTTTTCTGCCTCTTCACTTAAAATACAGAATTTTTCTATTTCATTCTCTTTTAATTTGCCATTTAAATTCTCTTGACCTCTCTCTTTTTGAGCAACAAAAGCACTGTTAACCTTCTGTTTTAACTCCAGAGAAGAGACATCTTTTTTATCTTGAGCTGTAACTTCTTGCATAACCACAAACAAATCAATACGGTCTAAAAATGGGTCAGAGAGTCGGTTCTTATAACGTTTAATCTCTTGTTCTGAACAACGGCACTCTTTTTTCTTAGACAAAGCATTTCCACAAGGGCAGGGATTCATCGCTGAAACAAACATAATATCTGCATCGTATTCTACTTTTGAGTTTACACGTGATATGTTCACTCGTCTATCTTGTAACGGCTCTCTTAGAGCTTCTAGTATGTTTTTAGAAAAGTGGGGAAGCTCATCAAAAAACAACATGCCATTGTGTGCCAATGCAACCTCTCCAATTCGGGCTTTAAATGAGCCTCCCCCAAAAATGGACGCAGAGGTTGCCGTATGGTGTGGGGAACGCATGGGACGTTTTGCTTTAAAAGTAGGCACAGTTCCCTCTAAAAATTGATGTTTGGCAATGGAAAGCATCTCCTCTTCTAGTAGTGGGGGTAAAATGTCTTTTAGGCGTTTTGCAATCATGCTTTTTCCACACCCAGGGTTTCCTTCCATCAGATAGTTATGCATTCCAGCAGCAGCAATAAGCGATGCTCTTTTAGCAACAGATTGACCTTTTACATCTAAAAAATCTGCTTCTATCTCTACTTTATCATAATAGGTTTTATTGTTAATCTCAAAACTCTCAGATTGGTATGAAAACTGGACAATTGAGGCAGAAAAATCTTTACTTTTTAAAATGAGTGTTGCCTCACTCAATGTCTCAACAGCAATAAAATCAACCCCTGCAATATGACTTAAGTGTTTCATCGCATCTTTGGGAACAATGGCTCGTTTGAGCAACCCTTGCTCTTTTAAAGATAAAATTATAGGAAAAAGTGTAGAGCTAGATTTTACACGACCATCTAAACCTAACTCTCCAAAAACAAACAACTCTTCCTCTTCAATTCTCTCTTTATGAAGAGCATTTAAAAGTGCCATAGAAAGGTCAAAGTGTGTTCCACTTTTCTTTAAATCGCTTGGGCTTAAATTGACCGTAATTTTGAGAGGTGGAAAGGTAAAGTCATTGGTTAAGAGTGCTGACTTAACACGTTCTTTTGCCTCTTGAATGTCAGAACTTGCCAAGCCAACCACTGCAAATCCTGGAAGTCCTTTAGTAAAGGTTGCTTCTACTTCAATAATTTTTGCACTCAATCCATCAAGCGTGGCACAGGTTAAATGGTTGACAATAGCTTTTTTTTGAATACGTTTCTCTTTTGGTGGAAGATTACCACTATGATTATTTTGCATCATAAGACAATTATCACATAAAAACATTAAAACTGTTATAAAAATATCGAATTGTAATATTTTTTTCTTAATTAAAATTAAAAATAAAATTTATTTTAAATTAAGTTTAATATTTAAAAAATTATCCTATTTAAATATAGACAGAGATGTTATAATTAGAACATTAATAAGAAGGTTTTCAGAATATGCTATTTAAATATAAAGGTCTTACAAAACAAGGTAAAAGTGCTAAAGGTACGGTTGAGGCTTCAACTATAGATGAAGCAAAGCAAAAGTTAAAAATGCAAGGTATCTTTTATCAAACACTAGAAGAGTCTTCTAAAATTACCACCAAAAACTTTTCTAAAAGAGAGATGCCCGGTCCACTACTTAGTTCATTTGCCAAAGAGTTGTCTTCTTACCTAAACTCTGGAATGGCTGTTTTGACTGCTATTAAGCTCATAGAGGGGCAACATAAAAAAGAGAAAAAATATGCCTCTTTTTTAGCCTCAATCCGAACCATGATTGAAGAGGGAAAGTCTCTCTATCATGCTTTAGGCTCACAATCGGTCTATTCCATGCCTGACTTCTTTTTGCAGAGTATTAATGTTGCAGGACAGAGTGGAAAAATGGTTCCTGTATTGATTCAGATGGGAACATTTTTCTCAAGCCAAGCCAAAGTAAAAAAGCAGGTGGGAAATGCCATGGCATATCCACTTTTCATCTTCTTGGTTGCCATTGGTATGACGGGATTTCTAATCGCATTTGTTGTTCCTAAAATTACAGGGATTTTTAAAGATACAGGTCAAGAGTTACCTGAAATCACCCAATTTGTTTTAGCCGTTAGTGATTTTTTATCTGCCAACTACATTGTGCTCATTGTTGGATTTATCTCTACGATTATTGCATTTAAAATGTCCTATAAACACGTTTATAGTTTCAAGAAATCCTATGATGGATTTATGCTAAAAGTACCTATTATTGGAGAGCTAATTCAAAACCATGAATTGGGTCGTTTCTCCTATATTCTAGGGCTTATGCTCAACTCTGGTGTCTCTTATGCCCATGCTGTTAAGTTGGCTACCACTACCTTTTCAAATACAGCATTTAGAGAGAGTTTTGAGATTGCATCAGAGCGTGTTATTGAGGGAAATAAACTCTCTCACGCCCTGCAACGAGGAAAAGGGGTCTTGCCAAAACGAAACTTTATGCAAGCGTTAGCATTGGGAGAGGAGTCAAGTGAGGTTGCCAGTATTTTAAGCAACATTGCAGAGCTTTACCGAGAAGAGAATGATGATCGGTTAAAACTTCTACTAAGTCTTTTAGAACCATTTATGATGCTCTTTATCGGTTTGGTTGTTGGTGTTATTGTTGCAGCGATGCTCTTACCAATTTTCTCAATGAACCTAGGTGCTTCATAACCTTTTTTAGCTACAATTATTTATAAATGATTTTAAAGGCAGGTATAAAAATGAAAAAGAGTATTGCATTATTAACAATAGCTACTACATTGGGTATGGCTGATATGATTGGTGGAGAGATTAATATTGGGTACTATAATCATGCTCCAAGTGGAACAGCACAATATAAAGGGGATGTTATTGGTGTTGAAAAGAATTTAAAGTGGGAGAGTGAAGGAGATATGTTTGTTAAAGCTTATCTGGAACATCCTCTTCCTGTTATTCCTAATATAAAAGTTGGATATACAAGTTTTGGACATGAAGGTTCAGGAAGTGTTAAGAGTGCATTTAAATTTGGTGGACAATCTTTTAATTTGAACAGTAATATTGATACAACATTTGATTTAGAGATGTATGATTTAACCCTCTATTATGAACTACTAGATAACTGGATTAATGTTGATGCTGGAGTAAATGTTAAGTATATTGATGGAGCATTGAGTGTAAAAAGTGCCACTCAAAATGAGTCAACAGATTTTCAAGTTCCCATTCCTATGGTTTATGCTAAAGTACGTTTTGATGTACCTACTACAGATTTAAGCTTTCAAGCAGAAGGAAATTATATTAGTTATGATGGCAACACTTTCTATGATGCTGAAGTGGGAGCAAGATATACTTTGGCTTTAGGATTAGGATTTGAAGCTGGATATAAAACAATGAAACTAGAGATTGATGATATTGATGATTTAAGCATGAATGCCGATTTCTCTGGTGCTTATGGTAAATTAGTTTGGGACTTTTAATGGCAAAAAAACAACGATTTAGAGATACAAAAAGAGGTAATAACACAAAAATTACTTCTAAAGAGAAAAAAGAAAAACCTACTATTCCTTTTGCAGGGAATGGTATTAAAGCCAAGGCATTTTTAACCGATACATTTATGCTTTTTATGCCAATTGTCTATTTTGTTATTTATGTGGTTATGGGTGGATTAGAGGGTGCTGGAGCTGAGAGGCTTTTAACATGGACTTATACCCTTGTTCCTTTTCTAACCATCCTAACTATTTTTATGTTTAAAGATGAAGGAAGAACCCCAGGAGCTAGAGCCCAAAAGCTCAAAGTTATTAACTTTCAAACCCTAGAGAAACCTTCTCTTTTTGAGATTATTTTTAGAAACTTCTCCTTCCTCTTAACCCTAACCATCCCTTTTATGTGGTTTGTGCCTTTTTTCAGAAAAGACAAAAGAGGTTTACACGATTTTTTAAGTGGAACATGTGTAATAATCGACCCAAAACCACCAACAGATCCTGTCTACAAAGCATCTAAAACAGGTAAATAGTGAACGTTATACTCGCACTTTTTTACTTCGCCTACTTTTCACTGGTAGGCGTTTATGTAATGTACATGCCAAAAGCACTCGTAGGCTTTGGATACAATGCTGTTGAGATTGGGATTATTTACGCTGTTGCCCCTTTTATGCGTTTTTTACTCCCCTTTATTTTTAAACATTACATTCAACTAACCCATAAAATCTATCTAATAGCCTT